>Ga0326512_10004221_pt1 | contig 10456 bp, 24 predicted proteins | sample 1_2617_0518_D_FD_203652 | JGI IMG/M metagenome (GOLD analysis project Ga0326512, IMG submission 203652) | Bovine rumen microbial communities from UC Davis, California, United States - 1_2617_0518 | ecosystem: Host-associated > Mammals > Digestive system > Stomach > Rumen | place: USA...
ATTCAGTTATATCATCCAACCTGTTTATCACGCAATTATATAGCGCATCATCCACAAGTTGTAATGTCGCCATAAGTTCATCCATAAGCAAAAATACAGACTCGGGCTTTTTGCCTTTAATCATCCTCAAAAACTCGGTATTGCCGTAAAGACCTACAACATTACTATTATCAGCCTTATAATCATTACTATAATAATTTCCATAGTTTGTAGCATCATTGCCTGTTTTCGTGGGATAGCCACGCTCTATACTGATATGGTCAAGTACAGTATATACCGCCGCCAGTTTGGATACGTTCTGTATCGTATGTGAGCCGTTTTTAAGTTCATCAATGGCATCTTTTAACTCGGATTCTGTATACATAACGCTTAGTTAGCCTCTACCTGCTTAATCCACTTATGTATCATCTGCTTGCTACCCTCGTCCATAGTATCCTTAGCAAGTTCCTTAAGTTCTCTTACCAAGTGCTCGTTAGCCTCATCACGGCTATAACCTCTGCCGTAACTGCGTGCAGTTCTTTCATCATACATCATATCATCATAAGAACCGCCTCGGCTTGAATACCTACCCATAGAGTCACGCTTAGCATATCTGCCCCTACCTCTAGCCATTGAATAGCCATCGTTAGAGTATCCTGCCTCCTCCATTGCTACTATGGTATCTATGGACTTAATAGCGTGTGCTAGTTTGTCGATTACCTCAAGTGAGCCTGCGGAAAGTTCGCCCTTTGTGGTGCACTTTTCCAGTTCTTCCATGAGCATATCACGTAATTCATCCAGTTTGTGCATAATAAGCCCTCCTACTTATGCTATCCTTGCAATAGTCAAGTTAGCGTTCTGTACATCAATTATCGGTGTAGGCGTTACAGTCGGGTCGTCCGTTGCCTGTACATAATCTACGGACAGACTAAAGCAACATCCTTTAGGCACTTTAATAATTGCCGTACTGGTTACATTGCCGTACTCGTCAACTGCGGCAGGTGTAATTATAGCCCTACTTGTAAGCCTCGGTTCACCATTGACCACAAGTGATATTGCTATAGGTGTTACTGCGCCGCCTGTAGGTATTGCAATATTACCGTTAAACGTAACTTGATATGTTGCAAAGCATTGACCATTAGTGATACCACGTAGAATAAAAATCCCTGTTTCGTCCTCATGGTAGACGTAGCCTTTATTGCAAGGGATAGAAGTATTTAACAATACAGGGTTATTAAGTGCAACGCTCTGTATTGCGTTTTGTGTATATTCTGCCATTTTTACTACTCCTTTTTGAAACCTCGACAGGTGTATTTATGGCTTTTTCAAAGTCCCAGCCTAGTTTTTTTATACGGCTATTTACTAACTTATAATCTAGGTCTAACTCGTTACACCATTCCATAAGGTTTTGTGTTTTTCCTCGATAATCAAAATATAAACAACTCCGCCTATTATTAGCCTGTTTTTTGCGTGTTACCCAACGGCAATTATCGGGACTATAGCCTTTATTGTTATCTATTCTGTCAATAGTCAAACCGTCTTTATAGCCATTGTCAATAGCCCATTTGTAAAAGGTTGTAAACTCTAACCATTCATTACATATAGTTATGCCTCTTTTGCCGTAATACTTATAAGCCTCGCTTTTAGTATCGTTGCATCTGCGCTTTATGTGACTCCATATACGATATAGTCTAGTATTTGATAAATGATGTGTATTATGTTTTTGATGTTTTAAGCATCCACAACTTTTAACACTACCATTTTTTAAGTTGCTACCTCTAACTACCGTTTTTTTGCCACATTCACATATACAATTCCATTCCACATAACCTCTAGTGCCAGTTTTTCTGCTTACAACTGTAAGCAAGCCATATTTTTTTCCTGTTAAATCAATTAGTTGCGACATTTTATACCTCCTACTTGATTAGTCTATATATGATTATATCATATTCATACATAATCAAGTAGGTAAAATACTAAATATTCTACAGAATATCATTAAAAGTTATTTCCGCATCCACAACCGCAACCTGTGGCAGTCTGAGGACACTGGAAAATAGGTGTATTGCCATAAACAGGAGTAGTGCCTACAGGACAATTCTTAAGCCTGTTATAAAGGGCATCTATCTCTGCGGTCTGTCCTGCAAGGATACGTGAGGTCTGCTCAATCTGTGAAGCCTGTCCACGTGAGTACATAAGTTCTGAGCGCAAGTTCTGATTTTCTCTACGCTCTGCCTGTAACTCTTGGTCACACAACTTATCAAGTATTCTCTGAGTACCTGCGGTCTGATTAGCAATGATATCACGCACGCCCTCATTAAGAGCCTGTCTGTCTGCGCAATTCTCGGTAGCAACCGTATACTTAAGGTCTGCGATACCAAGTCTGTTATCAGATGAAGCCTGCGCCAATTCTGCCTGTACTGCGTTAAAGCCCTGTGACATAGCGGTCTGTCCTGCAAAAGCAGTCTGCATATTAGCAATCTGTCTAGCATTAGCGTTCTGCTCTACGCCTGCAAAACCGTTAGCAACCGCCATCTGCATATCCCCACAACATCCACATAACTGTGTAGCCAGTGCCGCAATAGAATCTCTAATCGACGTAATACCATCATTAAGCATAGCGTCTCTAAAGCCGTTGTTAGTATTAGCGTTGATATTCTGCTGACCGTTAAGAAGCCAAGGAAAGTCGTAGCCAAGCATCATATTACCGAAGCCGCCAAAGCCTCCTCCAAAGCCTCCCATACCCCAACCGCCATTAGCGAAAAGGAGCAACAGAATTATCCATCCCCAGTCATTACCAAAACCACCGCCAAAACCGCCGTTGCCTCCATAATAAGGCATACCGCCTGTCGGTGATACAAGCATTGTAGCGTTTACGCCATTTCCATCATCTACTAAAGCCATACTTTTTACCTCCTATAGTTTTACTAGGTTAGCGGCTATCCTCTTAAGCGGATAGTCGGTATATATCAAGGTTTATGCGCACTTACCTTAATATCAAAATCTAAATCTGTTTAAGACCATCTGTCTTATGTTTGGTCTTTCCCATAACTGTTTTGCTTGATTTACCTGTGACTGGTTAACCATTCCCGAATTAAGCAAATACTGAGCCATATCATCTGAGGTCTGTATATTTTGTAGCCCTCTAACATCCATCTTAGGATTAAACGCATTAAGAACATCCATTATTGTTTTAGGTATGTTATTCTGCATCGTCCTCATCCTCCTCCTCAATAATCTGCTTTACCAACTTTTTGTTTTTGGTCGCCTGTATGTTTTTTACCTGCTTTTTAAGACTGTCTATATCGGCTTTTATTGCCTCTAAATCGCTTTTAATGTTTTCGTCGATAAAATTACCGTCTGCATCATTAGAGGTATCTTCCTGCGCCTGCTCTGCATCTTCCTCAATAAGTCTATAGCGTTTTACCACTGGTGACTCAAACTGAGAAAAGCCTAGTGATTTTTCCATTACTACAGGTTTACCGTCAATCTTAAACGTAATGCAGTTACCATGCGCTATCGGATAATTGATAACATAATTTTCGTTAGGTGCGGAAACAAAACCGCCATTCTGTATCTGCATCTGATTAGGCGACTGGTTCTGAACCTGCGGTTGCATCATATATCCGTTACTTTGCATCTGATTGTAGGGTGGATAAGAATAATTAGGATACTGAATCATAGATTTTAGCCCTCCATATAATAGAATAATGGTGTTTCGTCTGAACTATCCCACGTATCATAAAGATTTCCGTCCTTGATACAAACGCAGTGCGTACCTGTACCGACAATATACGTACCTTTAGGGTTATCCTCACAAAAGGCTCTAATGGTGTAGCAGTCGGGGCAGGTGTTAGGGATAACATACCTGCGGTATCCTGCATCCTTTAAGAATTGACCCCATACACGATTAGATGATGGCATATCCCCCATTGAATAGCCCACTAAAGCCATTGCTAGATATATTTCATTCCATGACTTATCAAGTGCCTTAGTTATTGCTCTAATTACGCAATCCCCCACGTATTCACCATGAGGATTAGGGTTATAATGAATAAAAGCCATACTGGATACCTCCTGTATGGCTTAATAATATGCTATATGCTCTCATTCTAAAACGGTGTAATTATGACTCTTTTATGACATTTTTATAGTCCTCCTCATCATCGTATGCGCCATAATCGGCTATTCCGCCGAACACATCACCGAACCGCCTCTTACACTCATATTCCAGTTCGTCGTAATTGTCGTTAGCACCATTGATTGTCAATGTAGCCCCTGTCTGCGTTCCATCCTGCAAGTAAAGGCTTACCCAGTATTTCTTAGGTTCATACTCCTCTAGGTCTGTACTCATGCAACTAGGGCAAGCGTGCCACTTTTCGTATGCAGGTACGCCCCAAAACTCACCGACGCAATCTGTAACACAACTAGCATCCTCAGTCTTAAATACGTTTCCGCAATCCACGCACCTGTAATACTCAGCCATTACCTAACCTCCCTTATACCTGTCCACTGTATCTGCTTACCAAAAGCCCTATGATACCCACGCTCTAATACCTTTGCCTTGTCCTCGCTACTGCAAGGTATTACTTCCTTTTCTCCTGTACCCCATATGATTACTAACTCGTACCTTGCAACCATAACTGCAACCTCCTAACATTCAATACACTTAATCGACCACTCGGGATGTTCGTCTAATAACTCCATAGCCTTCATCCTGCCTATATCCGATATCCAAGCAACTATATCACCTAATTCATCAACTAATGCCGTTCTATATTCCATAACCATACCTCCTTAATCCTCAACCTCTATTACTTTGCCACCATTCACTCTAGCGCATCGCTCTGCCCTGTCTCTGTCTGTAAACCTGTAAGCATCCGACTTATTACCCCAAAAGTCCATACCTATCAAACCTGCCGACTGAGTACCACCGTAATAATTTGTGTGCCTATGCTCCTTGCCATCTTTAGAGTATCTAGCCTTTGTTACAAACACCTTACTTACTATGTATGCCATATCTGTATCCTCCCTACTATAATATCTCTATCACTTCAAATGTCGGTTCATCATAAGGTGGATTTCGGTAAAAACTACCGTCTGCCGCTTTGTACAATTCATTACTGACATAATAGCCATCCTGTGTGCCTAACTCATAAAGTTTGCCATTTACCTTAAACTTAATAATCATATTGTACCTCCTTACATATCCTCAAAGCATCTACCTGCATCTGCCTCGTCCATACCTGCCGCCATACAAGCCGCATACCTAGCGTTAACCCTCCATCCGACTATCTCCTTGATACGTGCGTATTCCTTGCCAGTTACCTTACCATGAGCCTTAAACTGCAACTCCTCGGCTTCATCCAAAAGACTAAATAAATCATCCTCATCATTGATAGTTTTACCTGCTACCTCAAAAGGCAACGCTATCTTGTTTTCCCTCATATCGTATATCAAGCACCATATCCTGTCGTGCATACTCTCCAAGTTGAAAAGCCACGACTCCTTGACAAAATACTTACGCTCGTTTGCGGCTATGCTTGACTTTTGGTGAACATCACCATATACGCCATTAGCAACATAGGCATCTGCCAGTGCGTAAGCACGCTCTGAATCGTTCTCGTCAAAAACCTTATACCATACACGCTTGTCTGCGTTCCATCTAAAGCCCTCTGCCTTAAGTTCTTCCTTAATGCTAAATGTATTTCCGCTAAGTCTAAGTTCTACCATCGTATCCTCCTATCACGGTCTAACCTGCCTACCGTAAGGGCTATATTGTATCCATATCCTATGCCTGTAATACCATCTGCTTAGCAGTAAGCCAAGCGTTAAAAGCCTCATCCTTACTTAAGCCTGTACTTCTCAGATAGTCGATGTCTACCGCATCCTTAGTACACTGTAAGCACATATTCAAGTCTTTGCTTGCGTGCATCTGAAAACCGTTAAGAGCCTGCTTTAAGCATCCGTTAGCATCAATGTACTTGTCCTCGATAGCAAGGTAAAAACCCTCGTCGTTCTGAATGATTGTAAAATGTCTGTCTCTTGCAATAAGTGTTGTGATTTTCTTCATATCCTGTATCCTCCTTAAAAAAATGGTGTACCGCTTGCTATAAGTCAACTATAAACCTCTTTTTTATATCTGTCAACATTTATTTACATTATTTTACATTAAATCATAAAAAAATAGCCTCGACCTGTAAAAGTCAAGGCTTGTAATGTTCAAAAACTATCTCTTGATACTTATAAATAAGCCGTTGTGTATGCCGTATGGTATATCCGTACTTTTCGGCTATTTCCCTAAATGTTAAGCCATCAATCAACTTATCTTTAAGCATATCTCTTACGACCTTTTTATGTATGTATTCATCTATAATAAAGGATACACTGTTATTAAAGTAGATATCACGCTTTTTACTCATGCTTTCCTTTTCTTACGTGCTCTTACTCTACCATCGCCGCCGCAATTAGAGCATACTTTATAACCAGTGTTTCCACCGACCTTGCGCCTGCGTACTGTGGTCTTAATAGTCTGTCTTGCCATTGTTTATATCTCCATCATTACCTATATAGTTATTGATACCATCTAGGTTATCCTGCGTGATAGTAGTACTTACAGACTCAAACTGTGACTGGTAGTAAATCCATAGACCGTTAGATATAAATAAAAGGGCTACAAGGATAATTGTACTTATCCAAAGCCTGCGGTTCATACGTTCAAGTCTTACCATTGCGCCCTCATGGACTAAATAAGGCACATCCTTTATCTTTGCATCATCCATCTATTATTTACCCTCTTTTTTAAGCCTGTTTACTATCTTCCTTATAGCCTCATAGTCATTATAGCCTGCACGTGCTAAGTTTGCCTTACGTACATCGTTACCGTTACCGTACTTACCTGCTATAACATCCCTTGCGACCTTTTCCAGTTCTGCGGAATGATTGACAGGTGTAGGCTCTTGTGCCGTGTTTCCACTGTCTGAGTACTTAGGTCTGCCGTATCCGATTATATTACTGTATCGGTTACGTTGCATAACCTTACCGCCGTTATCCTGTGAAGTAGTAGAAGTATTACCCTCAATAGTATTCTTAACAATTCCATCAACAGAAATAACTAAACCAGTGTGATTAGTAAAGCGGCTATTAGTATTAAACTTAAAAAATGCTATATCGCCTGCCTGTGGATTTTTAACTAACTGTCCGTTCTTCTTAAACCAGTTATATAAATCCATACAACTTGCAGTTTTCTTAATCAATTTAGGTTCATTTCTAAAAAGCCAACATATAAAAACACAACACCATGGATAATCTGCGCCTTGTACTTCTCTACCATAAAACCATGTATTATACTTGACTTTATTACTATTAGGGGGATTTTCTACCGTTCCCAGTTCACCCTTAGCAATGTCTATAACTTCCTTAACGGTCATTACTTACAATCGTCCTCGTCTATATCATCATATGTCTGATAAATTGTAGCATCAACGGCTTTGCAGTCAATCCAAGCCTCACAAAAACTATAAATAGCCGCACTTAAGATACCGCATACCGTACCAAGTACAACTATTGTCTGATTATCCGTATAAAGACCTGCAATGCTTGTTGCTACCGAACCTAAAAAAGCGGCAACGCAAAGCCAAAACTTACGACTTTTTAACTTATCCATAAGGTAACTCCTCCTTGCTTACTGAGCATACTATATTGTTACATTCCAGTGTTTTTTCCAGTTTTATAACGTTAGTATTAAGGTTTTTGTATTCCTGCTCTAATAACAGGATACGTTCTCTTGCATCCTGCATATCGGCTCTTGTGCTCTTAAAATCTGCCTTGATATCCCTAACTGTACTATCTATATTATCCAGTTTTATACTTATAGTGGTAAGTTGCGTCGCATCTGTCTTATCATCCTGCGTTTTATTACGTGAAAAGGCTTTATAGCCAAAAAAGATACTTGCAAGTGTCGCCAATATAGCAATTAAAGTAGAAATATCAATGGTCATAGTGTGTTTCCCCTAAAAATAATATTATGTTTTCCGCTACACTTAATATACCCCAGTTTATGTTTACCTGTCAAATAATATATAAAAGAGGCTCTATGCACCTGTGACAATACATAGAACCTCATATTATAAAGTCGATAGCCACCAGTTTTATCGACCTTACAACCTTATAAAGTTATTATTAGTTTAACATATACTATCACTCCCATTCTTAGTTTTGACTTCTTTATGTAACTTGAATACCTTTATAATGCCGCAAGTGAGGCACTCACCGCCAAAAGCGGAAAAAAAGCAGGTCGTAAGCGTATCGTTCTGCACTCCGAAACAAGATAAAACCAGTGATATGATTGTATAAAGTAACAATACTATTATACTAAATACAACATATCCTGCAAGCGTCATATTTTGTATCTTAATGCTTATCTTTTTCATCATTCTGAAAACCTCTAGCAATAAAAATAGATAACACGGCATATAAAGCCAGTACCGCAAAAATGACAATGCCTATAATTGAAAAGCCTATAACAATTACTTTAATCATAAATCAAAACCTATAATAAGTTGTAACCACATAAACTGTATCTGTAAATCTATGCAATTACAGTTTTGGTCATATCCCAGTGAAAACCATATACCACAAAAAGCCTCATAATGAAATAATGAAAACCAAAATCTGCCTATAGTATACCCAAACCCCATAATATCACCTGCGTTTGCAATCACTATAATATGATATCCAATAAATAAGCATCCCTACGTAAAAAAGTAATTGTCCAATACCTAAAATTATAAAACCTATATTCATAAATAGTCCTTTTCCGCCACCATACTTGAAACAGGACTATGAGCGATTAAACCCATAGCCCCTGTCTATTCAAAAGAAGATTGCCTAACCCTCTGAGGGTTCTACTGCTGACTCATCGGGTACATACTCTGTGATTGGTCTAACCCAGTATGTGTATGCAACTGTGCCACCATTACCGTCAATACCAAGGAGCATCTCTGCTTTTACGGAACTGTCCTTGATAGCCGCACCCCACTTTGAATGGAAATTGGCAATCACAAGGTCAACTGACGCATACTTCGCCATATCCTTTGCGTCAGTATTCGTTGTCTTAACCTCTATGAGCCTAGGTGACAATTCATCACCCTTGTGGTAAGAATCAATGATATTTCCCACATTGTCGATAAGCATAAGCGTAAAGGCTGAATAAGCGTCAGACTTCATATTTGCCCCGAGTTTTGATTCGTAGTCGCCTTTGGCATCTATCTCTGATTCATAATCGTAGATAGCCTGTGATTCTTTGTCGTTCTGTTTTGTAATCTCAATCAATCTATACATAGTTTTTTCCTCCTTAATGTGTTATGTGATTAACCTAAAATATATGTGAAGTTCAAATAAGCCCTAGCCGCTTCTGCTCCATATAGAGTAACAGACCCATCGTTTTTTATTTGAGCCATTCTTGCACCCGTGCCACTTCCAACGTATGCCACAGAATAAACTGTCCCACTTGGTATGTTCCTTGATAAAGTCCCAAGCGTTACGTTTCCGCTACTAGGCAACACTACTTCAATATCTAACTCACAGACATTTCCAAATCTATATGACCTTTTAACATCAAAAGTTAATGCACTATTGCCTGTGAAAAAGTCTTTATCCGTTATTGATAACTCCCTATTAGTCTTGGCATGGGGCGTATATTCTTTATTAGGGTCTGATGCAAGACGTATCATGGGATAAATAGTACCGCTACAAGCAACATTATCCTCTATACGCTTCATTGATACTTGAATATTTGTGTAAGTATATTCCGAAGTATCAAATGAAAAATCATCCGCTGATGAAATAGTATATGTATGAACAACGCTAGCGCCATTTAAGAGAACTATTGCGTTCCACATCATATTTGTAACAGACGAATCAATACCCGACAAAATATATTGACCTTTTGGAATGGTAAAGTTTGCACCAACAATAGGTGCAACAAGCGTGGTCGGACTTCCACTTATCGTAATAGATTTATCACTATTTACTGTGAACGTTACACCATTGATAACTTGCGTAGTCAAACTATTGGGCAATAGATTATGCGCACCATTCTGTGCCATTGTATCCCATACGTCAGCGCTATTTTTCCATTTATTACTTGTGCTATTAAATTGTATAAGGTCGCCATCTTTAGGGCTTGTTATGTCCGTATCATCCATACCTGCAAGGCTTGTTGCGGACTCTAGGTATATAGTCCAGTTTGCGCCTTCAGTCGGTGTGATACCTATTGTATCGTCAACCTTACAACGCCACTTTGTATTTCCTACCGTAACTATGTCATTCTTTACATAAGTGGCGGTCGGGTCATATGCTCCCCTATCGGTAAATCCTATAAGGTCTAACGCCGTGTATCCTGTCGGTTCAATCATACTTTTTTCCTCCTTATGAAGCAGTCCTTATATATAAGCGGTTATTTGCAACCGTAAAC
>Ga0326512_10004224_pt1 | contig 10450 bp, 8 predicted proteins | sample 1_2617_0518_D_FD_203652 | JGI IMG/M metagenome (GOLD analysis project Ga0326512, IMG submission 203652) | Bovine rumen microbial communities from UC Davis, California, United States - 1_2617_0518 | ecosystem: Host-associated > Mammals > Digestive system > Stomach > Rumen | place: USA: California...
TGTCTTATGTGTTTACATCAGCTACGCAAGCGCCCCACAGGGCCGAGCGGTATATGCCCAATCGTACATGGTACATGCCACATGCCAAATTGTACATTGTACATGGTAAATGGTACATGCTACATGCTCCTGCGTTTGTGCAAATTTATAAAGAAATCGCCAAACCAACAAGAAAAAGCCGTAAAATCTGCTTTTTTTTTCTTTTTTTGTGAAAATATGCGGCTGTGTGTTCGCACAATCAGTTATTTTTCATTACTTTTGCACGCAATATGCGTTACACAATCAAAGATATAGCAGAGAAGGCCGGTGTGTCAACCGGCACTGTTGACCGTGTGTTGCACAATCGTCCCAATGTGTCAAAGAAGGCATTGGAGAAGGTACGTGCCGTCCTCGCACAGATACACTACGAACCTAATATGTATGCCAGCGCGCTGGCCAACAGCCGCCGCTTTGACTTCTTCTGTCTCATGCCTAAGCACGAGAGCGAGGCATATTGGGAAGAGGTGGAGCAGGGACAGCGCAAATGCTGTGACACGCGCCGCGACTTCCACGTATATGTCACTTTCAAATACTATCGCCGCAATGACGTCGCATCATTCCGCGAGCAATATACCGCCATACTCGAGGAGAACCCCGATGGCATCGTAATGGTGCCCTCCAAGCTCGATGTGACACGCGAGTTCACCGATATACTGCACGCCGAGGAGATACCTTTCATCATGCTCGACTCCTATCTGCCTGACCTCAGACCACTTGCCTTCTATGGGCAGGACTCCTTCGCCTCGGGTTACTTTGCCGCCAAGATGCTGATGCTTCTGGCGGGCAAGGAGAAAGAGATAATGCTCATGAAGCAGACCCTCGACGGTGTCAATGTGGCCAGTAAGCAGCAGGACAACCGTGAGGTGGGATTCCGTCACTACATGCACGACCATTTCCCTGAGATACAGATCAATGTCCTTGACCTGCCTTACCAGAGCACCAAGCGCCAGCATAACGTGCTCTTAGAGGAGTACTTCAACTCCCATCCTGACACACACCACTGCATTACGCTCAACTCAAAGGCGCACATCGTGGGTGACTTCCTGCTCAACACCAATCGCCGTAACATCCAAATTATGGGCTATGACATGGTGGAGAAGAATGCCCGCTGCGTCAGGGAGGGCAGCATCTCATTCCTCATAGCTCAGCACGGCTATCAGCAGGGTTATTACAGCATCGACGCCCTCGTCAGGGCAGTAATCCTCAAGAAGCATGTCACAGCCGTGAACTATATGCCGATAGAGATACTCTCAAAGGAGAATGTGGATTTCTATCGGCGCACACAAATCTAAATCGCACAATAATACATATCTGCTAACACAAAAACACTATGGAGAAATTTCTGAAAATCAATCCAGCCGACAGCGTAGTAGTCTGTCTGCAACCTATCAGTCAGGGAGAAGTCATCACCGTCGATGGTAAGGACATCACCGTTCTGCAAGACACCCCCGCAGGTCACAAGGTGCTGCTGACCGACAAGAACGAGGGTGAGGACATCATCAAGTACGGCTATCCCATTGGTCATGCACGCACCGCCCTCAAGGCCGGAACGTGGGTCAACGAGAATAATCTGAAGACTAATCTGGCTGGTACACTTGAATATACATACAACCCTGTCAATGAGCAGCTTAACATTCCTAAGGAAAACCGAACCTTTAAGGCTTATAAGCGCAAGAACGGTGACGTTGGCGTGCGTAACGAGATATGGATTGTACCTACCGTTGGATGCGTTAATGGCATAGCCGAGAAGATGGCTGCCCAGCTGGAGAAGGAAACAGGTCTGGAGGGCATTGACGCCGTTCATGCATGGCATCACAACTTCGGTTGCTCACAGCTCTCTGACGACCATGAGAACACCCGCAAGATACTGCGCGACATGGTGCTCCATCCCAATGCCGGTGCCGTACTGGTGCTCTCGCTCGGATGTGAGAACAACCAGCCACACGACTTTATGAAGATGCTTGGCGACTATGACCAGGAGCGCATCAAGCTCCTCATCACACAAGAGGTAGAGGGTGACGAGGTAGAGGCAGGCATGAAGATACTGCGTGAGCTCTATCAGAAGGCCAAGCAGGACGTTCGCGAGGAGGTTCCGGTGTCCAAACTCCGCGTAGGTCTGAAGTGTGGCGGCTCTGATGGCTTCTCAGGCATCACGGCCAATCCGCTTGAGGGTGAGTTCTCTGACTGGCTCGTGGCACAGGGCGGCACGTCCATCCTCACCGAGGTGCCTGAGATGTTTGGCGCCGAGACCATCCTGATGAACCGCTGCGAGACCCCTGAGCTCTTTGAGCAGACCGTCTCCCTCATCAACAACTTCAAGAACTACTTCCTCTCTCATGGCGAGCCGGTGGGCGAGAACCCATCCCCGGGCAACAAGGCCGGTGGCATCTCAACGCTCGAAGACAAGGCTCTGGGCTGCACGCAGAAGTGCGGGCGCGCCCCAGTCAGCGGCGTCTTGGAATATGGTGACCGTCTGCAGACAACAGGTCTCAACCTGCTCTCTGCTCCCGGCAACGACCTCGTAGCCTCCACAGCACTCGCCTCTGCGGGATGCCATCTGGTGCTCTTCACCACAGGACGCGGCACGCCGTTCGGCACCTTTGTTCCTACGATGAAGATTTCCACCAACAGCAACCTCTACAACCGCAAGACCAACTGGATAGACTTCAATGCCGGACAGCTCGTGGATGGCAGCAAGACCATGCAGCAGCTCGTGCCAGAGTTCATAGACAAAGTCCTCTCCGTAGCCTCTGGCGAGCCTGCTCGCAACGAAATCAACGGCTACCGCGAAATCTCCATCTTCAAAAACGGAGTAACGCTCTAAACATCGGCATAACAATTTATTACGATATCTTGCAAACACCCCTCTCCCTTACCTTTCGGCTGCGGAGAGGGGTGTTTGTCATTAAGGTTAAAGTCAGCTCCACTATTGTAAGTAGATTCAACTTTTTGCAAGTGGAAAAACGCCCTACCTTTCAGGGCGCACTTGCTTGAGTAAGTAGATTCAACTTTCGTTTTAAAGACGGACTCAATAATTTTTTTTGACTGCCGCCAATTTTTTGCCAAAATAAAATAGCCAAACTGCGATTTAATTGAATTATTTTTATTACCTTTGCACACGTAAAGACGAGAAAGAGGCAAAATGTCAATTTGTTCATTTTTTGGCTTTTTTTGTAACAATCGCGATTTTTCAACCTTCAAAATTTGGGCATATTTTGGAGCAAAGTCACTCGCGCTCGCAAATATCGCACGAGAGAGCACGAATAGCTAACACGCTGACCATCAGAGTGTTTGACGGTTTGCCCGTCAAAACAGAACAACAAAACCGAAAAACGGCCCACAAAAATCAGGGTAAAAGACCTACGATTACCCCCTAATAGACCTGCGAGAAGGGTCTTACGCACCATCGCGGACACCCTAAAAGACCTGCTTCCACACCCGAAAACAGGATTTTCAATGTTCTAATTGTAAATTTTCTGTCCCATATTCCCTTTTCCCTCAACAAGCGCCGCTCTAGATTTCATTTTTTAGTAGGAAAAGTCAAAATGACAATTTGTTCATTTTTTAGTTAAAAAAGTGTCATTTTGTAATTTCGGGTAGAACAGAAATTCTGTTGCAAAGGTACTACTTTTTCCTGATATAACAGTTTTTTTGATAAAGAAAGATACCTATGAGGCTAATTTCTTAGATTCTCAAATTATTCATAGCCATAGTAGGCTTTCATAAGCTGTAACATCTCTTGCACATCAGCATCACCCTCTTGCAACCACAGCCTTACCATATTTACAGCATGTCGGCGCACATCATCTTGAACACTACCTTTGAACATTTGCGCCGTAATGTTCTTTCGGTATTTCTTGCAGTCCAGTTCTTCGGCACGCATCCACGCCAGGAGCGAGATGTTATCGTTTCCTCCTCTTGCATATAGCCGACCAACCTTATCTAACTCTTCCAAGTCATCCGTCTCTGCTATCATTCGTTCTAATGTTGACAGACGCATATTTTCTTTAATCTTATCTTAAAAAATTAGGGCTGCCTTCTTATTATACTTTCGTAAGATGACAGCCCTTTGGTTTGCATTTTATTCAGACATCAGATTCTACGACTACTCTTTTTTTGTCTTTCCTTTTGCTTGGCCAAAGTAGTATTATCACCCATAAAATAAGCCGTGAGAGCAATATCCATAGAAAATACTTCTCAAAAAAGCGTGAGTATATAATTGAGAATATCACTAATTCAATAAAATCAAAAAATATAAAAAAAAGTCTGCCTTCCATACTCTCAACCGACTTTTCCATCAATGAAAATTTTCTTTGCCGTCGCTCCAATTGTCTTTGTCGTAAATATATCAAAACCTGCTCCAAACACTGCACCAACAATGGGAATCATCTTTGTCATATTCAGCACACCTTTACTACCAGCTTGTGTTATCAATCTGAAGCCGACGCCTTGGTTTATTTTTGTGGTCACCTCTCTGGTGATGATCTTTTTAATGTAGTTTTCCGTTACTTTTTCTGTAATCTTAATACCAGCATCTTTAATTACGTCACCAGCTGCACTTCCCAACAAACATGTATAAGCCAACGTTTGCACTTGGTCTTGGCGAGGGTCATAGCCTGCCATAATAGCAATAGCGGCAATCATTCGTAGTTGCACATAAAGTACACTTGTTATATTTGCAGGAACGCCGACAGCCATTGTTGCGAAGCCACCGAAACTAGTAGCGAAGCCACTTGCCCCTGCCTTGCTACACTGCCAATTAACTAGCGATGTGGCATTCTGCTTCACCGTTTTTTCTGGATTCGCATAACTTTGAGCTAAATCACATGCGGAATCAAGTAACTTGACTCCCTTCACCTCAAACCCACTGATTGCTTTGTCGTAAGCCACTTGTAGGGCTTTATTCATCATTGATTCTGTTGTTTTTTCCATAGATGTTTCTATAAACTTTATTAATATTAGAAAAGTAATAATCCGATAATTACAGAGATAAGGATTGCAATAACTGCCGCCATTATCCAAACGACATTCATCTTTTTATTTGGTGGAGTAGTTTCAGGAGTTGGAAGAACGTTATCTGTCAATAGTGCTACGGCAACCTCTTTACCTTTGTCGTAGTCCGACAAAGGATAGAACTCTACATTAATTTTCCAAGTCCGCTCTTTTTCTTTCTTTAGCATATACGATTTCGACCCCTCAGTTCCTCCTTCAACAGATGCAAGAAGGATTTTCAAATCAGCCTCAATTCTTTTCCGCTCCGACTCGGTTGTCATTTCAGAAGTTGATGTGGAAATTGTAAACTCACTATGAACCAATCTGCCAGCTAGTCGGCTTTCACATTTGCGCCGCCATTCTAATCTGTGGTTGTACCAAACCATGTCTGGCGGTAGGGTTGGCTTCCCTGCAAGCATAAAATCTTCGCTGCCCTCAAGAGCATTCCGCAACTTCTTCGTAATCTCACTACTGTCCTCTGATTTGTAAGAGCCATGAGCACTATATTGACCAGCATAGTCACCACCACTATGAATGTCACGTTTTTGTTGGGCAGAACTTTGCTCGCCATTCTCAAAAATATCGCTATAGTCTATGTGTTTGGCTCCAAGATGGTCCATTATATTACGGAATTCCTCTATCTCGTCCCGAAGTATTTCTATCTCGTAAGACTCGTATGGTATGTAGTAATCCGTTCGGTATGGATGGCATACATAGAGCGTATTAATAATGGGATGTCCTGCCGGGAACTTGAGGTCTGTAGGAATCTCAGCAATGGGCAAGACACGGAAACTTTGGGGCAAATAAATAAGATCGTCACAAATCACCAGATGTTTGCGCTGCTGAAGTGGTAATGACAGGAAATTCTGAGAGTATGAACTTTGGAGCATTGAAAATTTCTCTTCGATTTGCGGTGTTGAAAGGAATGTACTTTCCGCTCTTTCCTCGGATTTGTAGTGAATAACCTCTTGCATGGCAGCATAGGTGTCTTGTGCATTGCGCCCTTGTCCCATAATAACACCTTTCAGTACTCTCGTATTATCATCTTCAAACAATGCAAGCGAGGCATTAACAGCCTTCAATGCGCTATTCCTGTCTCCGATGAGCTGATAGGCTGCTGCTATCGTGTCATAGAGCGTGGCCTTCTGAGCATCCGTATTAGATTCATCACCTAATTCATGCTGCAACTCTTTTACATAGTCTTGCTTTTCCTGTAGTGAGGCATGTATGAGCAAAGGATATTTGTCCCTCAACTCCACGACGAAACTATTCCTTTCTTGCTCAGCCAACCATGCATTATATTCATCCGTTTGGTCATCGTCTGGGTTGTCCGTTTCCCATTCATGACCACAATTTGGACAAACAAAATGATAGTCTGCACCAAAAAGAGATTCCGATGCTGCATTAGCAATACCAATATAAGCAGATCCAAGTGCAGCTATGTAGCCGCCCAATTTCTTCCCAGTATTACCACCAACACCGCCTATTTTTTCTCCTGCATCGATGGTGCCTACTAAACCATTGACAAATCCGCGAGTTGCTCTGTCAGCAACACCTTCTTTCCCGGCTTCACACCATTGACCACATTCTGGACATTGTTGTATCATAACAATAACATTTTTAATTTATCTTCTTTTTGAACCTTTCTCAGAAGAATATCCAAAAGTCTTATGACAGCTTTCACATATGTACTCACACGAATTAGAATTCGCGATTTCCATTGCTTTATGTGCCACTACATGGCCTGCTTGTGCACCAACATAAGGTAAAGCGTGAGCAGCTAAAGCGATTGGTATACCAATCGCAAAGGTTGCACCGTTTTTGATTATACTCTCTCCCCAACCATATGCTGTCTGGTGAGTCTTTGAACTGCCACAATAAGGACATAACACTTTACCCATAACACTAGCCAATTCTGTCAACTTTCAAGAATACTCCATTCAAAGCTCCTGCCTTCTTTATGTCCACACCATAGATGCGCATAAAAGCATCGGCTACACTTTGTCCACCGTTAGTGTGGACGGGATCACTAAAACTGTTGCTTACTACTTCGACACTCATTCCTGGCTCCAAGCGGACACCATTGGTGTTGACTCTCGATTTGACTGTAATTCTAAATAATGGCATAATATTTCAAAAGCTTATTATACCTTTACTCCCAACAAGGCAGGTTAGTTATTTTAGGTTTGATATAGATACGAAAAAAGCGTGGGAGTCATACATCTTCGCTCGTCCCGACGCTCAAGCCTCGCATGCTTCCAAGTCAAGAACGAGAAACATGCAGAGGCCCACGCATATACGGCAACATCCCTTGTACCATTATGGCACAATGGGAGAATTGTCTCTATACGCAGGCATCTACTGCGGCTTCTCATGACTTGGAGTTTGAATTTGCTAGATTCGAGCGTCAATCAAAGCGTTAGTAAACGCCTATTCCGTTATGTGTTGTCTGGCAGTTTGTCTGTCGAACAGATTCCCTTTAAGACGTTGCAAAGGTAATCAAAATCTATTATATACCATGTTTTTTGTAATAAAAATGTACGAAATAGATGTAAAAAAATGCAGATTTCGTAAAATATTACGGAAAGTTGAGTAATTTTGCCTGTGTCAATAACGTGAAATGACAATGGAAGACTTATTCCGAGACGTACAATGAGACAAGGAGACTATGACGGAAGGGCGGAGAATTATCTTCGCTTTATAGAGCGTACACGGTTGCTGAAGAATACCTCGGAGGAACTGGAAAAGCTGGTAGGTTTCTCAATAGGCAGTGGTAATGGATTGGCGAGAAAAGGTGGTAAGTCGCTTTTTATCAAGGATGCCATCTTCAGAGAACTGGCACATATAGCTAAGCAGCAGACAGAACTTGACCTACAGGAGGTGCTCGATGCTTATATCGGTGCAGACCGTATCATCGAGCGATTGGGCAGTGTGGTTAATCCTGCGCTTTTTTGCCAGCATCTTGTCTGGTATTTTTATGCAGACGCAGAGGTTACCGATGATATAGCACCTTTTATAAATAAGGTGGAACAGGAGCAATTACCCTTCCTAGTCTTGCTGGTTCTTAAATTGCTGCCCCGTCTGTCGGCTAAGGGTGGCGATGTGAAAGACATCTGCCAGGATTATCGCCGTCTGTTCAGTTGGTTGTCAGAGACCGTCAACAAGGGTATTATGATGCAGAAACTTCCGCTGCTTACCCAGATAGAGGACGAAGTAAGGCGCAGTCCTGACGTCATGTGCAGAATACACCTTATAAGTTCAGCAAATCAAATTCTGAATTCGTACGGTTCTCTCTCCACAAGAGAACGCATCAGCATGAGTAACAAGGAATTGCTGGAAAATCAGTTCGATCCGGAAGTGGAAGGTATCTGGGTTGAAAATGAACTCTCTACTGTGTTCTGGCAGTTTGAAAGCATCGCCAATGGTTATCACCTTTACCGCTATCAACTTGACAGTGCTCGGAAGTCTTTGATGTTTACGAAGTACTTTATGAAGTTCTTCCATTTGGGAGGGGACGTTATAGCACTTGTTATCCATCCCCACGCTATCCATTATCTGGTTTCTGGCAAGTCAATTCCGAATAACCTGTTTGCTTATCTTGACTGTCAGATGCAAGTTGATGATAAGAATCAGCGGGTCAGTGCAATATCCTTTAGTACGCAATCTACTGACGGACAATGGTTCCCCCTTAAGCAGTTGAGATACAGCGAAAAAGAAGATTTCTTCCAGAGCCTTTTAGATGACGCGCGGTATGAGAAAACAGACAGCCATGCAAATGATGACTATGACTTTGTCATGGCGTTAGCAGCTATTACCAATGACCATATATACATCAGCAAAGATGAGACGACATACTACAAAGTGCCGAAATCCCTGAATGTCCTTTTGGAAGAAGTTGGATTCAACAGTAATGCTGGTGTTATGTCGCTAAAACATATCTCCAATGGTAAGCTTGCAACGTATATAGCCTTTGACGATTTCAACTTATATTATAACATTAGCACATTGGAGTTGATGGAGGAACATCACATTGAAGTAGTGGATAGCATCTGTGTATAGCTGAGCTGTAAATTTTTAACGAATGTACGAGCAAAAACTCCTTCTGTCATAATCCTACAATCCATTTGACGCATAATCCTACTATCCTAATGACGCACAAGTTGTTGGCAGTAAATGAAATTGAGGATTTGATTTCAATCGAAAATGTTTACGTTACATGCTAACAAATAGTTTGCGATGTTGGGACATGCTGCCTCCTACCGGTTTGTTCTTTGTGAAAAAACCTTAAATAGGGTTGGTGCTTTGAGTTTTTCTTTGTAAAAGGGTGCTACGGTTGGAATTATATTCGTAACTTTGCACTCTCAAAACGAGAAACGTAAAGAAATGAAGCAAACAATAAAGACCCTTCTGGCAAGGAAGGGTGGTGAGCCCATCAGTATGCTGACAGCCTATGACTATCCTACGGCCTGCATCATGGATGAGGCAGGAGTGGATACCATATTGGTTGGCGACTCGCTGGGCAATGTCATTCTGGGCTATGAGAACACGCTGGCGGTGACCGTGGAGGATATGATACACCACGGCGCGGCTGTGTGCAGAGGTGCTAAGAATGCCTTTGTGGTTGTAGATATGCCGTTTATGTCTTATCAGCCGTCGGTGCGCGATGCCGTGATGAATGCGGGACGCATCATGAAGGGCACGGGTTGCCAGGCTGTGAAGATGGAAGGCGGCGCAGAGTATGCCGACCGTATCAAGGCCATTACGGAGGCTGGCATACCGGTGGTGGCGCACATAGGGCTGACGCCTCAGTCGGTCAATGCTATGGGCGGCTACAAGGTGCAGGCAAGGACCGACGCTGAGAAGCAAAGGTTGCTGAGCAATGCCAGGGCCGTGCAGGAGGCAGGTGCCTTCGCTGTTACGTTGGAGTGTGTGCCGGCAGACATAGCCAGACAGGTGACCGAGGAGTTGGATATCCTCACCATCGGTATAGGCGCAGGCAACGGGTGTGACGGACAGGTGCTGGTGTATCAGGATATGATAGGATATACCGGCGGATACGTGCCGAAGTTTGTGAAGAAGTTTGGCGATGTGCACGATGTGATGCTTGAGGCATTCAAACAATACAGGAAAGAAGTAGCGGAGAGGACATATCCCGACGAGGAGCATTCGTTTTGAATAAAGGCAGGGCTTGCTAATCCCTGCCATAAAAAGAGAAAAGAAGATGAAGTTAGTACATACAATAAAAGAGGTAAGAGAGATTGTGTCTCAGTGGCGCAAAGAGGGTCTGACCGTAGGACTGGTTCCCACGATGGGCTACCTGCATGAGGGTCACCAGAGCCTGATAAGCAAGTCTGTGGAGCAGAACGACCGCACCGTGGTGTCAGTGTTCGTAAACCCTATACAGTTTGGTCCCACTGAA
>Ga0326512_10004226_pt1 | contig 10449 bp, 15 predicted proteins | sample 1_2617_0518_D_FD_203652 | JGI IMG/M metagenome (GOLD analysis project Ga0326512, IMG submission 203652) | Bovine rumen microbial communities from UC Davis, California, United States - 1_2617_0518 | ecosystem: Host-associated > Mammals > Digestive system > Stomach > Rumen | place: USA...
ATGGCCAAAAAAAGCACCTTGGGGGATGGGGGGTGGGGTCATCCAGCGCCTTACACCATGCACACTGGCGAGTCAGAGCCACCACCCATGCGCCGCGCCAGCTCGGGGGTATATGCGCCCTATCATCCGTGGATGGCTGGCACGTTATGGGAGGGTCTGGGGGGTCGGCCATGAAAACTTTTCCGTGTGTGTGAAGCCCTACGCAACTGGAATGGCTAAAAGAGAAAACGGGCGGGGGTTGTGCCTACTCCATTAGCCCGCTCGTTACGCCCTTCACGGAGGGCGCCGCGGTCTGGCGTGATGGCGTGACGCCAGCGGCCACCTGTGCCAAGCGTATCACTTCCTGCACGCTCTTGTTACCTCGCCACTGGTTGCACCTGCGGTGAGCCGCATCGACGTTTGTTCGGCTGTATGGGCTGCCGCCCTTCGAGACGGGGACAAGCTCATCGACTTCGAAAGACATCGGATGCCCAGCGGGTAGGGAGTAATCAATGTAGTCTGGCCTGCCGAACACACGGCATATCCAGCAGCCGCGGTGCTGGGAACGCAGCCACGCGCGGAGGTTGTTACGCTTGCTGCTGTTCGTCCTGCGCGGGTTCTGTGCCATTGGAACTACCCCTCAATTCGTCAATCTGGCGTTGAAGCTCGGCCACGACTTCGGGGAGGTTCGCTTCCAGCTCGGCGCGTGCGGCTTCCTGCCTTGCGCGTTCGTCGGCGCGGCTCGCCAGCTCCTTCTCGATGGTCGCAGCGTTGCGCGTGGCGATGCCGTGGCAAGCTTCGTGCTCCTTAGCCAGCTTGTCGAGGTGGTCGGCAACGGCCACGGACACACGCGCCAGCTCGTGCATCGACTCGGCTTGCGTTGGTAGCTGCACACGATGCTGATCCAAAACGACGGCGCGAGCTTCGCTTAGAGCGGCCTTCAATTCATCGTCCGTCATGGATGCCGCCGCCTTCGCCGATACCTTGGCGGGCGGGGTCGGTGAAGCCGCGAAGGTAGTCACGCCGTGGGCGTCCAAGATGCTGGCGAGTTGCGCCGCGGTTCGCGCCGCGTAGTCGATGAAGCCGCGCACAGTATCAAAGCGGCGCTGGGTCTCAAGCGAACGCATCATTTCCTGAGTGTGGCGCCTGTTGCGCTCGGACTTGAGGGCGTCCCAGCAGTAGGCGATGCCCTGCGCGTGCGGATGGTCGAAGGGCAACGGGAACGGCGCCCTTGCGTTGTCCAGCTCGCGCTCGAACTGCTCAAGCCCTGCCGCGTCCATCCCCTCAAGCTCGCCGCGCTCCACGCGCTGGCGTAGCGCCGTGAGTGCCGCCACCTTGTCTGCGGGCAACTCGCGGTTGACGATTCCACCGTTAACTAGATTCATGATTCCTCCTATGCAGCGGCATTTCGCCGCGCCTGTTGCGTTGCATGGGCTGGGCTTGCCCGCTGCCGTCGTACCCGTGATAGACAGACAGCGGGCTTGCCCGCCCTGCGTGGACTACCCAGCACACAGAGCCGTACCCAGCGCGAGCGAACCGCCTGAGCTTCTATGCTCGGAGGTCTGCCACGGCCACCGCTGGCCTATCGACCGCGGCTTCGCTCCCCGCGCGTCATTGCCTAGGTAACGCACGGGATGATGTGACGATGCGCCCACGTATGGTTCGGCTCGGTGATGCGGGCATGGTGGTGTCAGTCCCTAGATTCGAAGTAGAGACTCTTCAAAGTCGAGTGAATGTCCCAGATAACGCACGATTCGTACTTCTGTGGGTCGGTACGCCGCCACCACTCGCAGCGGTGCTCCATGCACGGCATACGCGTGAGCGGGCAAATGGTCGGGTTGTCTGGGTCGTGGTCTTTGAGATACATCAGAAGCACTCCGATTGTCTGGCGCTGCTAACGCTCGCACAATGGGGGAGGGGGTAGGGTTTCGGGTTCCTTGCGAGCGACTAGATTCAGCCATCGACCTGCACATATGATGGTCGGCACCCGTTCACCCGCAAGACTCGGCCACAACCTTTTCTTCTTACTCTCCCCTTACTCTTATCTCTTACTTACATTACGTTTGATATGGAAAGAAGCGGGTGAAGGGGTAGTTTAGTTGTCTGAGCTGCACAAACGATTACCCGCAACGCTACCCCTTCGCCGTTCTTTTAACCCGTCCGCGTCCTGTCAGTGTGCATGGAATCCGCGAACTTGGCGCCCTGCCAGATACACGTCCTTGCTCGTGAAGGTGTCCAAGCGCTTGTTAGTCCGCATCGTGAAAGCCCGCTGCTCCACTGGCTTGCGTCCTGCGTTCTCGCAGAATGAACGATACATGGAGTACACCTCGGACACGGCGCGGCCATCGACGTGCGATTGCCTGATGCCGTCCGCTTCAATCCAGTAGGCCACGGAGTCGTTATCGTTCAGTACGGCTTCGCGCATGGTCTCGGAGTATGACGTAGGCGTGAAACAGCCACGGCTAACCAGATTGGGCAACCGCGCCAGCGCGAGCTTGAGAAGGTACTGGCGTGATTGCTCGGTGTCGAGCTTCTGCCAGATGTTCGTCACGCGCACATCGGGGTTGTGCCTAAAGTCAGCAGCGAAGTGCACGCCGTGGATGCGGTCGAGCATGCCGCCCGTGTAGTCCGCGAGCCGCGGGAACTGGTTCGCGCTGAACACTAGAGAAGCGTATGGCCTGAAGGTGTCCACGGCGCGGTACTTCTCCTCAACGGAGATAGCGTCACCCGTGACAATCTTTTTCACGATTGACAGCGGCGCGGCTTCGATGATGCCGTCCGCTATGTCATCGCCCACGTTCGCCAGCTTGCCCACGAGGGGCGCTTGCATGAACCTGCGGCCAATGTCGCGGAGGTCGATTGTGGAGACGTTCTCGCGTCCAAGCAAGCCCATTACCATGCGGAGGAAAACCGACTTGCCGTTGCCGCCGCTGCCAATGAGCACGGCCATGTTCTGAAGCTCGCGCCCTCGGTAGACGCACGCGGCCAGAATCTCTTCGAGCACGGCTCGCGTTTCATTGTCCCAGCATGAGAACTGATATAGCGCGACGTCGGTCGCATTGTCGTAGGCTTGCGGATTCCAAGTCACTGGGAGAACGTTCGGGATGTTCAGGTCGGGAGTGTTCGGGATGAAGCCGTTACAGTGGCCGTATTCGTCTTGCACGTCGTAGCCATCCAGCCACGGGTCAATGACGCCGTTCGCGCACGCTACCAGATGCGTGTCCCCCTGGTCTAAATGCGGCGCTCGGATGCGGAGGTAATTCGTAACCTCGCGGCGCTGGTTCGTGGTCGTGCCGTTCACTAGGTCAACGATAGCCGCGTCCCAAGCGTCATAGCCGATTCGATAGCGGCTTGAGAAGCCGTCCCATATTGCCGGCATGCCCTCGATGAAACGCGCGTGGTGCAGCTCGATAAGGTCATCGCCCACGTTCTCATGCAGGAACTTGCCCTTGCTTCCCCAATAGGGGCGCCGCTCCACTGGCTCTTGCTCCGTCTCGGTCAGCCCGTCTAGATCCGAATCGCTCACTCATGAATCACCTCCCCCAAGCCTAGGTCGTAGCGGTACGCCAGAGTTACGATGCTCGGCCATCGCTCAATCGCCCACGGGACGAAAGCCCGCGGATAGTTGCACAACCATGTGTGCGGGTCTTGCCTAACCGCGCCAGTGGCGTGGTATGTCATCACGTGCGTGAGCATCGCGGGCGTAACGTCATCGCGCCGCATGAGGTCATCTAGCGGTCGCATGTCTGGGCGCTGTTCCAGCAGGTTGTCCAGTTGCTTGTCCCTGCGCTCGAAAGCCCTCTGGCGCATGAGCTCAACATCCACGTGCTTGAGCACGCTTGCCACGGTCATGAGCGCATAGGGGTTGCGCCCGTCGTGAACCTCGAAATACTTCGGCCGTGCCATCCCAGATTTGAGTAGCAGCGCCAGCGCCCTGTCCCCATCGCCCTCGGTAGCCGCGAGAAGGTAGGATGCTAGCGCGAAGTCAGCCGCGGAACGGCTCGCGTCCCTTGCCCTGCGGCCATCGTCCGCGCCGCTTGCCAGCTCGGATGAATCGCCGTTGTCTATGGCGTTGTACTTCTGGCGGTCTTGCGCCCATCCCAGATAGTTGGCCGCGCCGCCGAACATAGCGCGGGCGTGCTTGAAGTGTCCGCACATCCAAGCCACGGCGCGTTCGTCATCCAGAGTTAGCTCGATTAGCCGCGCTTCGCGTAGGAACCTCTCTGATGCGGCGCGGGCTTCCTCGGGGATAACGGGACGGTCTGCGAACTCGGTCATGTAAACATCTTCGAGCACATCCGCTGCGTCATCGTCTAGGGTCTCGTAACCGTCCAAGACGTTGCCTGATACGGTGCAGAACCGATTGGTGAAGCCGCCCACGTAACATTCGATGCGTGCGCCCTTCTGCCCTCGGTCGGGCGTGAAGCCGTCGGCCACGCAGACGATGTGCACGCCCTCGCCAGATACGGAAAACTCGCTGTAGCTGTCCAGCTTCGAGACTAGGGCGCGGGCGAAGTCGTTCAGCTCGCCGTCCACCATGCAGCCGTCTACGTCGATAAGGGTCTCGCCAGCGTCGAGCACATAGCCCAGCCCGTGCACGGCTCCACGCCGTAACGCGTTCAGAGCCGCTTCGAACGTGCTCCATGTACTTGGGTCGCTGACCGATGCCGCCCGCATCGTCCGCACGTTAAGGGGTAGCTTCGAAGCCCGCTCCAGCGTGCCGTCGATGCGACGGTGCCACAAGTGGCCGTCGTGAGGTTCCAGCGTGTCGAGGTCGAAGGATACCCAGCGCCCGCTCGGTTCCCTCATGCCCCAAACCCAGCCAAGCCAGCGCGGTTTCGCACGCATGCGGAGGGGGAATCGGCTAGGCGTCTGCATGCTCGCCGCCGTCCTTCTGGGCGCTCGCCGTGATGCCGGCATTGTCCAGAGCATGCTCAAGCGCCAGCAGCGCTTCCACTAGCGTGCTCGCGTCACTCTCGCCGCCCACCTTCGCGTTTATGCGGTTGATGATGGCTAGCGCGTTGTCGTTTTCATTCATGATTCGCTTTCACCTCCTGAGCCTGTCTCGGTCGCTTTGACGTGCCAAGCGAACGCCAGCGTGGAGAACGCCGTCTGTGTGTTCGGGTCATCGCACGCCGCACGCACGACGTACCCCTCCGTTATCAGCCACCTGATGAAGCCCAGAGCTAGGGCGTACTTCGCGCCCGCCCTGCTCGCCAGTTGCGCTATGTCCTCGCGGAACGTCGGATATGGTACGTCCTCGCGCTGCTCCAAGTCCGCGAGCATCATCAGCAGCATGACAACGCGCTTGTGCTGTCTGCTCGGCTGCAGGTTGGGGCGCTGGTAGATTTCGAAGATGATTACTGAAAGCTCGCGCACGTCCTCCATGGTCATGTGCGCATAGGGTTCACGCGCCGTCATTCGGATACCTCCGCGCATGCGTGCTCAAGCTCGCAGATCGGGATACGCCAGCGGGCGGGGTAGCGGTAGGCGCTCAACTCGCCGCGCGAGCACATGTCCACAACCGTGCGAACGGATACGTGCAGCAGCTTCGCCGCTTCTTCGGAGGTCTCGCCCGCCAGCGGGTTGTCCAGCGCGTACCACTGGCACTTGCCGTCGATGTTGGTCTGAACGCCCTCAAAGGCTTCGCGGTTCTCGTTCAGAGCCGCGGTGATGTCCGGCACATCCACGCCGAATTGGTCAACTGCGAAATACTTCATGTTGCCGCCCTCCATGCCTAAGCATCGACGGGGATACGCCACTGGGAACCGAGTTTCACGGCGCCCTGAATCTCACCACGTCGCAACATCCTGTAAACGGTCATGGTGGAAATGGCATTCTGCTCCGCGTAGGTCTTTGGGCTGACCTTCTTAACCACTGGCGCTTCACGCTTCATGGTGTCCTCTTTCATGTTGTCCCTCCGATACGAGTAGCCCGCCACTACGAGAGTGACGGGCTTTGTACTGTCATATGTGGCCGCGTATGCGACACAGCTCAAATCTGGGCTATTCCCTCGCTGCCATGCTGCGGACGTTCGCCACGGCTGCGGGGTCGCATTCGTTGTCGGCCATGTTATCGGCCAGATTCGTGAGCGCCGCGGGGTCGTTCATGCACATACGTGCCGGTATCACATACTGGGCGTTGCAAGTGTTGCAGCAGTACGTCTCGCCGTCATCACCGTAAGGCTCTGTGGTCAGCGGCCACGGGTTGTTCATGCCGATGGTGGTGGGAACGTAGCCGCGGCTTGGGCTGTGCGTCCAGTAGACGGGCAACTCCGCGCCACAAACGCAACAACGCCACGTCGTGTTCTTGTTGTCATTTGTGCTGGGCGCCGCGAGCTCTTTGGTCTTGGTCGTATTCATGCTAGACTCCTAATTGTGATCGCCCTTTCATGGGCTGGTTGATAGGTCGCAGAGCCTTACTTTCTTCGCGGGAATTGGGCTATGCGGCCTTTCTCAATAATGCGGTCTGCATGCTTTCCCCAGTCACATCGCATGCGTTCGAGAGGTCAGCCACGACACAACGTGCGTGCCGTAGTCCCCTTGCCAGTAATGAGTCCCTTGTGACTGGGCTTTAATGATTGACACATGCAGTTCTCAAAGTTCACTAGCTCCGAGGGCTGCACATGGTCTTTGTGTTGCTTAACTCCGCGTGCCGCTCGCGTCGCTCGATAGCAACTTAGCACAGCCGAGTACAGCCGTTTTATGGCTCTGACCTGCATAAATTCCAGAATGTACGTCGAAAGCACGGCGCTCTTTGCCCACCCGTGACGGGGTTTCGGACGTGGGCGCGAGACTCATTTGGAGGGTTTCGGAGTCGGCAAGAAAAAGCCCGTCACCGCGGTTTCGCAAGTGACGGGCTTTCGGGTTCTGACCTTTGCGATATAAATTCTTGTATCAACTGAAAGCACACAATCGTGCTGACGATGGCGTGATGATTAGGAATCCGACTCCGCATCGCCGCTCTGGTCGGCGTCCCTCCGTGGCCGTCCGTTGGGTAGCAGCCCATCGTGCACGCGGGTGTATCGTTTCTCAAACTCTTCGCTATCCACTGGCGGGAGGATTGGCGAGCCGTTGAACGTCGGCCTGTCCAGCCGCATGGATTCCTGGTCTGATAGGTACGGAGGTTGCAGCGCCTTGATGGTGGCCATACGGAAATCGTCCGCGGTCGCGTCCGCACACGTCATTGGCACAGTGAGTGTGTCGGAGATATAGTCCAGCCGCTTCTCGTAGTCGTGGCTGATGCGGTCGTTCTCCCGCAAAAGACGATGTATCGAGAGAAGGTCGGCAATGTAGGTTGTCACCTTCTCTTGCTCGGTCGCGTCGAGCATCGCGTAGGCTTCCAGAAGCTTCTCTGGCGCGTACTTAGTCGGCGCGGCTTCCGTAGGCTCGCAGATGCCCGTCACCATTGGTTGAGCGACGTAGTAGTTGCGGAGGTGTTCAACGCCCACGTGCAGCAGCTCGCAGGTAGCCGTCACCATGTCATCGGTGAGGTAGTCGCTCGCTTTACGCTCATTGAGCCATCGCCTAACCCTCGCGGGGCTACGTCCGATTGCAGCCGCCCACTGGTCAACCGACACGCCAGCTTCGTCCATATCTTCCATCAGAATCAATGTGCGGGCTGCTGTGACTGATGGAGAATCGCTCCATAGGGGATAGCCATCTTTTGTTCGCGGTTCACCATGGGGCTGTATCGCCCTCGGTTCCATGCCGCTGCTGACGTTGCCGCCCTCGATTGCCATCTGTTGCCGCCTTTCGATATGCCGTCCAAGCACATACCAATATAGACGGGCGCGGCGCCGTCAGTGACGCCACGCCCATGGGGAACACAGCTACTTGCTACGCCACGTCGATGCCGCGCACGCCCTCGCGTAGCTCCGCGAGCGCTTGGCCGATGTGATCCATACGCGCGGAGACTCCCAGCGCGAACGTGGAGAACGCGTCCATGTCCTCTTCGCGTGCGGGGTCAAGCTCGCCAGACACGACTAGCGTTGCGAGACGGTCAAGCGCCGCCCGCGCCGTTGCCAAGTCCACCTCTGCTTGCCCAGCGACGATATACAGAGATTCGGCCATCGCTACATCACCACCTTGCCGGTTGCCAGCGCGTCAACCGTCCTACGCGCCGCGTACACCTTCTGGGAACCGTCACGCAGAGTTGCCGCAAGCATGTGCAGAGCCATCGCAACTTCGGTCGGCTCGTGCTCGTCTGCCATCATGTCCAGCGTGTAGGCCACGCCGCACGCGTTGTCGAGCGCCAGCGCCAGCTCGTCGTTGAACTCCACCCGCGCCAGCTCAAGCTCGGACGGGGCTTCGGTCGTGATGGTGATGTTCTTCTGGTTGTCCATGGTTAGTCCCTTCTCGGTCACAGTGGTTGTTTTTGGTGTGCCTACATAAGCTCAAGAAGCTGTTTCACGTCCGCGCTTATCGACATAAGCTCTGACGCCAGCCCGTCCATTTGAGATAGGTCGATGCCGTCCGCGCTGAAAGCTACCAGACTCGATAGCAGGTCGAGCCGCGAGACAGCCGCGGATGCTGCGTCGATGGCGTGAACCAACTCCACGGGCTTGCGTTGCGCCAGCTCGGTGGGCTGGTCACCTCCCTGTGTGTTCTGATTTGGAACCATGGTGTTATCCTTTCTCTCGTAGCCCTCGCGGGCTATGTCCTAGGCCACGGCGCGTTTGATTGGTAGTCGGCACGCCGTGGCCGCTTTACCTAGATCCGATTAGCTTTCGCCGTTCTCCGCATCTTCTTTCTTCTTCGGACGGGCTGACATAATCTCGCCCATGGTCTCAACCTGTTCGGCCTTATCCGCTGGGATGAAGTCGAAGTAGATTCGATACGTGATGCTGGGGTCGCTGTGTCCCAGCAGCTTTGCCATGTCCTCCACCTTGATGCCGTTCATCAGTCCATTGGTGGCGAAGGAATGGCGCAACCCATGGAACGTTAGGCGCTCGCCGCGTATGTCCACGACGTTGTTTGCGTCAGCGAAGTACCGCCACACCTTGCACAGATAGCCGGCACTGTAATACCCCTTGCCCGCTTCCTCGCTGGGCGTGCCGAACACGTACTGTGTGCCTGTGAACTCCACGCCCGCCAGCTCGCATTGCTCCACCATGAATTCGTATCGGTAGGAAAGAAGCTCGCGCATCTGGGTGTTGGCTTCGAAGTGGCGCCACTGGCCGTTCTTGGGAACGTCCGCGGGGTATGAGCCTGTGCTGTCCCTCTGTATCGCTTGCCGCACGTTGATTACGTTGAACTCGCCCTGATGCCATCCATCTATGTCCTGCCAGCGAAGGGCGCATATCTCGCCCTCGCGCATGCCAGTGAGTAGGGCGCAACGTGCACAATCGGCCATCTGAGTGTGTCCGATGTTGTCCAGCAGGACGTTAAGACGCTCGATGCCCTGCATGTCGAGCGTGCTCACCTTTCCCGACTTGCTTGGAATGGTCGGCTTGCCATCCTCAACGCTGATGTAATCGCACGGATTCTTGGCGATAACGTCATCCTTGGCGGCTTTCTTCATCGCTTGCCTTAGCAGACGGAAAGCCTTTGTCAGAACCGCTTCGCCCTTCCCTTCGTCCCTGCGGAGGGTAGCCAGCCAGCTTTCCACGTCCTTGGAGGTCAGAGTAGAAACGGGCTTGTTCAGCGCGGGGTGTGCAATGAGCTTCATCGAATACTTGTAGTTGTCCTTCGTGGAGATTGCCAACTTCTCACCCGTGCGCGCGTTGCGCTTAGTCGAGAGATAGTTGTCCACGTACTCGTAAACGGTCATGGTCGCTTCGTCTGGCAACGCCGCCAGCCGCGCCGCTTCCTCGGCTTCGCGCTGGGCTTGCAGCTCCTTCTCTTGCTCTTCTGCAATGAGAGAATCTCGCCACTCTTTCAGAGCCGTGGCCGCGGTCGTTGCACCTGTGCCTGTCGGCTCGATTGCCCTTCCGCGTCCGCGCTTCTCTTCGTCCGTCAGCGAGTCACACTTGATTGCCCGACTAACGCCGCGTTTGTCGAGTGCTTGCAGAACCTTCGTGAGCTGCTTCTGTTTGCCGTTCTCTTTGTAGCTGATGATGGCACACCATACCCAGCTACCATCCCCGCGCTGCTTCTTGCGTAGCTTGCCCTCTGTGTACTGTCTCATTTGCGCCGCCTTAGTCGTGTGGAACATGCCCGTGAAGCCGCGAAGTCAATCTGGGGTCAATCGGTGGTCAATCTCGTGCGGCTTCGGGACAATCATACAGCCTTTAACAACTGTATTCAACATGAACATATGGCGAGGTAAACCGCTATACGCTGCAAACGCTGATAACTATTGATATGCGATGAAATGCCGTAATTCATCCTTCACACGGATGGGGTCGCTGGTTCGAATCCAGCATCGCCCACCACGAATTTTCGCAGGTCAGACGGCAAAATGCGTCTGGCCTGTTTGCTTTTCGGGGCGTGAGTCAATCGAAAGTCAATCAAAAGTCAATCGAGCTTT
>Ga0326512_10004227_pt1 | contig 10448 bp, 2 predicted proteins | sample 1_2617_0518_D_FD_203652 | JGI IMG/M metagenome (GOLD analysis project Ga0326512, IMG submission 203652) | Bovine rumen microbial communities from UC Davis, California, United States - 1_2617_0518 | ecosystem: Host-associated > Mammals > Digestive system > Stomach > Rumen | place: USA: California...
CCATGTACTTCTTACCATTGATGATATAGAGACCTGGCTTCAGGCTGTTGGCATTGCCAGCCATCTTCACACCCGTGAGTGTATAGATGCCCTGCTTAGCAGCAGCAACCACGTTGTCGGCAGCAACAGCGTTGATGCCTGTGGTGAGATTGTCAATCAGGTCGTTCATCTCCTTCAGGCTCAGATAAGCGTTCTGTTTAGCCTTCAGGTCGGTAGCAGCCTGTGCATCGGCAATATAGCGCAAGATTTTCGTGTTGATGAATGCCCAGTCGCCCACTTCGGTGTTCTTGGCAATCAGAGCCTGACCACGGCTAATCTCAGCCTGCAGGTCAGCATCGGTGTCGGCAGTGTACTTAGCCTTGTCGCCAACGAAGTAAACGTGGTTGAAGCCGAAGCCGAATGCGTTCAGACCTTGTCCGACTGCCAGAGGCTCTGCCTCAAAGCCGAACTCAACCTCTACTTCATCGTTACCAGTCTTCTCGAAGATAACTGAGTAGTTCCAAGCAGTATAACCGTTGATGTCCTGGAATGGACGAGAAGCTGCGCCAGAGTTGTTGGCACCCGGAGCAATGCACTTGGCGACCACAACTGAGTCAGGAGCACCATTCACACCGAAGAACACACGGGCAGGAGTTGCATAGTAAGTAGTATCGACACCTACTTCCTCTTCGTTCAAGATGACATTGGCAGTACCCATGCGATAGGTGAGGTTATCGTTGGTAGCGTATGCCTGCACACGATACTCATAGAGACCGGGCTTCGAAATAACAACAGTCTGCACACCTTTACCGCCCAGAGTCACGGTGTAGCCACGCCACTGGTTAGCCAGCGATGCGGTACCAGCCGTACCGAACTGCCACTGCTTGTAAGTACCTGAACCAACAAAGTGCCAGCCGTTCTTAGTGAAGTCAGCAGAAGTATTGTTACCGCCATCAAGAGCAAAGTCACCGTCCTGAATAGCAACTTCTGCAGGATTCTTTCTTGAAGCAGTGGTCAGCATGAAGGCAGCCTTTGTCTCGTTGATCTTTGTGATGGCTGCATTGAACTCGTCATACTGGTTGGTAGTAGAGATACCGTCAATCAAAGCCTGTCCCTCAGACACAGCAGTCTGCAGAGCAGCTCTCAGAGTAGCATCGCCGGCAGCGTTCAGAGGATCGTCGAGCGTAGCCTGACCGTCAGCAATAGCCTCTTTCAGGGCATCCTGAATAGCGTTCTGGTTGATGATGTAGTTCTTGGCACGGCCCATTGCATTTACCTGAGCAAGCAGAGAAGCCTCCAGGGCCTTCAGCTCTTCAACACCCTCAGTAGTAACGGCAATGGTGCTCTCAGCCTCGCCCGTCACCTGCTCGAGCGAAGCAGCATAGATAGGCTGAGCTTCGGCAATGGCACGCTCCAGTGAATCCTTCGACCACAAATATTCTGCTACGTCGGTCATATAGTTGTCCAGACGGTTTTTCAGTTCAGTCTGCTGCGTGTAAACAGCCTTTACAGCAGCCTCCCAAGCCAGCTCGATGTCGGTCTTGCCCAACATACGGAACACTGGGTTGCGCAAGCTGGCGCGACCACCGCGTTTGTCAGCATAGGCAGGGAAGATGAAGCCTGCAGAAACAGTCTCGCCTTCCTTCACTTCGCCAATCATATAGTAGCGCTTCCAATAGTAGCCGTTCAGTGTGTCGGGAGTCTCGGCATAACGGAAGTTAGGATTGCCAACAGCAATTTCCTCTTCTGTAGCAGGACGCATCACCAGCGTATCGCTGCCAATGTAGAGCGAAGGACCAACGAATGTCTTGGTGTGATCGGCACCATAAGGCTGTGCGGTATTCGAAGCAGCTACTTCCTGTGCCTCAATGGCAAAGAAATATTTGCCGGGAGCCCAGTTGGTGTTCTGGACTTTCATACCTACTGCACCAAGATCGAAAGATCTCTGTATACCTGCAGAAGCTACATAGCCGTCACCCTCAGGACGCTCCAGCGAAGCATCGTTAGCAGAGAAGCCCCAACGGCCACCGATGGTAATCCAACTGCCAGTCAGCGTTGTATTGTTAATTTTGTTCCATCCCGAAGAAGAACGGTTTGCCCAGTTGCCAGAGTCGATGTTACCACCATTGGCACCCAGGAACTTGTCAAACTCCTCGTTGAATGAAGCAATCAGGCCTTCCATCGCCTCAGCACTCTCGTTCTGGCCGGGATCCTGGATAGCCTCTTCCATCATCATGACGACACCCATGAAGTCGTCCTGACCATTAGCGAGTTCGGGCTCTTGCAGCAGTTGCTTGGCGTATGCAATCAGACGCTTCACCACACGGTCATCATAGACTTCAGACACTTTGTAAACCTCAAAGTTGGTGAAAGCGGTTCCTGTGGCAACCTTGCTGGCATTGAAGACAAGGAACTCGTCCTCACCTACCACCTGAATAGTGTCGACCACCTGAGTCCACTCTGTTCCGATGCTCACTGCCTCGGCCACGGCGCGGCTGTTGGTTGTGCCATCGGCGCTAGCAAAGAAGTTCACGTAGTTGGTTCCTCCATCGGCAACAGAGGTAACAAGGCCCTCGTTGCTCTTTGCCCAGTAAGAGAACACGTATGTACCAGCTGAGAGCTGCCACATGTTCGAGAGAGCAGTTTCAACAGCAGCAGTGCTGGCAATGAAGCTGCCGCCAGTAGGACCGCCCTCGGTGTTCACGCCCCAACCATCGTCGGCACCTGTCCATCCGGCTGTTCCCTGACTAAAGTTACCATTGGTCACCTGATTGGCGGCCACTACCTTGAACCTGTTGGTGTTCGAGTAGATATACTCTCCCACGTTTACAGCATAAGAGCATACTACAGACGCAACGGCCAAAGCCATCATAAGTAGTCTTTTTTTCATAATTAGAACAATTTAGTTATTAATAATAAGGATAATATACTTTGATTTTGCAAATTCAATTGAGTAGTTCGGGTGCAAAGATAGGTATTTTCTTTCTATGGAGCAAGAAATGCCTACCTTATTTTTTGTTAAACACCTACAATTTTTGAACCATGAACACACCGCCCAAGCGGGTATTCATGGTTCAAAAAAGCGTATCGATACAGTTATCGAACAATCAGTTTCATGGTTTCAGCACGATGTCCGTCGCGCATCTTCAGCACATAAGTACCCGTCTGCAATCCATGCTGACGTGCTGCCACTGCCGCATTGGCCTTGGCCGTCTGGAATGTGGCCACCTGCATGCCGCTGAGCGTATAGACTTCGCAGTCCACTTCGCTGTCGGCGGCAATATGTCCGATGCCCGATGGCTGATCGGTCACGGCGAGCACACCTGTGGTGCCTGTCAGTTCGGCCACTTCCCAATAAAGTCCGTCGGGCAGGTCGGGCAGGTCATACGACGGTGTCCCAGAGAAGTTGTTGCTGGCCGTCCACAACGTGAACTTGTCGCCCAGGGCCGGTGTGTAATTGTCGGCCAAGGTCACCTTCACCGTGCCATTGATGGTTAGGAAGCGAGCCTCAATCTTCGAATAGTCGGTAGCACTCTTGATAAGCATCTCGAGCGTAGAGCCTTTTTTGAAGTTGGCAGCTGCATTCACCTTGATGGTGCCAGGCGTGAACGTAGTGACATACATCGAGCGTGGTGTCACCTGTGCACCGCTCTCTACGGTCAGCGAAGGCAGCAGTCCGCGGCCATTCACGACACCCGTCCCCTTTACTGTCACCGCGCCGAAATATGGCTCGGCCATCTTCGTATCGTTGAAGCGCAGTTCGCCTTCCTCGACAGTGACGGTTCCACTCAGGTTGCCGATACCCGACACCTGCATGTAGCCTTCGCCGCGCTTGGTGATAGGAGCCGTCGACTTGAACGAGGCCAGGAGGTTCTTGCCCAGTCCGCCGATGATATAGCCCTTGCCCACCAGTGTACCCGTGCCAGTGACATTGCCCACCTCGATGGTTTGCATCGTGTTGCACGTCACCTTGTCATTCAGCTTCAGCGTGGCCTTCGGCAGACCCTTGCTGTTGTCGAGGTCGAACGACGGATCGTAGCCGTGCTTCACCGAACGGTCCATCAAGCCCGGCACGATTGTTCCCTCGAAGGCACTCCAGTCGCCCTTGTAGTAGCAACGGATGTAGGTACCATAGACATTGAACGTGCCACCGCCTGTCAGTGTGCCATAATAGTCGCAACGCGGATCGCCATAGAACGTACCTGTCTGTCCCTCGCGCACTACGAAGTTTGCGTGGTTCACCGAATAGGTATTCTCATTGTTGAAGTCCCAGAACTCACCGCCTTGGAACTCGATGGTGTCTGGCACCTGCTGCACTGCGCTGGCATTTTCCTGCGAAGTGACACTACCCTGCCGCACGATGAGCTTCTTGAACGTGTTGTTCATGCCAGTCTGCAAAGAGCCTGCACCTGTCTTGACGAGCGTTGCGCCAGCACCCTTGACAGCATTGTTCAGGATGATAGACTTGCTGGCAGGCACATCGATGGTGGCCGTGCCACTGATCTTGAAGGGCTGATCGGTGATGATTGTTCCGTTGGCACGCAGCGTAGCACCGTCGGCAATGTTGATGGTCTGAGCGGCATTGCCCAGCGATCCGTAGGTCTGGCCGCTGTTGTTGGCCAGCTGGTTGACCACCATTACACCATTATTAATATAAGAGGCACCAGTGCGGTTCTCTGTGTTGATGGTCACGGTTCCCTTTCCGTTCTTCGTAATCGGACCGCCGCCCAGAATGCTGTCGCCGTTGAGCACGTAGGTCTTCGTCTCGTTGTTGAACGTCACCGACTTTGGCACCACAGAGCCTTTGATTTCCACGCGGGTATTCTCAGCCGTATCGTCAAACACCACATCGTCGCCCAAACCTGCATAGTCGGCCTGTCCGTCGTTCAGGAAGTTCTTCGTCACGCCAAAGTCCCAGATGTTGCTATCTGCCGTTCCGTTCCATACCACTGAAGTAGCCGCACGCATGTCCTCGACATTCAGATAGAGCTTGCCGTCCGTATAGGTCAGATAGTTGCGTTTTTCTGCGATTCCTTCGAGCAGAATGTCATTGATGTTACCCTCAATGCTGCCGATGCTGCCCAGCAGATAGACACCAGCCTGGAGTGTTCCTTCCACGTCGAACTGAATGACAGGTGCCTTGTACTTTGGACCGAAGTCGGCCCAGTCCTTCGTTTCGATGATCAGCTTCGTAGCGTTCACCTGATCGAATGCCAATGTTCCGTTTTGGTCGATTCCATCGAGCGCAATGCGCGAACCGAAGCCCAGTGTCAGTGTGGTGGTGGTGATGCTGCTCACACTCTTCTTGTCGGTCGAACCGGGCATGAGCGTAGCATTATAGTCAGCCTTCAGTCCACCCATGAACTTACCTCCGTCGCTAATGAGTCGCGTGTGGCGGTTCATCCACAAAGGACTCGATTCCATCGTGCCGTCGAAGACCAGCGTACCGTTCCATACGTCGGTGTTGCCCGTGTGTTTCTCCACCACATTGGGCAGGACAAGCGTTCCCTCACCCTGCTTCACCAGACGAGTAGCACCAGCAAAGGCCCCGCCCGTCAGCGTGGTGGTATAAGTGATGATGTTACGCGCAGGTTCCTTCGGCGTAGAGGCCACAGCCTGCTGTGCGCCTGTGCCTTGCACCCAAGCGGGAGCGTTGACGGTCAGGATATAAGGCGATGCGCCGTCGGTCACAACGATGCTCTTGTCCTCGTAGCCGTCAATGAGCAGATGGTCTTCGGTGGTGCCGATGGTGCTGCCGTTGGCCACCTCAGTACGCCCACGCAGCAACAATGGGGGTGGTGCCTGGGTGATGCCTTCCAGCTCGCCGAGGAAGTAGCTCACATGAGGCGGCTGGTTGTAGCCCACGCTCTGCCAGCACATGCCGTTGCGGTACTCATGGTCGTGCCAGAGCGAGTAGATGCCGTATTCGGTGGGATAGTTGGTGGTATAGACGTGCAAGGCGGTATTATTGCCAGTGCGCAACACGAGTTCTTCGCGCCAGTCGCCCAGAATGTCGCCCTGTGCCGAAGGATTGTTCTTCGACGAGTTATTCAGGATGCCCGTAGGTGTGTACAGACCGGCTGAGTTATAGAAACTGAGTCGGCCATTGCCCCATTTGGTAATCTTCACCGAGCGCTGCACGCCGGGCGAGTTCATGATTTCGTCGCAGAGGTCACCGTCCCAGTAGATGCGCATGTTCAGGTCGCCCCAGGCCATGAAGGCATCGCCATCGGTAGAATAGACCTTGTCGGCAGAGAGCGAGTAGACGCCTCCACCCACGGCACGGCCCTGCGAACCGGGAATGTCGTTGCTGAAGTTGCCTGCCAGACAACGACCGTTATCGCCGCCCGTACCTGTCTGAATATAGATTTGCGAACTGGTGGCATTGGTATAGGCCAGACCAGGCACTGCCAGCCCTTCGAGACAGACGAACTGTTCCAGTCCCCAGCGATAGGGGTCCAGGTCGCCGCAGTGCTGTGCGTCGCCGTGACCGTAGCCTGTGGTAGAGAGGCCATAGCCCGTATCGTCGATCATCATCGAACCGAACACAATCTCGTCGCGGCCATCCATGTCGACGTCGGCAATGGCAAAGTTGTGGAAGCCGTTGCCATACCAGGGCGACTTGCTGTCATAGCAGTTCCAGCGCCAGCGCTGCGTCAGCTCGTGGGTCACGGGGTTCACGTCGAGGGCGCAGAACTTATGGCGCGTATAGCAGCCACGGCCCAGGAAGATAGAGGGGTTGCGGCCATCCAGATAGGGAGCGCCCATATAGATTTTCAGCGAGCGGTGACCAGTGTCGTTCGCTCCCCACACGTTCTTGTACTCTGCATCAGTGGCATTGTAGGGGTTGGCAGCCTCATTCTTCTCAAAACGAGGCAGGGGAAACTCCATCGGGGTCCACGTCTCACCGCCGTCCCATCCCAGATAGGGCTCGCCCGTCTCACCGTTCAGATAGATGAGGTATTCCTTGCCCTGATGGGTGTATTCATCGCGAGGTGCATAGTAGTTCATGTCGCCCACCTTGATGGTCTTGCCCGTAGAGGTATGGATGATCATGTTGTCGGCACCGCGCATCACCACCTCGGCCTTGCCGTCCTGGTCCCAGTCGTAGCCAATCATGTCCCACTGCTCGTCGGGTCCGGCCATCAGGTTCGGTCCCAGGTCGATCCACCAAAGACGCGTACCGTCCATCTTGTAGCACTCGTACAGGTTGAAGTCGGTCTTGTTGTTGGTTGCATAGCGATTGCCTGTGTCGTTGTTGCGCTTCAAGATGAACTCGGCCACGCCGTCACCGTCGACATCGGCCAGACTGACGTCGTTCAGCACATAGCCGGGTGTCTTGTTGCTGTTGCCGTCGGTCACGGCATTGGGCAGAGTCTCGCCGTTGCGATTCACCACCGGCTGCATCTTCACCTCCAAGTACTGGTTGGCCCAGGCTTTGACGGCAGCCGACTTCTCTTGCTTCACACCGCGAACCACAGGTTCAACGACATAGGTAGAGGAGGCTGTGCCTTTCGTGTCCTGAAAATTAGTCTTCGTCAGGTTACTGGCTATCAGCTCCGTGCCGCGATAGAGGTTGTACTTCGTGTCGTAGTACTCCTCACCAAACATGCGCCAGCTGACCAGGTAGCCGCCGCCTCCATTCATAGGCACGGCCACAATGCCACGGTCGAGCTTGTCGGTCACGCGCTGTGCCTGCGCAGTACCAGCGGCCAACAGTCCCAACAGTGACAATAGCATCACTTTCTTTTTCATGTTGATTCAATTTTAGTCATTAGTCATTTTTGTCGCTTCTGGCTGCAAATATACGAAAAAAGACCGATACATGTTTCTTCCGTTCTCAAAAAAAACTACAATAATAGCAACAAACAATGCAATTAGTAATGATTAAAAAATAAATCGTCCCAAGTTTTTTTACCGTTACTATATAGAAAAACCTTTTGAGGCTGCAAGGTATAGCTTACCTTTGCAGCCTCAAAAATATGCCGATAGTACGATGACCTACCTTCCCCAGACATCGACATCCTTAGGAGGCTGTTCGATGGTGAAATCATCATTGGAGTCATTGAAATGCGATTTTACATTGTTGACTGTGCTGGCATTGAGCAGCTGGCCTTGGTTATGCAGCGTGATGGCTGTCAGTTCGGGCTTCTGATATATTTTCTTCATTGCTGTGTCCTTTCTACTTTTTTTTACTTTATCACGAATTTTTTGCCATTGATGGTATAGAGCCCCTTCTTTGTGGGCTTGCCCTGCAGCTTCATGCCGTCGAGGGTGTACCAAGTATCTGGTTCTCCGGCCTTTTCCATCTTGGTTCCGACAGTAAGTATGCCTGTGGTTCCATTTTGACCTTCGTTGAAGTTGAACGAGGTGAGCCTGCGTGCCTGTAGTGCACCGTCAGCGCCAATCTTGAAGTAGGCTCGCTGTGCGCCGAGGCCTGTACGCTCATTGGGATAGAAGAGAGTGTTTGAACCGCCTACGAGCAGGATGCTGTTGTCCTCTGCGCTGAACACGGAACTCTCATAGGTACCCACGAAGCGCACACGCTCATCGGTGGTGGTGTTATCGCCGTCAGTGTCATAGTCATGCTTGTCGGTGCTGACAGTCACGCCCTCAAACAACACAGGACTGACGATGTCGCTTCCGTTGGCCCACTTAATAATATAAGGCGTACCGGCTACGAGTTCTGTTACGGCATCGCCGAACGTCAGGTCGAGCGTTGAGCCTTCGATCTTGGCTGTGGTGAGCGAACGGGCTGTAGCTCCTTCGAGTGGACTGCCGCTTAGGGTTACGTCAAACGGCAGGCACAGCGTGTTCCACTTGCCATCCTTATAGAGCGTGCGGTTCTTTAGTGCTACATTGAGACCTTGCCTGCCGGCATTTTGGCTAATGGACTCACTGTTGTTGCCTATGTTGTCAAGACACACGTCAACACGTGTCACGTCGAGGTTGAGTCCTTCAAAAGAACTGAGGTTGTATCCTGTTACATTGAACTGGAGTGTCATGTACTGCCCAGAAGTGACGATGCCGCCCACCAGTTTTTCTCCATTAGCTGGGCTGCAGGCTCCGTCAATGAGCTTAGCTTCGTCATCGGTGGTGTCTGTGCCGTCCCATACGGTCAGTTTTGCGTCATTATTGCCCTTCACGGAGCCCTTGAGGTGCAGCATGCAGCCCTCTGGCGCTTTCAGCACGATCATGCCATTGCTGTTGCTGGAGTATGCGCTGTTCTCGCCACCGTCATCATACACTTTGAAGGTAGATACCGCTGCAGGGATGGTGGCTGTCAGTGTGCCGTTCTTCGGCATGTTGATATAGGGGTCAAGTAAGGATACGGCCTCAAATTCCGGCACTACCGTTACTGCCGTAGCAGGCATGGTGAAGGTAGCCGTGTTGTTATACCACGTACCGCCTGCCACGCTGACGGGATTGCTATTGGCATCGGCCACGGTGATGCCTGCCAGCACATAGTTTTCGGCAGGTGTGGCGCTGAGGGTTACCACATCGCCGACGTTGGCCTTTGTCACCTCGCTGCCGCCTACCTTTGCCACTACGCTGCCGTTGCTGGCGGGCGTGATGGCGATGTCGCTCTCCGTGTTAGGGTTGATAAGCGTTACGGTCAGGTCGAGGCCGGAGTAATCATTTTCATTGGAATACGTTTGGAACGATATCCTCATATAGCGTCCTGTGCTGCTTATGGTGCCGATGTCGGTGGTTTCGCCGTTTGAGCTGCTCTTGGCCGTCTTCAACTTCGGGGCGTTGTAGTATTGTCCGTTTGTTATGGTTAGTGTTTCGTCGGCTAATGCTGTGATGGTGCCCGTAAGCTGCAGCAGGTAGTTCTCCGGTGCTGTCAGCACGATGGTGCTATTGATGCCCTTGCTGTAGGTGTTGTTTTGCCCGCCGTCATCATAGAGCTTGAATGACTGTACGCCCTCAGGGATGCTGGCCCATGTTGTCGAGTAATCTGCAGGCATGTTCACATAGAGTCCCTGAGCAGCAGTCTTTGCGTTGGTGAACGTAGGTGTGACGGTCACAGCGGCATTAGGCATGGTGAAGTAGGCGTAGGAAGGATTGTTGTACCATTTTCCGCCTGTCACGCTGACGGGATTGCTATTGGCATCAACAACGCTTATGCTCTCTGTCATATAGCCTTGGTTTGGAGAAAAGTAGATGTTGATATCCTCGCCAGCTGCGCTCTCGGCTGGATCTAAATAGAGATACGCATGGCCGCCCTGTACCGATTCTATATTGATGGCGTGCTTATTATTGGGGTCTATAACTGTTACCGTGAGGTTGAGGCCTTCATCATTGATGCCACTGTCTGAGTAGAAATTGATTCTTATGCTTTCTCCCATGCTGGTAAAGGTGTCGAGAGTTTTTGTACCGCTAACTACTATAGCTGGTTCACCCTCGTCGCTTGTTCCGTCCCATACCTTGAGATAGTCATAATTTGATTCTGATATTATGCTGCC
>Ga0326512_10004229_pt1 | contig 10445 bp, 28 predicted proteins | sample 1_2617_0518_D_FD_203652 | JGI IMG/M metagenome (GOLD analysis project Ga0326512, IMG submission 203652) | Bovine rumen microbial communities from UC Davis, California, United States - 1_2617_0518 | ecosystem: Host-associated > Mammals > Digestive system > Stomach > Rumen | place: USA...
GTATGCGTGCACGTCATGGCGCGACCCAGACGGGGAGCCATGCACGGCGCTCGAAGGTGCAGACGATATACCAGACGGCAAGCTGTCCACGCAGGCGTTGCTCACCCCCGAGCAGGCCATCGCCGCCACGCTGGGTACGAAGGTCACGGGCGATACCAGCGACGGTTACCACACGTTCGACGAGCTTTACCACCACCGTGCGGTGCTCTTTTCGGTCATCGTGCGTGACCACCGAGAGTTGGCATGGAAGTCAAAGGCCCACCATGACGGCACCATGTACGACGACATGTTCATCGTTGGCATCGAGACGCCGCAGGGGCAGGCCACCTACCACTATGACATTGACCCATACTGGGACATGTTCGACTGCCGAGAGCTAGAGCGTGCGCCTGAGTGGGATGGCCACACGCCAAGCGATGCCATAGAGCGCATCGCCACGCTGGGTTCGTGCAACAGTTCGAACAACTGCACGAACAGTGAACGAACGGAGACGTGCAAGCTAGAGGACTTCGCCGATGTGCCGTTCAGCGTTGACTACGAGATAGAGGGCTACGACATGGGCAGCAGCAGGGACTACGCGACGCTTGCGGAGTGCAGCTCCTGCGGTGCCTACGTCATTGTGCCGCCTGAGTACCATCACGTGCTCACTTGCGACGGTGACGAGGTGTACCAGCCCTACCGTTTCTGCCCCGCGTGCGGACGGCGAATCGAGGTGGACGATGGCTGAGTACGTGGTTGAGGAACCTAGCGGTCGCAGCGCGTCATGGCGAGTGCATGAGCGCATCGTGCGGTGCAGGGACTGTGCCAATGCCGTCGTAAGCCGCCCGTTCTGCACCTTTACGGGCAGGCCCGCCAACATCGAGGTCTGGCGTTGCGATTTCTTCTGGAACGCTGACGAGCTGCCCGAGGTGGAGCCTGACGGCTTCTGCAAGTGGGGCGAGAGGAAGGAGAGCGAATGAGCATCACCGACGAGCTGAGGGAGTGGGTGGGAGGCTCAACGATTTCATCGTGGACGGCGGAGCACCTGACCGCCATCGCCGACCGAATCGACGCCGAGCACGAAGCAAAGGTGTCCTATTGGCAGGGCGCGAGCTACAAAGACGGGTACGACGAGGGCTTCGCCAGCGCCGACGATTGGCTCGCGCAGCACGAGGACGCCATGGCCGAGCACGGGTGGGTCAAACTCCCCGTGGACGCGGACGGCGAGTACATCCACGCTGGGGACGTTCTGGACGGCTACGGCAAGACCATTAAGGTCGTGGAGTTGCGCCACGGGCGCAGCGGGTGGTTGCTCATCAGCAGGGACGGCGACGGCTACGACGACACGTTTGCGTTCACCCACCACCACAAGCCGACCGTCGAGGACGTGCTGCGGGAGCTGGTCGCAGCTTACATGGACACGCCGCTCGATGATTCAAACGATGGCGAGTTCTTCGCCGAGTACGCCGCCAAGCTCCGTCTGGTTAATAGCGAAGAATGATGGGTGAACGTGATAAAACAGCAGGTAAGTGGTATAATTTGACTGTTCAGGTAGCGGCTGGGCAGACAATCAAATATACTGCTGAATTGCGCCATCGGTGTGAGAGCCGCTACCTCTCTGCCGGTGGCGTTTCGTTTGGAGTAGCGGTCTAAATGAGTAATCGCAGTACATGTCCGCACAATTTCAAAGACCTAACGGGCGAGAGTTTTGGTCGATGGACGGTAATTGAACGTGCCGACAATCGCAACGGCAAGGTGATGTGGAAGTGCCTTTGTGATTGCGGAACCGTTCGTGTTGTTCTCGGTTACAACCTAACATCTGGGCACAGCAAGAGCTGTGGTTGCATACCAGACGAGAACAGGCACAAGAAGGCAATCCATAACGGATGTGACGACAGGTTGTATCACGTTTGGTCTTCTATGAAACAACGGTGTCTAAACCCGAAGAACATCAGCTACAAGAACTACGGAGCGCGTGGTATTAGCGTTTGCGACGAATGGGTTCATGATTATGCGGCTTTTCGCAAATGGGCCTATGAGAACGGATACGACGAAAATGCAAAGCGGTCTGCATGCACTATTGACCGCATCGACAACGATGGTGATTATTCGCCTGAAAACTGCCGATGGGTCAAGGACTACTCATTGCAAGTAAGGAATCGTAGACATTACGAATACGCATCTCATCGTAAGGCAGTCGTTCGTACCTCAAAGGACGGTGAGGAAGTGACGTTCAAATCAATACGAGAGGCGGCAAGACAGACAACGGGCAACGTCAAAAGTGCATCGAGCATTGCGATGTGTTGCCGTGGAGAGCGCATAAGCGCTTATGGATACACGTGGCGTCTGGCGGGTGATGCCGAATGAAGCACTTCGACCTGTCCGAGGTCAGCATGACCTACACGAGCAATACCACGGGGCAGACCATCGACATGAGCACGACCATGGTTACGATTCCCGACCCTCATCACCGCTACGACGTGACGATGGGAGACAGGCACCTGAGCTTCATGGCCTGCGACGTGTTCGACGCATTGGAGAGACTGCTTGCAGGTGGTGATGCGGAGTGAGTCGATGGGCGAAGATGTTTGGCTCGCCGACAGATACAGCCGAGACAATCATGAGGAAGGGTCTGCTCTATGACCTGCTCGACCAATGCGACGGTTGTCCCAAATACACCGAAGAGTGTCTAGATCCAAACGGCAGATGCCAGATGGATAGCTTTGAGAGCATCGTCGAATGGTTGGAGGGCGAATGACGGAGCAAAACGGAGTAGGACGGAGTAACGCGCCTACGAGAAAAGACGTAGAACCTACGACTTTGCTGCCTTGCCCGTTCTGCGGGGGCGAGGTGCGACTACAGGATTTTGACCATCTCAACACGCGCACCGGCGAGTACGTCCATGAGTGGGGATTCTGGCACGACTGCCCTCCGATGGGCAAGCACCGCAACGTGTACGGACAAGGAACGGGCGCGATGGTGATTGAATTCGCCTGCTTCGAGACGCGCGAGGATGCCATCGCCGCATGGAACAGGAGGGCAGGCGAATGGACCGCCACCGAGGCGCTTGAGCGCCGCATAGACGAGCTGTGCCGCGAGAACGAGCGGCTGCGGCAGGAGAACCAGAGCATCGGCATGGCCGCATACGAGCTGGGCCGAGCGAGCCTTGCCGACGAGAACGCCAAGCTGCGGCAGCTGGTGCGGGACATGTACGAAACCATCGAAGCACGAAACATGTGGTGGGACGCTTTTGCGAAGGACAGCAAGCGATACGCCGACCGCATGCGCGAGCTGGGGGTGGAGGTGGACGGATGACCTATGCAGAGCTTTCGGAAGTGCAAGCAAGGCGCTCTAGGCAGTTCGCGGAAGCGCAAGTCAATGCCATGAGTGTGTATTGCGACGCAGAGCGTGACCTAAAAGAGCTGCAAGCCGAGAACGCCAAGCTGCGGGAGCTGGTGGACCTACTGCTTTGGGGCATCGACAACGACGTGCCACCCGCTGAGGGTCTGGTCTGGTCACAGAAGGTAAATGTGCTGATGCGCGAGCTAGGGGTGGACGATGGCACAGAGTAAAGCATTTGTGGAAGCGTCTCATGCCATCAACGAGCTGTCACATTCGATGGCTCTGTTAGAGGCCGAGAATGCCAAGCTGCGCAGTGCACGCGACGTGTGGCAGGAGAACGATGCCATGCTGCGGGAGCTGGTGCGGGACATGTGGGCTTACATTACCGAGCCAGTTGGTAAGCGAAACAACCTGAAAGAGCGACTTGCAAGGTTTGATGACATTGCCGACCGTATGCGCGAGCTGGGGGTGGACGAATGTTGAAGGTGACGCGGTGCGAATTTGTCCACAACTTGCCATGCGAGCAGGTGAGCGGCAGGCTGACCGAGCTAGAGGCTGAGAACGCCAAGCTGCGGGAGCTGCTGGCAGACACACTCATGCAACCACGTGATTACTGCCAGAAGTATGGCATCGAGTATGACAGCTGGGACAGCGTGAACGAACATCTCGATGCACGTATGCGCGAGCTGGGGGTGGACGATGGCTGAGATCGGCAACGTTACGGTCAGGGTCGATGCGGTAATCACCGACGAGCAGTACCGCGAGGCCATGGGTGCCGTCAGGGCCGCAAACGAGCGCATGGGCCTGCTTGAGGCCGAGAACGCCAAGCTGAGGGAGCTGGTGCGGTATGCGTATGAGTGCGCCATTCACAGTGACCACGCAACCTGTGACGATTGCAGGCGAATGAACAGCAGCTGCATTCTCGCCGACCGCATGCGCGAGCTGGGGGTGGGCAGGTGAGCAAAGAGCATGCTTATGCTTACGAGGCAGGATACATAGACGGCTCGACGCACTATGAGCTTGAGCATTGTCCCGCTTGCAAGAACATTGCGGACTTACAAGAAGCATTGGCCGAGAACGCCAAGCTGAGGGAGCTGTTGAGGATGGCGGTGTTCGTGCTGTGGTCAATGGAGCAAGTCTCGGGCTTGCGATTCGTCGGCGACGGCACGACGTTCGACAGCGCCTACTTCAAGGCCAGGCTGCGCGAGCTTGGAATCGTCGATTCGGATGAGTGGATGGCGTGAGGACGCCATTTGGCACAAGTTCATGGGAAGGAGTGGCCGACATGAGGTCACTTGGCAAGATTCGCGACTGGATTAACGACCTCTACTGCCCGAACTCCGAGGGCACGAGGATGCAGGGGATGAGGCTCGTGGACGAGGCTTTCCGCGAGCTCGACGAACGCTACATGCGCAAGCCTCTCGACCTGGACGACGAGCCCATATACGTCGGCGAGACGATAGAGGCAAGCAGGTGGCCGAGCTCGCCCGTCGAGACGTTCACCGTGGCGGCGATTGGCGTCGACTGCGTATTCACCGACGACGGGAGGTGCTTCGCGCTGCATGACGTGCGCGGGCACAGGCAGACGGTCGAGGACGTGCTGCGGGAGTTCGCGGAGAAGATTACGGACTCGCAGGTCCCCGGCGTCCGGCCAACGTACGAGGAGGCAATATCCGAGTACGCGCTGCGCCTCGAGCTCGCAGAGGAGGACGAATGAGCAGGGATGGCATCGACGTGCATGCGGCAATTCTGAGCGAGGTGTTCTGGACCCAGGCGCTTGTCATGGTGCTTGGGTCCTTCGTGGCGTCGACGAACGGCATGAGCGAGGTCGCCGTCGCATGCGGGGTTCTCGCGCTGTTCAAGGCGTACAAGTCGCTTCGCGTGTTCGTAGAGGAGGAGTAATGGCCGACATCAGGTTCGTGGAGCAGTCGCACGAGATTCTCGTGCTTACGGGCGAGGACGCGCTGAGCGTGGACGACTCGCAGATTGGGCTCATCGCCGACGTCGCGAGGACGTGCTACAAGAGCGAGCGCAGGAAGCTCCCGGGATGGGACAGCCCTTACAGCGACGTGCGGATTGACGCGGCGCGGGATGCCGACGAGGCGCTCGTGGGCTCGCTCATCAGGAACGGGCACCACTCCCCCATCGAGTTCGGCTGGATGGCCGTCAGGTTCAGGACGTCGATAGGCGTATCCCGCGAGCTCATCCGGCACAGGCTCTTCTCGTTCGCGGAGCAAAGCACGAGGTACGTGAACATGGACAAGAAGGGCTTCGAGTTCGTCATGCCGCCGTGCTACCCCTCTGAGGAGGTTGTGATACGAGCCGCGTGCCAGTCGGCCGCAGACTCATACGTGGCCTTGGTCGAGGCTGGCGCTAGGCCGGAGATGGCGCGTGCCGTCCTGCCGCTGTGCACGGCGACGACGATCAACGTGGCTGGAAACTTCCGGGAATGGCGTCATGCGCTTCAGCTCAGGACGTCGCTTGCCGCACACCCGGAGATACGCGCCCTCATGTCTCCCCTGCTGGCGGAGCTCAGGGAGTCCGTGCCGGTCATCTTCGACGGAATCGAGGGCTGATGGGAGACAGGCCGAGGTGGCGCTACAAGCTCACCGACAAGTTCGGGAACGTGTATCGCGGGACGGCGTCCGAGCTGTCCCGCGAGCTGTATGTGTCGGTCGGTGCGCTCAGCGCCGCGTACAGTCGCGGCGGCACGTGCGCCGGGTGCAAGGTCGAGCGGTACCCGTACCGCGAGGACAGCCTGTTCGAGGAGGTGGAAGATGCCTGATGCGAATGCGTGGGCAATCGTGCTCGTGGTAGTGACTGGCGTCGTCATGGCCCCTCTTCTGTTCGGCATGTTCCTTATCGGGATAGAGGTCGTCGTCGAAGAGCTCGACAACCTCGCATATGTGCTCGGGCGGATGAAGGAGCGTCATGGGAAATAGGTTCTGGGACGAGTGGGAGTCGAGCAGCAAGGTCGAGCAGTGCGCGGCGCTTCTGGTGTGCCTGATGTTCCTGCCGCTGTTCCTGGTCGTCGACGCAATGAGGAGGAAGGACTAATGGACGAGCTGATGAGGGACGGGATGCCAGAGGCTCCCTACTGCCCCAAGTGGGCGACATGCGGAATCTGCGCAGACTGCGTGCAGGACGGGTCCGACGAGGACCCGTTCTTCTTCGTGGACGAGGACGTGGCGACGATCCTCAAGTCGCGCTGCGGCATCTGCGTGCAGGAGAGGGACCTGCCGATAGTGGTCATGCTTGACACCCGCAGGGACTCGATGCCCTGCGGCGGCGACGGATGGAGGGCACGATGACCGGAGTGCGCATGCGGTTCGTTGACGGAAGGTGGCGCAGCGCCACGTTCGACTGCGACAGGGACGGGGTGTTGCTGCTGCTCAGGGACGCAGCCAAAGACTCGAGGATGGTGGTGGACATCGACGGCGTCGTGTACAACCTGGCGCTCGTCGAGGAGATTCACGTCGGTGGCGGCGATGACTAACGGTCAGCTTGGGTGGCTCGTGGCGCTGTGCGCGAAGGCGGTGGTGTCGTGCATGATCAACTGCACCAACGTGCTTCTCAGCGAGGGGAAGGACCGCAGGTCGATGGAGTCGGCATGCGACTACCTTCGCATGGTGAGCGAGCTCGAGGACAGGTGTGAGGAGGCAAGGCGTGCGGAGAGAGAGTTCCGCGAGCATACCGGCGTATGAGGTCCGGTGGGACGGCAAGGAGTACGAGGCAACGTGCCGTGGGTGCTTCCTCGGGTGCCAGGGGCGCTCCATGTATCCGGCTGCGGCGATAAGCAACATCCGGTTCGTGGGGTGCAAGCAGGGGCTGCGCGAGCACTCGATGGCGGTGGCTGCGGGGTGGTGCGACGATGCCGATGGAGCGTGAGAGGCAGACGGCGATTGACTTGGAGGCGGTGACGGATGCCATTTCATCGAGAGTACCCGGTGAGGACCTACAACGGCCTCATGAAGGACCTCGCGGTTCCGGAGGAGAGGCCAAGGCGTAGGGAGCCGAAGCGCGACGAGGAGCGCGAGAGGCTCGAGGCGCTCAGCACCGTGCAGCTCAGGGCGCTCGCAAAGAGGGAGGGCCTGAGCGTCGGCGGATTGGGCCGTGGCGCGAGGCAGCGATACATAGAGGCGATTCTCAAGGCGAGTAGAAGGAAGCCGGAGGAGCCCAGGCGAGACATATGGGGTGACGTGTACCGCTCGCTCCTGAACTACCCGATTGAGCAGCTCGAGGACATGGCGAGGCGCGAGGGCGTCGACCCCATCCCTGACGGGGCAACAAAGAATGACTTGACACGCATGATCATCGAGAAGAGGAAGGAGCGGCTCAGTGGCAAAGGTCGAGGGTAGGAACGTGTTCCTCAGCGGGCCCATGTCGGACGATGCCGAGACGTATCACGTCCATGACTTCGTGGACGCCCACGTGAGGATGAAGAGGCTGGGCGCTGCCAATGTGTATGACCCGGCAGTCCGCTGGCTCTACGAGACGGGTCCGGAGCGTACGCACGAGGAGTACATGCGAGAGTGCATCGCCGCCCTCACAGGCGAAGAGCTCATTGGCTGGCGGTACGACCTCCTCGTGTCGCTCCCCGGCTGGCAGCACAGCAACGGCGCGATAGCCGAGCGGGCCATAGCAAAGTGGTGCGGCATCGAGTGCTGCGACCTGGACGAGACGGAGTAAGGGGGTCCAAAGTGCGACCACGGGGGCATCCTTCGGGGTGCCCCCTTTCGTTTAGGGAGGGGTTTGAACGAATACCTACGCGCGATGATGGGTGCCCCGAGCATAGAGCCAGAGGACGGGAGGTGCGCGATATGCGGCCGCGCGTCACCGCTGGAACGCCACCACATAGTGGCAAGGAGCCTTGGCGGCACCGACGGGCCGACGGCCCTGCTCTGCGGATTCGGGAGCAACCTGCGCGACGCGGACGGCAGGTACTACTGCCACGGTCGCGCCGAGTGGCACATGCTGTCGTTCAGGTGGCGTGACGGAAGGTGGGAGTACCTGCTCACGGACGAGCCAACGAAGTACGAGAGGGCGCTCGAAATGGATGGCTGGCGTCCGGTGCATAGGGAGCCACCCGTACATAAGGAAGGATACTGGCGGGCCAGGCCACACGAGGACCCGCCGTTCTAGGAGGACACATGCAGACAGAGCAGACACTCATAAAATGCGACATATGCGGCAAGGAGTTCACCGTCACCCGTGAGGTCGCCGGCCGATACCGGTGGGACGTTATCGCCCTCTGTTCGCACGACTATGACCCGGACAGCACGTGCGTCGACAATGAGGTCCTTGACCTGTGCCCAGAGTGCGCACGGAAGGCCGCGTCGATTCGCGTCGTCGCGAAGACGCGAGAGGCGTTCATCGGGGGCCATGACCAGGCCTACGCAAGGATTCCGACCGGGAAGAAGACCTACTCGCTCGTGCACGGCGGTGAGCAGTAATGGGCGGGTTCCTTGTCGGCAACGCAGACGGAACGTGGTCCAACGTGTGGTTCATATCGGAAGATGGCATCACCTTGTCGTCCTGTGACAAGGTCGTCGAGATCTGCCCCGACCACATGTCGCTCATGGACGGGAAGATGGAGACCGTGAGGTTCGGCGGTGCCGATGTGATTGCCGGGTGGCCAGCGCTCCAGGACGTGACGGCGAGCCGCCATACGCTGAGAATGAGCTTCAGGCACGTCGCCAGGAGGGACACGCTGCGAGAGCGTGCAGAGGCGATTGGCGGCAAGTTCCTGCGCAACTACCTGCGCTCGCAGAGGCGGAGCAGGGCGAACGCAACCGGCAGGAAGTACGCAACCGGTGGTGTCGTTAGGCGTACGGAGGTCGTTCTGTACGACGTTCGCGTAGAGCCGCTGCTGCCTAACGGTGCTGCGTTTGCGTTCACGGCCGATGGATGCCGTGTCGAACGGCAACCGGGAAGCGACCTTCTATCAGCGGAGGAGATGCGCGTTGAAGGCGAGTAGCGGGTGCGGAATGATGATGCCAGAGGTGCACCTGTTTCACAGCCGGAGGAAGTTCGACCGGTTCTGCAAGAGGCGTCTCGGCGGCAAGGTCGAGGACTATGGCACGCAAGGCCAGATAACATACTGTGACGGTGTTGCCGCAGTGTACATGGGATATGAGGGCGATGAGACGACCGAGCTCACGTTGCTCGTGCACGAGTCCTACCATGCCGCATACCATCACATGCAGTACCTCGGAGAGGATGAGCCTGGCGAGGAGGTCATGGCGTATCTAATCCAGAGCATTGCCCATGCCCTGTTCGTGGCCCACGGAAAGTGGAGGAAGAGTAAGGCGTAGCTCAAGGCATGGCGTTGCCCCACACCGCCAAGAGGGCCTGTTGTTTTCGGGCTGTTATTCAGGCTCAGCCAGCCCGCGTGGGCGGGTCGCGTCGATTGTACCATACGCAAAAGAGGCCCGCCCCCATCTCTGGGGACGGGCCTCGTCGCTACGCTATGGTGGCGTCCCAACCGCACGCCTCGAGCCTGCACGTCAGGTCGCACGCGGTCGCCATCTCCTCCGCTGCGGAGCGGGCCATCTCGGAGATCGTGCCGGACATGTGGCACTCCCCCATGTCCCACAGCCTCTTGGCCGCGTCGTCGTATATCTCCGACGTGTCGCGCTCCCAGTCGGCCCAGTCGCGCATGGCCTCCTTGAGGGCCGCGATGCGCTCGGCAAGCATCTTGCCAATTTGGTCACGCATCACCATTTCTGTGATTGTTGGTGACGTTCACCACGTTCATGATCATGGGTGGCTACATCGATGACGTTATGCTGAACTCAAGGAAGCCCCGCAAAGGCGCAAGTTCGTAGCAGAGCCATGTCACAGGCCCAAGCGCTTCTTCCTGCACACTCCGCACGCGGTATGTCTTGCCGTCGTAGGTGTACGTCCCAGCTGCCGCATCATAGTTGAGGTCCGTGACCTCTTCGTACACATCTCTGTCATCATCGTCGGTGCCGATGCTCACCATATATGCGCCGGTGACAGTGATGCGGGTGCCGTTCGCCTGCGCGACCATGCCGGAACGCCCACCCTGTATGGTGCCGGACGCGATCCTCTCCGCGCCCGTCTCATCGGGAAAAGCCGTCCACAAGGTATTGGGCATGCTG
>Ga0326512_10004230_pt1 | contig 10445 bp, 7 predicted proteins | sample 1_2617_0518_D_FD_203652 | JGI IMG/M metagenome (GOLD analysis project Ga0326512, IMG submission 203652) | Bovine rumen microbial communities from UC Davis, California, United States - 1_2617_0518 | ecosystem: Host-associated > Mammals > Digestive system > Stomach > Rumen | place: USA: California...
AGATGCTGGGTCCACGCTAGGAGAGAGTTTCTGAACATCATCAAAGGCATGCCTGAGAGTGAGCAGAAAAAGACAAAGACATACAAAGTCGTGAGACTCTTCAATGATGTGTTCAGACTGGATTCCATGACGGATGACATGACACCAGAGGAGAGAAAGGAGTTCAGGAATTCTGATAAGTTCCATGAGAAGGTAGATGAACTCAATGCTTTCGTTCGCTCACTCAATCCTGAGAAGAACACACCATTAGCAAAAGCAGTCAACTATTTCATCAAAGCTTGGCCTGATATGCAGACCTTCTTTGAGGATGGGCACCTTGAGCTTTCAAACAATGCTGCAGAGAGGGCCATCAAACCATTTGTGATCGACAGAAAGAACTTCCTCTTCTGCAAGACGGAGAATGGAGCAGATGCCACTGCTGAGCTTTTCAGTATCATACAAACATCACAGGCCAATCTTCTCATACCTGATCAGTACCTGACATGGGCAATGTATAATGTTGGAAAACTTCCAATCGAGGAACTTTTGCCATGGTCTGAGAAGATTCCTGATGAGATCCATATCCATAAGAAGAATCTTGAGCAAAGGACTGACTGAATATTAAGTCAGGCCTGACTGAAAATTCAGTCACCATGAAAAAAGCCGATGCGATCGGCTTTTCGTTTGGTTCGATAACCAGATTGCGGTTGGCAAGATGGAAATCTTTGATGGATACGTTCTTTTGTTCATTGTGGCGGTTCTGTCATCGGTGGGTGAACGAAGAGAACCGCCAAGTCCTGGGCTTCGTCCATCCACCGACGACTCCCAGAGGGAGCCATCTGTGTTAAGATGGTAGTAATATTGTAACTCAGGGCTGGTCTATCCGACCCAATGTGCAAATCAGCATTTATTATTTTCTAGAGTAAATATAAAATCGATTGAGAAAATATCTTTTTCAAGCGATATTTTCATTTCGCCATGATACTTCTCTGCAATCATCTTTAATGACCTCATCCCATAGCCATGAGAGGAAGAATCCTTTTTGCTTGTCGCTGGTAATCCATTGACTAATCTAATCTTGTTTTTGCAGTAATTCTCCTCATGTAAGAATAGTAAATTATTGACCTGCTTACTGGATATAATTACGCTTCTCTTCGATAAATCATCGATTTTATCGGCAGCTTCGAAGGCATTTGAAATAATGTTACCAAAGAATGAATACAAGTCATCATCTTCCATAAAATCGAATGCACTGCCATCAATGAAGAATGTTGAATGCAGCGAGATACTATCGTAATTGAGAAGATAATGGTTCATTATCGTATCCAATATAGGTAAGCCTGTACTACTTTTAACATTCATTTTTGCGATTGTATTTGTTAAGTTTTTGTACCTTTCTTTATCTTGGCTATCATTGATTTTATGTTTCAGATCATGCAATTGAATATTAAACAATTCTTGATTGTATTTAATAGCCTTATTTGCCGCTAATTCTTGTTCATATAGCGAAGAAATAATCTGCACTTTTTTATCTAATTCATTACTCTTTCTATGGAATAAAATAACTATAATAATCAATACATAAGGAATTATATGGTAAATTGATGTAATGACATCCGTGCTCTCATTAAGCACATTCGAATATAATGTCATTATTGAACACGCCAGTAAAGCTAAAACATAAAATAGTACCTTTCCAAATACATCTTTTTCAGTTATATAAACCATAATTGAGCGGTGTGAACTGTATATGTAAGTGAGAATAAATCCAATCAGATACGCGCAGCCATATAAGATTAGAATAATTGATGGTGACTCTAGACTATTCATTTTAAGCGCAACTAAAAAGCAATGCATAATAACGTGCTGAAGAGAATACCCATATACGCAAGCGATAAAGTTAAGATATCTTCTTTCATCAAATATGAATGTCATAGAAAGATATGTTAGTAACATCATTAGTAATGGAAACGCCTGTCGATAGATTTTAAACCAAATTGAAGTTTTTACATGATTTAATCCTGAAGGATCATCAAATAGCAAAAAGAAAATATATTCAATAAAGAAGCAGACGCCTGTCGATATTAATGTTGCTAAAGCGACACGTATAGCAAAATTTTGTCTCTTATTATATTTAACGCTAAATAGCAACGCGAAAATGATAAGTACGATTTGTACAACTGGAAAAGATAGCCAGTCGAAATAGAAAGACATCACTACTTAATCCCTCCATGGTAAGCCGCTAATTCTTGTAAAAAATAACGATATTTTGATTTAGAAATTGGGAGGGCTTTATCTTTAACAATCACTTCGTTTCCTTTTATGGAAGTAACGTATTTAAGATTGACGATATAGCACGAATTACAATATGCAAAATGGAATGATGATAATTCATCATATACTTTTGATAAAGTTTTTCTAATTTTGTATTCTTTAGCATTTTCTAAATGATATATGACGTCGTGATTGAAGACTTCAACATAGAGAATGTCATCAACATGTAAATACATAGTTTGTGATTTGTGGTCTAAAGAAATCAAGGAATTAGTCTTGTAATTATTAAGGAATCTAACTATTCTATCTAATTTAAGTGAAAAGATATCATAATCTAGTGGCTTTAAAATATAGTCAAAAGCACTCACTTCATATCCGTCTAAAGCAAATTGAGAGTAGTTAGTAACGAAAGTAATGATTGATTCAACTTCTCTTGATCTAAGTTTTTTTGCCACCTCCATTCCATTCATTCCTGCCATTTCAATATCTAAAAAGAACATGTCGGCATCCACTGGAAATGATTCTAATAGGTCGAAGGGATTGTTATAACTGAAAATTTTAAAATCTATTGAATGAAGCGAGGAATACTTATTTAAGCATTCTTTTAACAAGGCTTCAGCTTTTTTTTCATCCTCTAAAATTACTACTTTATACATAGTTGAGACTTTTCAATAGTTTGAGACAGATCTTTTACCGTTCCCGTGATCTTGCTAAGACAGGACAGCTGCTTGTGAAATGGATCTATAAGAGCATTTTAGCATGCCAACCCCTGCATTTCAACATCAAAGAATACATTCTTTGATGTTGGAATATTATTGCGCTTATCGTTCTATCGCTGTTATTTAAAAAAATAGGTATTGACAAATTAGAAAGTCACAAACTTTATGTTACTCTCACTTAGTTGCCTCCAGCATTAATATTATTATAAAAAACAAAAATCTACTAGTGTCATTTTGTAGGGGGGAGGACACTAGTAGATTTAATGCGCTATATTATTTGCTTAATTCAGTTTTGAAGAAACCTGTTACAGTAAATAATATCGAAGATATAACGAACAATACAATTTCTGCAATAGATGTTTTTAATGCTAACCAGCCTAGAACATTGTTTCCGTCAAATGTTAATAGATTAGCGGCTAAAGCAACACGGTTATATAAGACATAACCAAAGTTGAATCCAAATGTAATTAAAGCAACTAATATTAATAATGAACTGATCCAATTTGGTTTATTCATTACTTTTAATGTAAGAGCAGCCACAATAGCGATAACACCTAATGTATCAAAAGTAACTAATAATGCAGGACTCTCACCAATAGCATAGCCTTGAATTGAATTTGTTACTAAAAGAAGTATATATCCAGCAAGTGCAACTAATGCTGCAAGGATTTCTAAATAGTTAATAATATTTAATTTTTTAAAAATATTAATCATAATTATTCTTTTCCTTTATTAGAGATCTCAGCTCTTATTGCCATTAATAATGATCCGATTACTGCTAATCCTGAGACAATGATAATACCCATATAGAGTCCTCTCCACCATGTCATTTGGAAGATTTCTCTTGTTGTACTATTTGTTGCATTCATTAAATTAGATTGAGAGAATGCATAAAGAACATTGTGAGCAGATCTCTTTAATTGATTTTGGATATTAGCATCTTTAGCGTAAAGTTCGACTGATGGTACTACTTTGTCGACACATGATTCATATTTACTGAATCCTGATTCAGTAAATGCACCACGAACGTCATATCCGCCAACACCAGCGTTAATAACACATGAGAATAATTGCATATCATCAGAAATATCAGTTACTGCATAGCCATGGAATCCCCATTCGTTTTGTAAGATATCTGTCATTAAACCACGAGAACATGTACATTCAACCGGTCCGATCTTTGAGAAAGATACCATGATACCAAGCATTGATTCATTGTGAGTTTCAGTATCATATTTTGTTGATTCAACTGCGATTTGGAATGCTCTTAATTCAGTTTCACGAGCTCTTTGTTCAGTCATGAATGGAGCGATACCAGCTCTATTAGTTTCTTGGTCATTAAATGCGAAGTGTTTTGGAGAAGCGATTAATCCATATTGTAGAGCACCATGTGAGAATTCCATTGCAGTGACACCACATAGAATTGGATCTTCTGAATAATAGTCACCATTTCTACCATTATAAGCAGTACGGTGTGTATTTAATCCTGGACCCCAAAGAATTGGTAATCCCATTAATACACCCTGTAAGCCAACGATTTCACCAAGTTCTTCTTGTAATGCTGGGTTGAATGATGAAGCGACAACTGGAGCACAAGCAAATACTTCTAATTGATAGTTAGCGTTGTTATCATTTGCTTCGATAGCCCAAGGTGCACTATCAGTGATGGCTGAACCATTTAAAGCTAAGTGTATGCCATTACCAGAGTTTTCTGTGTATAAGCCATGAGGGAACTTAATTGAATCGATCGTACGGAATTCATTACCACCGCAAGCGATTAAGCCCATGGCTTCTTCCATAGTCATTTGATTTAATAAGTCTTCCCAACGTGGGTCATCATAACTAGCGCCTTTTAAATCAGATAAGACATAATTTGTATTTTTTGATCCCCAAACGATTTTAGAAGTATCATCATTAGTTTTAACAGTGTAGTATTCACCATTAAACATCTTCTTCATGTCAGCGTTTGCGGTCATTGTCTTATATTCAACTGGGTATGTTTCTTTCCATTTAGAACGTGATAATTCTGTTACTTTACCAGGTTCATAGTAGTTCCATTGAGAATAATCTAAGTGGTTAGAAACCTTTGTTTTATTCTTAGTAATAGAGAATGTAGCATCATCTACATCGCCTGCAGAATAATCGTATTTATATTCGTAGACTTTTGATTTGTCACCTTCTTCATCCATGCCTGAATTCTTGCCGAATCCTTTTTTAGCTAAGATGTTGTTGATAGCGTTATGTGCACCATTACCAATAGTGAAGAAATAATCACCATCATCTAATACCCAGGTACCTTTAGTGCCATCACCATTATCGTGATTCATATCATAGCTAGCTAAGTTTTGTAAATCGACGTGAATTGTTAATGTTTGTGAAGCGCCTGGTTTTAAGACTTCTGTCTTATCGTAAGCTAATAATTGGACAGATGCTTTTTCTAATCCACCAACCTTATAAGGAGCTTGACCATATAATTGAACGTTGCTCTTTCCTGAAATCTTATCATCTAAGTTAGTGACCCTTACATCGAAATCCATTGTAAAGTCATGACCGCTATGACTAATTTTTGGTTGACCAACTAATTCTTGTTTAAATCCTTTTCCGTATGTTAAACCATAACCGAATGGATAAGCAACTTCATCAGCGTACTTCCATTCAGTTGTACTTTGAGTTGCACCAGCGCTTGATTTAGCATCGAATCTGTTATAGACAGTATCTTCGTAACGTGTTTCGTAATATTTATAACCAGTGTAAATAGACTCACATTCGATTACATAGTGAGACATACCGAAGAAATTGTCACGCCATTTAGTACCACGTTTAATTTCAGAAGCATTGGTTAAATCGTAATTACCCATGTTCATCATTGCAGGTGCTGATAAATTACTAGTTGCATATGTATCAGATAAGCCACCAGAAGGTGATACCTTACCAGAAAGAATATCAGCAATACCTAAAGTGCCATAGTTACCAGGCATACCAACCCATAAAATTGCGCCGATCTTTGGATCTTTCTTCAAATCGCCAATTTCTATTTGAGAAGCTGTATTAACTAAGACGATAACTTTCTTAGCGTGAGATTTAGCTTCTTCGATGATAGCTTTTTCGTTAGCGGTTAATTGTAATGGTTCATTAGCGCCAATACCTTTAGCAACACCACCTTTACCATAGTCTAAGTTTTCACTTGATTGACGTCCAACTACAACGATTGCAGCGTCATCATATTCATTTAAACTATCTATAAAGTTTGCTTCTGCTGCGACTAATTCATCGAGAGATGGTTCGTTAGGATTATAAGATTTTGAATCTGAAAATGTATTGACAGGACCAATTAATGTCGCTGTGCCTTCTGCTTTATGATATGCAGATTTTGTTACTGGATTTAATTTAAATTTCGCATTATCTCCACCAACATCTTTGAAGTCAAAATTTGATAATTTAGAAACATCGGCAACTGGGTCCTTTGCACGGCTTTTAACCACGTTATGTGTGTTTGCAAAGTCTGTTCTTGTTACAGTTTCATCTAAAGCGTCTTCTAATGTGATAACTGGTCCTTCAATAGGCATACCCATTGTTGCACCTTGTAACATACGGTGAGAACGAAGACCTAATAATGAGACTTTAGAACCTTCCTTTAATGGTAATGTTCCTGCTTCATTTTTAAGCAATACAGATCCTTCAGCTGCTTGTCTACGGCCAAATTTAATGAATTTCTTAATTAATTTTTCGCTATCAGTATGACCATTAGCTTTTAATAAATCAGCTGATGGCTTATAAGTGCTCCATAATTCGCCCTCGCTATCATCTGATACCAATTTTGAAGAGTGTGTTCCTAAGTATTGATCAATAGGAGTTGAGAATTGTTCAGCGACAGCGCCTGCAGAGATACCAAGAGCTAGTAATAAAGTAGCAGCGTAAGCAAAACCCCGCCACTTTCTTGCATTCTTTTTCATAAATTTCCTCCTTTTTTATGAAATATCTGTAGAAAATTATATTTTTATTCCGCCAAGATTTTTTAAAAGTTGTCGTAAGTATTCCACTTCCCGTCGTAGGTAATTGTTTCGTTACATTAAGAGCGTTGTGCCTAACGGTTAAATTTCTCTTAAGTTAATTCAAGGAGTACTCCATAATGGAATGATAAAGTAAAGATAAATTTGTTTTACTATTTAAAAAATAGTCTGATTGTTGTCTTAACATATTTTAAATATAGGAATTAAGTAGAGTTAGGAAGTAATGAATAGGTATCAACAGGAAATGTTATTGATTATCGTTTTTTGTGAATTTTCAAAGTGATTGCAAAAATATGAATCCTTCATGACAGGATGGATGGGGCTGTTACGAAATTGATTCCTCCAAAGGGTCAGTTCTGACAGCTTTTTTGCTTTCCGCTTTTTGCTCGGCTTCACCTTCGGGAATTCCTCTCTGGGTGTGTCTTCCGGCAGTTCATATTTCACCACTGCATTCGTGTTTCCGCTTATGAAGCTGAAAAGCTTTCTGACATTGAACCCACAGCTGAACAGCATCATCTCCAGCTCCGCTTTCCGGATACCTGTTCTTTTGGAACGGACTTTCGACATGTCTTCCTTCATGATTTCGAATACTCCTTCGGACTGTATGGACCTCAGTATCCTCATGCGGATTCCTTCCGGTGACAGAAGAAGTTTCCTGGCTTCGTCCTTCAGTCTCTCATAGGACGGGTTCAGCTCCACAAACCTTTTTCCGTCATTCTTATACTTCAGGCTATGTCTGCACCTGTAGGCGAATTCACAGTCCATGCATCCGTCGACAAGATACTGGAGATTACCCTTATGGCGGACATGTCTTGACTCACTCCGGATCGGTTCCGCCTTCTTCCCGTTAAGGCATGTTATCGAATCATCCGAATCCAGGAAGAAGAGTTGGGGCCTTTCACCTTGGGCTTCGCCTTCCCAGCTCTGGAACTTCACGAAGGCTCTGATTCCGTTGTCCTTCATGAAGGAATAGTTGCTCTCGATTCCATATCCGCTGTCGGCCACCACTGCCCCGGGATATTTGCCGTTCATGCGGTGGAAACGCTCCAGGAAAGGAATCAGAGTATAGTAATCTGCGCGGTTCTGATAGCATCCGAAATTCGTGATTATGTACTGTGCCCCATTCTTGTACCTACCAGGTTACTTGGAGGGGTTGATGATGAGGCTTGATAGCTATATCGTCAACATGGTTATTCTTCGATTCGCAATCTCTTACTCAAGGCAAAGACAAGGTGACCTCATTGCCGTTTCTCTGGCAGTAATAACCTTGATCGTAGCCGGCATCACTGACGAAACGAACTTCTTCCTCTACAGTGTAACTCCGATAGAGGTAACACTCGATGTGGACTTTTTCTCCTTCTTCCGGAATCAGGGAAGAAGGAAGATAGGCTGTCTCAATATGGCGAAAACGGTATTGACTTGTAAAGGCTCTGGCTTCTTCAAAGAGATACTCCTCCGACTGAGAGAATTCATAAGTAGAAAAAGTTTTGATGAGAACAGGATCACTGAATGTCATATCCTGACCCGGCTTCCAATTCTCATCTTCGATAAAACGGGTTCCGACAAAAAGATAACTCATGGCATCCTCATAAGCGTTTCGGAAGTCTTTGGTATGTCCTATGGCGAGAGTGAACGGTATTTCTTCGGACAGGGAATAAATGCCTTCTCCTTTGCTGGCAACTTCTATCGTGTGAACAAAGGCTATGGTAAATATGTCTTCCCCTTCCGGAGCAGAGCAGGAAGAAACAAGAAGAGATAAAAGAAGAACAGGAATTCCTACACCCTTATATTTCATGATGCAACTCCATGGAATCAATTTATTCCCGCTTTTGTTTACGAAACGAGGAGATCAGACCATAGATGGGATGAGGAAAGATCAGAAACGGAGCGATCTCATAGCCTAGGAAAACGAGCAATGCACTTGGATCCTGAACAGACAGAGGAATCAGAAGACAGAGGAAGGCAATCAGTATTAGGGAATAGAGAACCAGAAGGGATAGATAGACCAGGATTCTCATCTTTTTTGACTTCTCCCCATCTTTCCTCATTGCCGTTACGGAAAGGACGATGGGAATGATACAGAGAAAGGAAAGAAAGAGATAGGGAAACAGAATCAGAACGTCTTCTAGGAAAAGGTATCTTGCGATTCCAGGTAGAAGATAGAAAAAGTCCAATTTCTTGGACTATTATTGCGTTAATGGCGGAGCAGGGGAGAACAAAAAAGAAAACTCGGCAATGCTATAAAAGGGGAAAACCTACCAATTTTAGCTAAAACAAGGTTAAAAAAGAACATTTTTTCACATATCAATTTGTATCTTTTAAAATGATAAGCACCGCTTTTGCACCGCTAAAATAGCACTTTTCAATTATATTTTGATTTGTAATCATAGTACAATTCATGTAGAATAAACAAAAGACCCGTGGACCATGCCAGTAGTCTGTTCTGCAGGGCAGATGAAATGGCACGGGTCTTTTTTTATTAATCCATTTTTCCGAGTGTTTTATATCTTATTAATCATATCACTAGACCTTTTCTTTTCATATTGAGTTTTTGTTTTGATTGTTTGACATATGATATTCACTCTCGTAAAATATTCGTGGGTAGTTCAGCCAGAGTCCAGCTTAATTGCTGAGACGGCTGCTACCCTTTTAATTTGACTTACCAGTTTCACACTTGTATAATGTCTATAGGGTAGTTCAGCATTAGCCCGACCTGAGTCGCCGTGGTAGTTGCTACCCTTTTTAATTTGATTGATTTCCTTTATATACAAGTAGCGTTTTTATATTTTAATTAAAAATTTTTAATTAAAAAATCCCCGAATTTATCGGGGAATTTTATATAAATGGCGGAGCAGGGGAGATTTGAACTCCCGCACGGTTATTCGCCGTCTGACGGTTTTCAAGACCGTTCTCTTCAGCCGCTTGAGTACTGCTCCAGAAACGAATAAAAAAATCTCCCAAGAATTATCTTGGGAGATATTTTACTTTGAGATGGTGGGCACTACAGGGCTCGAACCTGTGACCTTCCGCACGTCAAGCGGATGCTCTCCCAGCTGAGCTAAATGCCCAAAGCAAAAGTAATTATAAAGATGTTGAGGCAATATGTCAATTACTTTTTTCTATTTCTTTTTATTTGTGTTATAGTTATCTTCTATGACAACAGAAAAGAAAAGCCTGATCATCGTTTTTTCTACTATCTATATCCTCATTCTCGGGGCTTGTATCGGCTTGTTGATTGCTGGTCTTTATGGCCATATTCTTTTCTTTGGTTTTCCAGCGTTGTTTTTGATTCCGATCTTCTTAACCTTTTATAAGGCACCAAAGAAAACCAATTATCATGTAGGAAAGTTCATCTTTCAGATTCTTGTACGTTATCTGATGATTGGTGTAGCGATAGCTATCCCTGCATTGATTCGATTTTTTGTTCCTGCGATACAAGAAAGTGTAAACGCTTTATTTTTAC
>Ga0326512_10004231_pt1 | contig 10444 bp, 19 predicted proteins | sample 1_2617_0518_D_FD_203652 | JGI IMG/M metagenome (GOLD analysis project Ga0326512, IMG submission 203652) | Bovine rumen microbial communities from UC Davis, California, United States - 1_2617_0518 | ecosystem: Host-associated > Mammals > Digestive system > Stomach > Rumen | place: USA...
AACTGTTTCTTTATATCTTTGAGAACTGCATCGGTGTAGCTGTATTTATTGTTCAGATGAAGAATAACGGCATAACCTGACTCTTTGCCTGTATTCACATTAAATAGTGTAGGAATTTCAAAATCCTTGATAGCATCTTCTGAATATTCCTCCTGCAACTTCACAACCACCTCCATTGCATGTTGCTGCGTCTTTATATTCTCTGCCATAATCTCTTTTATGCTTTAATAATCGTTTCTAATGCTGTGCGCAAACCTTGTTCGTCATAATAGTTGGGTACATTAAATAGGTTGCACAATATCTTCTTGAGTTCGTAAAGGCTCTTTGCCTCCAGTTTCTGCATCAAGTCCTGCTCTATTTCGGCGGCATCCTTCGCTTTTTGTGCGGCATACTCTTCTCCGGACAACACGCTACGGTCAGTACGCAGTTCGTCATACATTTCCCGCTTCTCGCGCCTGGTCATGTTACAGAGCATTTCATCAACATCAACTTCTATCGTCATTTTTCTCTTCCTTTTTAATACATTTTGACTTGTTAATCAACTGCTGTGATAAATGATCCATTTGTTCCTGAGTTACCTCAACGATAACCTTAATCCCCGCCGGTTTCTTCTTTACCCTGAAATCTACACTCAAAGCAGTTGTGCGTAACAGTGTCACTATGCCCTGTATGGCGCCTTCTCTCTTTGGGTCTAATTCTTCTGCCTTACTCATAGTTCTATTTCTTCATTATTTCCTGATCATCATGAATATTGCCGATAACCTTGGCCCATTCGTGGGTGGGAGCATTGCAGGGGAACTCGTCGTCAAGGTTGCCGTTCCACAGGAAGGCGAACACACCACGCACGAAACGCACCTCCAACCACTCCTTCTCTTCACCAACACCAAGAATATCACCTTCGTATATCTCATGCCCATCCTTATCCTTTAAACTCGTAAACTGCCCGACGGTATCAGGGTCCACCTCATAGTCTTCCCAACTCTTGTTTGTAGCAAACTCATCAGGGCACACAAAATGGGCGCCCCTGTTCTGAAGGTAAAAACCCTGCAGCCACTCATTATTCTTGCGGTTAAATCCGCGAAACTTTATTACTCGCATGGTTATATCACTCTTTTTGCTGATACATAGACCTCTGTTGGCTGCTCCCAAGGTATATCGGGAAAATACTCTTTGCTACACCATACATCGCAATAGACATCCCCACCTCTTACCATCCAACATTTTTCTTCCCTATTCCATATCGGTTTATACTCTACCAATCGCCTGTGATACTCTGCACCGAACAGCCACATCTTATGAGAGTGGGGCCTGCGCTTTAAGGTAACTGTAATATCTACCTCTACAGCATTTTCGCCAAATTTTAAGTCTTTCAGAAAAGGTCTTACCCATACACCGTCCGTGGCTGTAAATTTTTTGCCGCCCTTTATGCGTTTCGTGTATCTTGTGCCGTAGGAAGTGATAAATTGTTTGCCTACCTTTGTGGCATACATATATTTACTTGGAATAAGATACTCCTTCATAATCAAAAATGTATTCTGTTAGGTTTGTTCTTTACTTCTTTTTATGTCTGTTAGCGTAAATCTTTTTCGCAGTGCGGCGGTCATGGGCCATAATTATCTCACCATTGATATTAAACTCGTGCTCATCGCGGTTTTCGCCATACACCTTCTTAATTCTGTCGCGCACATCAGGATCGTTGCGATCAACCGTCTTGCGGAAAGAAACCCCTCTACCTCTGTCGTGCGCTGCTAACATCATCATCATCATTGCGAGGCCCAAATGTCTTCTCATTGACATAACTTATTTCTCCTTCTTCTTTATTAGTTGACACAATCTTTTTACAAATTCTCCTGGCAACAAATCTTCTACCGAAATGTTAACCTCTTTATCGCAGGCGAAGTACGACAGAGGATTATAGGCAGATATCTCAATATCCAAATGGGGATAATCGGATATCGCTGCAGAGTTAAAACCACTAAAAACAATGTTGGTAGGCCAACCACCAACGACAGCGTATCCGTCTTCGTCAGGAATTAACGCGATGCAGTCTATGGGCTGCGGCTCCATAATGCCTACCAAATCCTTCGGGTACGATTCAAACGCCTCGATATCAACACCCGCTTTGGGAATGGTGAGCACCGTTCTGCTCATCCAGTCCATTGGCTCATGCTTGCCGCAATGCTCCTTGCGGGTGCTGCAATCAAACAACTCCTCAGTGAGAAAGCCGCGTAACATTTCGCCTTTGGGTTGGATTTTCACCAAACCCTTCGCGTGCTTCACTTCTGCTGGGGTAGGGAAATCTTTAATCTCTATCTTGGGGATAAAGATTGGTGTTCTCTGTTGTAATTCGTTAAAGTTCTGAATATCCATTATTCCTTATTATTCTTTTGGTGTTCTTTTGCTGCTTCTAACATTTTGGTAGCTATCTCTAATCGCTGTTCGTCCGTCAGACTGCTGTCGAGTAATGCGGTGTTAAGGTGTTCAATAAATCTGTGGCATGTAGCCTTACTGCCCATTACTACGCCAATGCAGAACACAATGAATACAAAGGCAATCTTAGCTATGATTATTAGTATGCTCATTTCTCTTTCTTAATTCTTCACCAGCGTCATATAAGTCTTTTCCTTCCTTTTCACCAAAGATGGATATCATCAGTTTCAACTTCTCTTTGTCAAGGCATTTCCGGCAATAGGGCAGGGAAGGGATATCGGGTTCAAAGATGGGCCAAAAAGCCACCGCCTGAGCACCACAGATGACACACTTACATTCGCTTGCTTTCATTTCTACTTAATCATTTTGTATTCCCCAACTTCAAACGCTGCCTCTGTTACATCAAGGTCATTCCAATCCTCTTCATGGGAATATCCGTCCTTGCTGCATCTGACACGCAGGCTGTTATTTTCTAAGTCAATGTTCAACACCTCAAACGTTATAGGATTTACAACACCCTTCCACGCCTGGCAAAACTTATCGCCAACTTTCAATGTCACTTTTTCGTTCATAATCTTCAAAAACAAATTCTATAATTTAATCCTCTCAATGTTGGACGCTTATATAGCATCTTCTCGCAAACCACGTTCATATCTATATACTCTTCAGTTTTACCCCCCCCAACGGTTTCAATAATAATCATGTCGCGGGTAATGGCAATATGTTCTGTCGCCACAAAGCGCCCGTTGAGCATAATGTCGAAATGTATCAGCTTTGGCATATCTCCTCTTTATTTCGCGCCACGTTTAACCCCAAACTCTCAACTCTCAACTCTAAACTAATTCTTGCCCCCCCATTCGGTTTTGTCGAGATCGTAACTCTCAAGAGTCTCGCCTTCGTTATCTGTATCAGGGAGTGAAACAACGCCCTTGTAACCTCTCCTGCGAAGCTCGTACATGATGTTGAGCACCGATGCCTCTGACAGGTTACTTGTGGTGCTGCCTTCATTCTCGCGGATAAAGTCGTCAATCTTCTTACCCCACGCATCTTCCAACTGCAGACGTCTGAGGTGGCAGCCCTGCAACTGGTTACGCAACTTCGCAATATCCTTATGTGCGTCGCTGATCATACGCTGCTTGAGGGCAATCTCTTCCTTAATGCTTGCCTGTTCTGCGGCAATGGCTCTAACGGCCTCGCCCTTCTGTCTTCTCAACGCTCTGATGGCGTTGTCAAAATCCATACGTTTCATAATCTCAAGTCTTTTTAGTTATTATAGTGTGTTTCAAGGCTTTTCCTTGAAGTGTTTATACTTTCATCGCCTGCCATGTATACCAGGTGCTCCTGATGCAGTCGAACATGGCATCATGCACATCGCCAATATCCTGCAGTGATTCTGGCAATGGCTCAAACATCTGATACGCCAACGATGGTTTCTGCATAATGTCTTGTGCAGAGAATTTAATGTATTGTGATTTTGCCATGCTGATGGCTCGTTCCAGTATCACCGTCCGGCAGTCACGGAAATAGGTGTGTGGCACAGCCTTTTCAAGGGTTATGCCGAATTTCTTACATAGGTTCCTGAGTATGGCGATATCAACATCCTGTCCTTGACACCAAAGACAAACGGTGCTGGCTCCTGCTGCCTCCATTGTCTGATGTAGCCACTTAAAGAAATTTAGAGTCATATCCCTTACAGGAACAGCGTTACCATCAAGCAGAGATATTTTTGCATTTTCACTCTGTCTGCTCCACCATGCAATAGTCTCAGGGTCAAAATCAAAACCTTCTACCACGCAGCTTCTGAGGTCCACATAACCCCTGAATGGTTCCAGCACCTTCTTATTATAGAAAGGTACTTCCTCGTCGTCACGCTTCCAAGGCAGTGCGGCCATAGTTATTACTGCTGCATTGGCGCTGAGACTGCAGGTCTCGAAGTCAATAGTTATATCAATATGCTTATCCATAGTCGTTCTTATTTCCAAAAATGCCAATCCTTGCCAACCATATACATATAACCGACGATGGCGGCAGCAAATTCCTTCTCTCCCAGAAAATCTCTCACTGACTGCTTCCAATATACCGTTGCTTCGCCATTATGACACTGCATCAGGTGCATCACGTGATGAATAAATATTTTGCAACGCTCTTTATCGTATGCAGGATATTGTTTCTCTCCAATCTTCAACGGACCCCTGCAGACCTTTGTGTTTTTAGTCAATAATCCGATTTTAAAATGCTCACAACCTGCGTCGAGGGCTTTCTTTATCATTTCCAAACTCCTGTCAAAGGATATCACGGGTTCTATTGATGCCCATACCTTCGCACGCTGCGGATGTAGCCAGTGGCGAAATGCTCGCATCATTTCTATACGCTCATCATTACTGCTGGCGTATGGTTCTAACTCGTCATAGCCTGTCAGAGTCCAACCCATAGAAAACTTGTCTATCTCGTCAAACCATAACATGATTTTCCTCTCGTCACGCAGAAAACGATTCTTGCCTATCTTGGTGAGTATGGTGACAGGAATACCATATTCACTACACCCCTTAGCAATGTCTGTTGTCAAAAAGAATGGCTCACCATCAAGAAGTGGGTCGCTCGTAAAACTAAGGAAAACACCGCCGTCTTCTATGATTTGCTCTCTGTTGGCTAATATTTCTGTCATGGCAACATGTAGGGCATGGTGGTTGTCTATGATGCCTTTCTTTAATCTGGGCTCGTTGCCACCAAGATTATTCTCCCATACTCCTGATTTCAGGTAGCAGTATTCACATCCGTGCGAACACCCAACGTAGGCATTTACAGCCCACTTGCCATATTCCTCAGCATTTCCTTTGGGTTTTGATAGTATCTTCATCTGTGTATTTGGCGGTTATTCCCGCCTAAGTGATTATGTATTCAAAAAATCTTTATACTTCGCAAAATACCTCACCTTGCAGTTATACAGCTTCGGCAGCAGTAGAGATATCAGTTCTACCATCTTTGTCACTCTGCAATTCATAAGGTCCGGTTTTATAACCCTCACCACCTTCTGTCTGTAGCAGAGACCGTTCAATATTCTGTCATGGTGTTCATCTTCAATGGTGTAATCCTCGCAGTAATTATTTTTCAATGTGTCAAATACCTTTTTTAGTGCAGGGGTTAGCGCCCCGTGAAAGACAAAACAAAGCTCATTGCCATTCTCTCCCCTCCAATCTACCGCAAAACCTACTCGCCACAGGTGCTGCTTCTGATTTCTCTTGGAATCGAGGCCATGTATCTTCCGTTTCAAATGTTCCTCCCACAACATACCCTGAGTTCTTTCATTTCACCATCCCTCATTTTTGCCATAATTTCATGCAGGGGATATACCCAAGGGCTTTCATGTTCTACGCCGTGCGCATCTACAACAATCACCTTTGTTCTGTTTAGACTGGAACCATACTTTTTTAACCACTCTGGTGTCAACGTTTCAATGTGCTGACACAGAGTCTTGCCAGTAACATAGCGCTCATTCAGGCTCTCCATGCTCTGCTGTACGGTCTGTATTATTTGCCTCTGTAAGGTTGTGTTCATTTGGGTTTTTGTTGATGGTGGTTGTTTGCGCTTGTTTGCGTTTGTTTGCGCCTCGCTTCACCTTATATATTATAATATGCGCTCCACAGCAACAATTCCTTTGTCGCCATCACGGAAAACCTTTTTGGAAAATTTCATCCCTTTAAAACGCATAGCACTACACTGCCCAACAGCACTTTCCAACTTGTCACCAGGCAACCTGAAACCAACTTTTTGACCTACAACAAGTTTCTTTAAGTCGTCACGAGACAGATAATCGCGGTCCAAAATCATTAAATTTTCGGGTCTTAAATCCATTTTTCTTAAATTTAGTTAATTCTTTCTTTCTTTTTGCTTTAAAATTGAGGGAAAAGCCTTACCTTTGTGGTTGGACTTATTATGCAAAGGCGGTGCAGCCAAACGTTAAACGTATTATCGAATGCACCTTCGGCTTTTACTCCTCAATCAAAAATATAAAACATCATGAGTTACTTAATTCTTTCTTTCTTTCGTTTTTGCAGATGCAAAGGTAATAATAAAAACGCAAACAAACGCAAACAAACGCAAACAATTAAGATAATTTAAGAAATGCGCCCACAATGGGGTCAATATATAATAAAAAAAGGAGGTATGTATGACAAAAAATGCTGACGTATTAAAGCAAATGATAAGCTACCTGATAAGTCAGGGGCTTATCAAGTCAGATTCTGATTTGGCCCGCAAAGCCAACGTAAACAAATCAACGCTTTCTCAAATTCTAAACGGGAAACGCAGGTCATCCAACGCCACATTCCAGAAGATAAATGCAGCCTTCGGCAATATCTTCAATCCGGATTTCTGGCAAGGTAAAAGCGACATCCTGCTTCTCGTGGAAGCAGAAAAGGGAAACGGTACATCAGCACTGCCTAAGTTGATATCCGCCACTATTTCCGCAAAAGACGAAACAATCCGCGCACTACGTGAACAGATAAAGGATCTGCAGCAACATGTCAACGACTTGCGCAGAATGATTAACATGTTCCAGTATGACGGATACAAAGTCGCAGAAACACCAGCCGACGATGTGGCCCCAGAGTAATTAACGCAACACCCTAACAGACTGACCTCCAGCCAGTTCAACTCCATCCCCTGAACCCCAAGCGGATCACAAGAAGGCAGCCGCTTTGGAGGTTGCTACAGGGATGGGGAAAGGGCGGCTTCGGCTGCTGATGTGGCGGAATGCTTGCTCTTACTTATCATTACAGATTATTTTATGGTTGGACGTTTTTGTATGCCTGAGAAGGTGTATGTTAGGGTGTTTTGGGGTATTTTTACCCCGTTGTGGCCCCTCGTTGGGGAAACATTTTAAATCCTTGGGGAAACATTGTCGAGGGAATACAGCCGAGAACGGCTGCGTTAGTAGTAAACCATAAAATGAAAAAGATATGTCTATAACAACTGCTATTGTGCATGATCATAGAGGTCGTGCAAAGGATGGAAAACCCGCCATGCTGGAGATACGTGTGACGCTGAATAGGCGACACAGGTTTATCTCTACTGGTATAAAGGTGAGGAAGTCGGAATTTGTGGCGGGTAGTGTATGCAACCGCCTTGATGCGTCGGTGTTGAACGAGCGCCTTATAATAATAAATAATAAGGTGTGCGCTGCCGTCAACGAGGCCATCAGAAATGGTGAGGATTTTGATGTTGCGGATATCCGACAGAAGGTGCTTGAGGTGCGCGAGGAACAGGAAGGTGTGCAGACATTCCTGGAATGGATACATGAACAGATACCATTACTTGATGTGAAAGCGAGCACCCTGAAACATTACTACACCCTCGAAGGGAGGCTGATAGAATGGGGCGTGATGCAGAACTGGAGTGATGTGACAGTGGAGAATGTCTGTCGCTTCGACGCATGGCTGCATCAGCAGAGGAAGCCTATCAGCGAAACAGCAAAGCTGGCAGGAGTGGTGGCAGACAAGATTAGCGATGCGGGTATTTATAACTACCATAAAAACCTGAAAGCCCTGCTCTATCGTGCGGACCGGTTTGGGAAGATACCACGCAATCCCTATGAGCAACTGAGGGGAAAGTTTAAGAGAGGAGAGAAGGAGAGTATAGAATTTCTTACTGAGGACGAAATGCGAAGGATCCAGGCGCTGCAACTGCCGCGAGGGTCTGTACTCGATATCGCAAAAGATTTGTTTCTGTTCCAGATGTTTACCGGTCTGTCATACAGTGATGCCATTGCCTTTGACTTCTCGAAGTACAGGCTCATCGAAGGTCGTTGGACCCATATAGGACAGAGAATAAAGACAGGAGTGGCATACATATCAGAACTGCTGCCGCCGGTGGTTGAGATATTGGAGAAGTACCAAGGCCGTGTGCCGAGGATAGACAATGCCGACTATAACCACAGGCTGAAAGAGATAGGCAGTATGGCAGGCATAGCAATCCGTATGCACTCGCACTTAGGCAGACACACCTTCGCCACCTATATGCTAACCAATGGTGTAAGAATAGAGGTACTGCGAAAGATGTTGGGGCATAAGAGTATCCTGCAGACACAGAGGTATGCAAAAGTGCTGCCTGATACCGTAAAAGAGGAAATGGAGAAGGTCAGAAGCCGTTGGGAAAAATACTGAAACACAGCCGAGAGGAAACGCAGCCGAAAACGGCTGCGTTGTTACTTATTGCGCCAGACCCATACCCATACGGCGATGATGGCGATGGCGATGCCTGACAGACAACTTATGACGACACTCCACAGGCGTTTATACCAGGGGTATGAATTGTCGGAGCCGCTTTTCTTTGTAACGTCAGTGCTATCCTTCTGTTCTTTATGCGCCATAGCCGCGTTGAAGCGTTCCTGCCAGATGTTGTTGAGAGAATCGACAACCACACTCAGACGCTGTTCCCATTCCTGTGTCAGGCGTTCCTCTGTCTGCTGCTGCATGCGTGACAGAGAGCGTTCTGTTGTGCGCTGCTGCTGCGTAACAGCACGTCCAAGGCTGTCGGTGAAGGTAGTGATAACCTCTGTGGTGCGTTCCTTTTCTCCCTCCTGGGAAAGCCATGAGGCGCTATATTTCTGCACCGATTGCCTGACAATGCTGTCAGTGCGCTGCTGGAAGCTCTGCAGGCGGTTGTCTATCTGTCGCTGCACAGACAGTGTATCAACAGCCTCACTGTGATAGTGATGCTGTTCTGTTACCTTTGGCGAACAGCCACACAGCGCCGCAATAATGACAGCAGTCATCAAGATAGAGAAAATTCCTATCAATACTTTCACAAAAGCCTGTGCCACATCCTTCGCCCAATCATCATTGTTGAAATTGGCGGGCTGCTCATCATAACTCGACATGTAGTCTGGATAATAATCATTCATAACATTCTGTTTTTAAAGGTTATATCGCAAATGTAAGCACATTCCGCCTCTGTTATGCGGACAAAAGAAAGAGTGACTACCCAGCCACTCTGTAAAGAATATCCTTGATACCGGAAAAATACTTTTTCATGCCGCTATGGAAAAATCCCACCACCTCGTCGCTCTCTATCCACTTATATGTGTCCTCGTCAGGCAGTTCCAGATACAGCCCCCCGTCCCGATATTCCACAAACCTCACCTTAGCAAACCTCTCTGCGTTATCCTTTGTCACGCCGCTTCTGATATGCCTCAGAGCCTTGCGGAAGATGTCTATATACGGCTGCTGTTCAATGGCCGTTGCGAAGAGGTTTTGCTCAACAGGCATCTTAGCATGGTTTACCACCACATTATACGCCATTCCCAAGCTCGTGCGCTCAACATGGAAGATGATAGCCTCTGGGTCGCCCTTACGTCGTGCCGACGGATACTGCAGGTCATAAGTGAAGGTGATATCCGTCTGTGATGGAAACTCTGCCGCCATTCGCTGTAAATCCTGCATAACAGGGTCCAACACCTTTTGGCGAAAATTCGAGAACATCGGATATGGCGACACCTCTTTACCATCCTTATCCTTATACGCCACCATACCCAGGTATTCCCTCACCTCCTGCATTGGTATGCGTATATCGCACTGCTGCTGTGTCTTTCCAAGTCTGCGGAGGAGCATGAGATATATTCGCGGTGTAGAGCGTTTAGTGCTATACAGAGCAATTTGCTTGAGGTGTGTAACATATCCATGCTGCATATCAAACACCCACATTTGCACGTCAGGATTTATTTTCAGGTCGATGTACGTCTGCCTGATCTGCGTCATACGTCTTTCATTGCCCTTCGTATAATGGCGATACTCGCCCGTTTCCTCAAAGCCCGCCCACGAAAAGACATTCGTCCTTCTGGTCCTGCCTGTCGGCATACCCTGTTCGTCGTATTCCTGATGCTCCACCTGCAAATTCAGTATCATACTCTCAATCATTTCGCGTGCTTCCTCGAAATGATTACTGCCGATGCCGAGGTCTTGCAGGTATATGCGCACCGGTGGAATGCCATCCGTCAACGCCTGCTGTGTAAACAACG
>Ga0326512_10004232_pt1 | contig 10443 bp, 8 predicted proteins | sample 1_2617_0518_D_FD_203652 | JGI IMG/M metagenome (GOLD analysis project Ga0326512, IMG submission 203652) | Bovine rumen microbial communities from UC Davis, California, United States - 1_2617_0518 | ecosystem: Host-associated > Mammals > Digestive system > Stomach > Rumen | place: USA: California...
TCCAGTGCATATTTTGAGCACCAACATGTATGTTTGTATCTTGTGCAGCATTTATTGTATAAAATAAATCTGTAAATGGCGCACATACAATAACTTCGTTATTTGAATTTTTAACTAATGGATCTAATTGAAGCATGAATTGAATTGCTTCATTAGGAAGCATATTCATTTTCCAATTTCCAGCTATAACTTTTCTTCTCATAATACCTCCTTTGAGGACTTGTCTTTAGATACACTTATTTACTTTTTGCAAATCTTGTAAACCGTTGATTTTACTAAATCCTCAACATATTAACTTTATCACAACAAGTTGTTTTTTTCAATAATAATAACAAAATTTAAGTAACTTTATTGCACCATTTTTTTCATAAAAAAACACCTCTTTACATTGTATCTTTCTACAATGCAAGAGGTTAATATTATTTATTAGCTATTGCTTCAATTCCTGGTAATACTTTACCTTCAATAAATTCTAGTGATGCTCCACCACCTGTTGAGATGTGAGTCATTTTATCTGCTAATCCAATCTTTGTTACAGCAGCAGCTGAGTCACCACCACCTATGATTGTTGTGCAGTCATCTAATTCTGCTAAACATTTTGCAATTGAGTTTGTTCCAATAGCAAATTGATCAAATTCAAATAATCCTACTGGTCCATTCCATAATACTGTTTTAGCTTTCTTTAGTTCTTCTTCATATAACTTAATTGTTTCAGGTCCAATATCGAATCCTTCCCAACCATCTGGAATTTGGTCATATCCTACAACCTTACTTTCTGTATCTGCTTTAAATTCTTTGCCAATTTTGTTGTCAACTGGAATCATTAATTTAACACCTTTTTCTTCAGCTTTTTTCATTAAACTTTGAGCTAAATCCAATTTATCTAATTCACAGATTGAGTTTCCAACGTTATAACCCATTGATTTGAAGAATGTATAAGCCATTCCTCCACCAATCAATAATACATCAACTTTATCCAATAAAGCATCAATTACACCAATTTTTGATGATACTTTTGCTCCACCTAATATTCCAACAAATGGTCTCTTTGGTTCATTTAAGGCATCTCCTAAAATTCTTAATTCTTTTTCAATTAAGAATCCTACTGCTGATGGTAAATAAGCTGCAACACCGGCTGTTGAAGAGTGTGCTCTATGACATGTTCCAAATGCATCATTTACATATACATCTGCTAATGATGCAAATTCTTTACTTAATTCTTCATCATTTGCTTCTTCTCTTGCATCAAATCTAACATTTTCTAAAAGAACAACTTCTCCTTCTTTCATGTTAGCTGTTAATTCCTTTGCTGATTCTCCAACTACATCCTTTGCTAATTTAACTTCTCTTCCCAATTGTTTAGAAAGTTCAGCTGCAACTGGTGCTAAAGACATTGATGGAACTACTTGTCCCTTTGGTCTTCCTAAGTGTGAGCATAAAATTAATTTTGCATTATGCTCTAACACATAATTAATTGTTGGTAATGCTGCAACAATTCTTGTTTTATCTGTGATATTTAAATTTTCATCTAATGGAACGTTGAAATCACATCTCATCAAAACTTTTTTTGAGTTTAAATCTAAGTCTCTAACTGTAACTTTATTCATAATAATTTCCTTTCTATATGCTTTAAGAGGCAGTACTAGTTGACTGCCTCTCAAATATAAATTATCTTAATTCAGCAAAATATTTGATTGTTCTAACCATTTGGCTTGTATAAGAATTTTCATTATCGTACCAAGCAACTACTTGTACTTCATATTCTCCATTACCCATGTCTTGAACCATTGTTTGTGTTGCATCAAATAATGAACCATATGTCATTCCTACTACGTCTGAAGAAACGATTTGGTCTTCATTATATCCGAAAGATGCGCTTGCAGCAGCTTTCATAGCAGCGTTAACGCTATCAACTGTAACATTTTCACCTTTAACAACAGCTGTTAAAATTGTTGTAGATCCTGTAGCAACTGGAACTCTTTGAGCTGCTCCTACTAATTTACCATTTAATTCTGGGATAACTAATCCAATAGCTTTTGCTGCTCCTGAAGATGCTGGTACAATGTTAATTGCAGCAGCTCTTGATCTTCTTAAGTTTCCTTTTCTTTGTGGACCATCTAATAACATTTGGTCTCCTGTGTATGCATGAATTGTGCACATAATTCCTGATTGAATTGGTGCTAATTTGTTTAAAACACTAGCCATTGGTGCTAAACAGTTTGTTGTGCATGATGCAGCTGAAATTATTGTATCATCTGCCTTTAAAATATCTTCATTTACACTGTATACAACTGTTGGTAAGTCATTTCCAGCTGGTGCTGAAATAACAACTTTCTTAGCTCCTGCATTAATGTGAGCTTGTGCTTTATCTTTAGATGTATAGAAACCTGTACATTCTAAAACAACATCAACATCTAATTCACCCCAAGGTAAATTATTTGCATCTGCTTCCTTGTAAATTTTAATTGTTTTTCCATCAACTGTGATAGAATCTTCTCCTGCTGTAACTTTATCAGCTAAGGCATATGTTCCTTGTGCAGAATCATATTTTAAAAGATAAGCTAACATATCTGGACTTGTTAAGTCATTAATTGCTACTACCTCATATCCTTCTGCTCCAAACATTTGTCTGAATGCTAAACGTCCGATTCTTCCGAATCCGTTAATTGCAACTCTAACTGCCATTTCTTTTTCCTCCTCTATGTTTAATTTCATTAAAAACTAAAATGATCTTGCCTGTGGCAACAATATAATTATTACCAAAGCAAAATCATTTTATATCAAAAATATTTAATTTTCAATACTTTTCACATTTTTTTCACTTATGCAAAAAATATCATTATTTACGAAGTTCTGCTCCGCATTTCTTTTCTAAACCTTCAGCAATTTTTGTCATTACATTAGTTATTTCTTCATCTGTTAGTGTTCTGTCTGAAGCACCCAATTCAACTGAGAATGCGATACTTTCCTTGCCTTCTGAAATTCCCTTTCCTGTGTAAACATCAAATACTTTACTTCCTAATAATAGCTTTCCACCATTAGCTTTGATTACTTTTTGCATATCTTGTGCTAATACAGTTTTATCAACTAATACAGCAATATCTTTCTTAACTGATGGGAATTTTGAAAATTCTTTATATTTCATTTTTCCTGTTTTCTTTGCAAGTAATTTATCTAAGTTTATTTCTAATACATAAACTTCTTCTTTACACATTGCAGGTGTTACTCTTCCAATAAATCCAACATTATCATTATTTACTGAAATTATAGCTGCTTTTCCTGGATGTAATTCTTCAGGAATTTGATTATTTGCTACAAAGCTGTATCTTCCTTCATATCCTAAATAATCTAATACTTCTTCTGCTACACCTTTAATTACATAGAAATCTACGTTCTTTGTTTCTAATCCAAGGTTGTATTCTCCTGTCATCAAACATGCTAATTTGTTTTCTTCAACATATTTTACTTCTTCATTAACATTTGTTTGATAGAATGATTTTCCAATTTCAAATATTGCTACATTATCAATACTTCTTGATTTATTATATTGATAAATTCTATATAATGCAGTTGTTAATGTTTGTCTTAATTCACTCTTTTCCTCTGTTAATGGAGATAAAATTTTAATTGATTCGTTTTGTTTATTTGTGAACATTTTTGATTCTTCACGGTTTACCAATGCATAAGATAATGTTTCGTTTAATCCTAAGTTAACCATCTTATTTCTAATTTCTCTTGAAGTTCTATCATAAGTTCCTTTTTTTATTGGTAATGTCATGATTTTTCCTTCAATATTATCAACTCCATAAATTCTTCCAACTTCCTCAATTAAATCTTCTTTAATTGATATATCAATTCTTCTTGTTGGAACAATTACAGTAATTGTTTCGCCATTTACTTCGCATTCAAATGCTAATTTTCTGAAGCAATCTAAAATATCTTCTTTTGAAATTACTGTTCCTAATATTGAATTAATATTATCTACTGTAATGTCAATTCTCTTAGGTTCTTTGTCAGCTTTGTCATAAATTTCTTCTTCGCCAACTACTTCACCTTCAGCATATTTTTCTAATAAATGACAAGCTCTTTCCATTGCCATATATGTTCTGTTTGGATCTAATCCTTTTTCAAATCTGTTACTTGCTTCACTTCTTAAAATTTTGTTAGATGTTCTTCTGACTTTAACACTATCAAATATAGCAGATTCTATAATTACATTCTTTGTGTTTTCTGTGATCTCTGTTGTTAAACCACCCATTACTCCTGCTAATCCAATAGCTTCTTTACCATTTGAAATAACTATATCTTCACTTGATAATATTCTTTCTTGTTCATCTAAAGTTGTTAATTTTTCGCCTTCTTCAGCCATTCTTACTTCAAGTACTCCAGCTAATTTGTCTGCATCATAAAAATGTAATGGTTGTCCACACTCTAACATTACATAATTGCTAATATCTACAACATTGTTGATTGGTCTAATTCCTGAAGCCATTAATTTTTCTTTTATTTCTACTGGGCTTTCACCAATTTTTACATTCATAACTTTTCTAGCTAAGAATAATTTACAATTTTCTGTATTAACATTAACCTTAAAGTCTAATTTACCAGTTTCTTTGTGTGTCAAATCAATATCTCTAACTTTCTTATCGTAAATAGCTCCAACTTCATAAGCCATACCTAAAATACTTAGTAAATCTCCTCTATTTGCTGTTAATTCAAAGTCAATTACATTATCGTTCCATCCCATATATTCAATTGGATCTTTTCCGATTGGTGCATCTTGTGGTAATTCATGAATTCCTTCTTTGTCAGCTGCAGTTAAGAATTTACTATCAACTCCAAGTTCAGCAATTGAGCACATCATACCATTTGATTCTACTCCTCTTATTGATCCTTTCTTAATTTCTCCTCCAGGAAGTTTTGCTCCAGCTAAAGCTACTATAACTTTAATTCCTTTTCTTGCATTTGGAGCACCACAAACGATTTGTAATGTTTGAGCTCCAACATCAACTTGACATACATGTAAATGGTCTGAATCTGGATGTTCTTCACATTCAACAATTTTTCCAATTACTAAATTTGTAGCATTAATGAATTTTTCAGCTGAATCATATTCATTTCCAACACCTGTCATCTTTTCAGCTAATTCATGTACATCAATATCTTTATCTAAATCTAAATAATCTCTTAAAAAATTAGTACTTAATAACATTTTCTTTTCCTTTCTTATTTATCCATTTTATCAAATTGTTCTAAAAATCTTACATCATTTTCGTATAGTAAACGAATATCTGTGATTCCATATTTGAACATTGCAAGTCTATCTAATCCTGTTCCAAATGCAAATCCACTGTAAACTTCTGGATCATATCCATTCATTTTTAAAACATTTGGATGTACAATTCCTGAACCTAATAATTCAATCCATCCAGTTTGCTTACATAAATTACATCCCTTTCCTCCACATTTGAAGCAACTTACATCTACTTCATATGATGGTTCTGTGAATGGGAAATAACTTGGTCTAAATCTTAATTTAGTATCTTCTCCTAACATATGTTTCATGAATACTTCTAATGTTCCTTTTAAGTTAGCAAATGAAATATTTTTATCAATTACTAAACCTTCAACTTGATTAAATTGATGTGAATGAGTTGCATCATCTTCTCTTCTATATGTCTTTCCTGGAACTATAATTCTAATTGGTTTCTTTTCTTCATTAGCCATCATTGCTCTTGCTTGAACAGCTGATGTTTGTGTTCTTAATAAGTATTCTGGTGAAATATAGAAACTATCTTGCATATCTCTTGCAGGGTGACCTTTTGGCAAATTTAATCTTTCAAAACAATATTCATCTGTTTCAAGTTCTGGTCCTGAAACTACATCATATCCCATTGATACAAATAAGTCTTCTATTTCTTCAATAACTCTATTTAAAGGATGTTTGCTTCCTCTAATTATTTTTGATGATGGAAGTGTTACATCTATCTTTTCTGATTCTAATTTTTTAGCTAATTCTTCCTTTTTTAGTTTTTCTTCTTTTTCATCAATAACAGCTGTTAATTCATTTTTAGCAACATTTACAATGCTTCCTAATTTTGGTCTTTCTTCTGGAGATAATGTTCCCATCATCTTTAGAATGGCTGTTAATTCACCTTTTTTTCCAAGATATTTTACTCTTGCATCTTCTAATGATTGTAAATCATTTGCTTTTTCAATTTCTTCTAAAGCACTTGATTTTATTGCATTAACCTTTTCTTCCATGTTTTCCTCCTATTTTTACATACAAAAACGCTAGTTCCCCACATAGGGAGACTAGCGTATCTCTTTACCACCTAATTTCATCAATTAATATAATTGACCTCATTATAGCTATAACGTAGCAAACGTTTTCCCCTACTGTTTTTTCAAGGAAACCCTCAAAAGTGAAATTTCTGTAAATGAATACTAAGTGCCTCCCAGCTACAAGCAACTTTCTCTAAAAATATTTTGCCATTTACATACTTTGCTTTCTCAACGGTTTATTATTTAAAATACTCTTTTATATTAACATAAAAAGCTCAGGATTGCAATACCCCGAGCTTTTATTTTTATTTAGATTTTTTTAATTCTCCAACAAATGTATAAACTAAAATTACTAATCCATATAATGTAAACGCTACTGGCATTGACATTGTATTTACTGGTACTCTGCAAATTGCATATGCACTATATAATAATGCTTCCGCAATTACTAAATATTTTAATAATCCTAACATTTGTTTTGATCCTCTATATCTTACAGCATAGAATGCCAATATTAATAATGTTGCAATTATTAATGGTAAAACATAAGGTTCTACAATTGATCTAATTTTAACATTTTGAACATGTTCAACTTTTAAATCACTTGATTCTATTGTTGATGAATATTTTTCATTTAACTTGGTAGCTAAATTTGATAATTGTTCATCACTTACATTTTTAACTTTTATTAATGCTGAATCATTATAGAATTCAACATTTTGTACTAAATAATCTTTTTCAAATACATCTTTAGCAATTTGTTCTATATCTGCTTTTTCAATTGTTGATTTTTCACTGAAAGAAATTGTGTAACCTTCTCCATAATATAAGCTTACTCTTAATCCTACAACTGCTGTGATAATAATGTCTACTAATAAAACTATTGCTAGTAATCCATATATAATTTTTTTCTTCATTTTAAATAGTTCCTTCCTATAATCACATTACATTAAAATTTTGCTCATAATAATGTTATAAATCCAGCTAATTAATAATCCCCAGAACATAATCATTCCAAAGCTAAAGATTGGTGCCCATGTTGTGAAACAACAAACTACAGCTAATAATAATTGTGGAACAATTACTACTGAATAACTCTTAACTATATCTTTTAAGAATTTTTTCTTTTCTTTCTTTGTAAAAGATTGTTTAAAGTTCTTGCAGAATAATATGCTGAAACAAGTATTTACTGCGTATGCAAATAATACTGCTACTATACCCTCTAATGAAATTGTTACATTTGCTAGTCTGATAGCTATTAATAACAATGCAACATATCCAACAGATAATACTGCTGCAAAAATTCCATTTACTCTGTATTTTACAATTAATACTAAAGCAATAACTAATGCAATTGCAGCTTCAATGCAAATAATTCCTTTTAATACATTTGTATCTACTACTGATTGTACATATGTATTATTTTTTATTGAATATTTTGTTGGTAATGCTTCGTTTTCTAATAAAGCTGCTAAATTATAAGCGCTATTCAATTCATCTTCACTTGTTTCTGTTGTTGATGAACTTGATCCAAGTGTTAATGTTAGCACTCCGTTATCTATTACTTGTGAAAAATCTGTTTTTAATAATTCAGAATCATCAATTTTTAATGTAACTTCCTTACTTGATGTCTCTGTAGTTTCTTCTGAAGTTTCTTCTGAAGTTTCATTTGAAGTTTCATTTGTAGCTTCATTTGTAGCTGTTGTATTTTCAGCTGTTGTATTTTGATATTCTTTAGTAACCTTTGCAAACTTGTTTGCTCCCTTTGTATTAAAAGCAATACTCATATACATTTGGCTAGCTGTTGAAGTTTTGTTAACTCCAATTGTAACTTTTCTAATATCACTATTATTTAATAATTCTTCACCTGCTGCATTTGTAATTGTAAATTTTCCTACTTCTGTTAAGTCTGATAAAATTACATCAGTTCTATTATCTTCTGGTAATGTTACAGCAATCTTTCCTGTATTTTCATCACATGTTACTGTATAATTATCTACCTTTAATGATTTTAATCTCTTTTTAATAATTTCTGCAGATTTTTTATAATCCTCAGGTGTTGCTGTTACAGTTTCTTCTGTAGCAGTTTCATTTGTAGTGTTTTCCTCTGTACTTTCAGATGAATCACTATCAGCTAATTCTAAAGTTATTTGTCTGTAACCTTTTAAATCATTTCCTAATATATAACTTGGTAAAATATTACTCATTGAATTTTTATTCTTATAGTAAATACCTCCAAAAGATACAACTGATACTAGTAAAATGATTAGCATAACTAAAACTAAATTTAACTTTTTTTGTGTTTTCATTCTTTTGAATCCCTTTCTTATTACATATATATTATAGCTACTTTTTACTTAGATTTACTCCTATTATTCCTCCAACCATTCCTAAAACAATTGAACTTATTATCATGACAATTGATTTTATATTAAAACCAAAACCACAAACTGTAATACTTGAAAGTAAGTAAATCGTAATTATATATATCAAACCAACAAAAATGCCATTTACTATGCCCATCTTTCCTATTTTCAACGAACTTATGACACTTCCAATCAAAATACTTACGGAAGTAATAATTATTATAATATTTGGAATTAATGATTCAGATAATTCCGTAAAAGAAAATATTGCTGCCACTATAAATAATGAAACCAACGTTATTATTAACGCTGCAAAACTTCCTTTTAAAATACTTATAATATTACTAGATTCTTTTTCACTTTTTGATTTATCAAACATAATATTTCCACCTTTCAAATATAATTACTTGAATATATGTGGAAATATTATTTTTATTCCTCTATCTTAACTTCACTTAGACCAGCAATTGCCCATTTCTCAATTTCTAATCTACTTCCATCTGGATTAGTTTTTAAAATTACAGATTGTTCTTTAATCTCATCTACTTCTCCAGATATTCCTGAAAATGTAATAACTTTATCTCCTTTTTTTAATGCTTCTTGCATTTTCTTTAGATTGGCATCACTTTTTCTTTTTTGCCATGTTCCAAAATAATAAATAATTAATAAAATTATTACTACAGCAATAGTTGACAATATTTGATTTCTATCCATACTCACACCTCTTAATCTACAAGTCTAACACTTGGTTCAGATTCTTCTGTTTCTTCAGATTGCTCATTTTCTTCAGTTTCTTCTTGTACCTTATTATTAGATTGTACATTGCTATTTGATGTTGTGTTACTATTTTTTGTAGTATTTGTTGAACTTGTTGCTGCATTTTTACTTTGATTCCATAATGCTAAAATATCATATGGTTGTTCTTGAATTGAGATATAATATGTTGTCTCATTTTTAACTGTTGAAGAATAAGCATAGTCAGCAGTAAATTCTGTTAATTGTTGACCTGTTTTATCTACAATTCCATATTTCTTTGTTTTTAAATTTCCAACATTAGAATCTACTTCTAATATAATAGCTTCCATTTCAGGAATTATTATTAATCCTTTTGTTCCAACTCTTTGTGAAGATCTTGCACATCCAACTCCATCAAATAAAAAGTCTATAACTTGTTCTCCACTCTTATTAATGAATCCCCATTTGTTTTCTAAATTAAGCACTGGTATTAATTCATCAAATAATAAATATTTATTTGTTACATTTAAATCATCATATGTATCTGATAATCCAATTTGCTTATATTGAGGATAAACGATAATTTTTCCTTTATTATTAATAACTTCTTGTGAATTTCCATTATCAACTAAATATAATCCAGCTTTTTCATCAATTTCTACAATATTACTATATGCAGGTGTTACTTTTACAGAAGCATCTTTTCCAATGATTCCATATTTACCATCTGTTGTTGTAACTTTAAAATTCTCAGTTAGTTCATTGTATTCCACTGATTTATATTTTGCATCTAATAATTTTACATATGAGTTATCTTTAGCAGTGTCTACTCCTATTAATCCTGAGCTTTCATCTTTAACTACATAAAGATTACTTAAAATTGCTTTTTCATTGTTAAATTGTATTCTTTTATCTGTTTCACTTTCATAATAAGCCTTTGAATTTCCTGCTTCAACTTGCTTTACTAAGTAAGGTAATGATGATATCGAAATTAGATTTTTGCTCTTATCATATTTAATTTGTAAATTAAATATTCTTTCTAATCCTACAAAATCAG
>Ga0326512_10004234_pt1 | contig 10436 bp, 8 predicted proteins | sample 1_2617_0518_D_FD_203652 | JGI IMG/M metagenome (GOLD analysis project Ga0326512, IMG submission 203652) | Bovine rumen microbial communities from UC Davis, California, United States - 1_2617_0518 | ecosystem: Host-associated > Mammals > Digestive system > Stomach > Rumen | place: USA: California...
TTCTTAATTCTGAGTGCATATATATTATTATCCATATTGTACCTCAATCTATATCCTCGTAATGGGAGTAGCCATAACTATCCTTGTCCTCAACGGCTTGCAGGAAAGCGCAGTCTCTGAGAGAGATGGCGACACAGTCCGTTTCACAAGGATTGCTGAATCCATCCCAATTCATATCCACCCTACCCTGTGGAAGATCCCAGCGGAGATCAATTTCGTGAGGTCTCGGACTTCCGCCATATCCATGGTCATCGTAATATGGCTCCGTGTCAATGGTTTGCTTCATATATTCAAGCATGGGCATCATTTCGTCCTCACTGATTTTCTTTTTGGTCTTCACGATCACCAGTCCTATCAGGTCTTTTCCGCTAATGCCAGAGTCGTGGACTGTGACAGAGCAAGAACCGAATACGGGAAGTTCACAACTAAAGGTTTTCTTCTGGTCGTCTTCGCTATAAAGGCTATACCCTGTCTGTTTCTGGATTTCTTCACAAAAAACAACCAGTGATGTGTTGAGTATAGTGTGTTGCTGAATGCAGAGGTGGTTCTCACCTACGAACATATTATCAGTCCTGCATTGGTTACCCATATCCGTTAGATCAGAGGATTGCATATTTGTTTTTATTTGAAGGTCATGGGGATCGAGTACTTCACACGGACGGGTTTGCCTTTTTCCTTGCCAGGCTTCCACTTGGGCATGGCTTTCACCAAGCGGATGGCTTCGGCATCCAATTTCGGAGTTACTGACTTTTTGATTTTCGGATTGGATATAGAACCGTCCTTCTCAACAATAAACTGCACGACACAGCGTCCTATTTCCTCATGAGGCTTGACTTGCTCAGAAAACCATTTGACGAAGGCTTCGATACCACCAGGGAATTCTGGCAATTCTTCAGTAACCTCGTATACATAGTTGGGGTCTAACTTTTCTGCTTGTTCTTCATCAATGTGAGGAAAATCCATATGATGTATTATGAAATGGAACTCATACCTATAACGGATGGCTTTGCCGTTTTTCTTGGCGGGTGTCCATTTATGCATAGTTCTTATGATATTCGTAACCTCTCTTTTTACGGATGGCAGCAGCTTGGTGGTTTTAGTCTTTGTTCGTCCATCCCATCCTTGCACCTGGATGTTAGAGAGTGTGCCATTGGGCTCAACCACGAAAGAGATGAACACATTTTCGTATTTCTTAGCATCAGCCGGTTGGCAATAATGATTCACCAGCCACAGTTCTTCAGGGGACATAATCATAACACGTCCCGAAAACTCATTCTCCTTAGCATACACCGGCAGTGTAATGCTGGCATCCTTCTTAGCATCATCATACGTATAAATTTTGCCTTGTGCCTGTACATCCGCAGCAACTGCGAACAGGCATACTAACGTAATTAACAAAAATTGTTTCATAATCGTATCGTTTTATTAGTTCTTTCAATCCTCTTTAGGAGGTAACAAGGGTTCGGCGGCCATAGGCATTTCTTCTTCTGCGACAGGATACATCTCTACTATACGAGGTTTGTTGTAAACATCTTCTGACGTATTCAGGAACTTGGCGAGGTATGCTTTCAGTTTGTCTATCACAGTCTGTTTCTTCTCGCCACTCTCAGGCAGGAAGGGATTGGTAGGAGGCAGGATCTTAGCGATACCAGTACCTGTCTCTGTCACATAGCCATCGGCAAAGGCACGTTTGATGAAGGCGGCTGTCTCCTGAGGTTTCAGATGTTCCTCTTCGATGATGGCGTCCAACTCCTTCTTCTTCTCACGCTCAATATACTCATTCCATTCCTCGCCCACATCATCACCCTTCTCCGAAGTCATCTGTTGGATGAACTTCTCAATGAGTTCACGTTTGTCACGCATGTCAGGACTTGCTTCTACCTGCTTGCGAATCTGTACGATAATCTCTTTGTCTTCACAGTTCGAGTCATGATAACGCTGTACCAGTTGCAAGATATAGTGAATGTTTATCTGGTCGTGTCGCACCAGTTCTATCTCAAAGATGATATCGTCATTGATGGTTTCCTTATCGCCATCGTGGTCAGGTTTGCGGAACTTCTCATAGTACGTGTTATACCATCCCAGATAGTCCTGATAGTCCATGTCGCCTATGATCTTGGCTTCAGCATCAAAGGCATCGAACACGCTCAGCACATTCCTCAGACGGAGTATCTCACCCATCAGTCGGATAAACTCCTTCTGTCTTTCTTCATCGAGGATATTCCCCATCTGCTCCACAGGAAACTCACTGAGCAACAACGCTATCAGTTCTGTGTAAGGCTGATGCTGACGACCTTTCACGTCTTCATATCCCTCGCTGTAGTATTCCTCATACGTCTTCATGAACACCAGTCCTTTGGCATTCGGATCACCGAAGATGGCAAGCGCTTTGTCTGTCGCATCTTTCAAATTGCGGAAGCAGACGATATTACCACAGTCTTTGACACTGTTGAGGATGCGGTTCGTACGACTATATGCTTGTAGAAGTCCATGCAGTTTCAGGTTCTTGTCCACCCACAGTGTATTCAGCGTCTTCGCATCGAAGCCCGTCAGGAACATCCCCACAACGATCAGGATGTCTATCTCCTTGTTCTTCATCTTCTGAGCCACATCCTTATAATAACTCTGGAAGTGGTCGCCATCTGTGGAATAGTTACAGCCGAACATCGCATTATAGTCCCTAATGGCAGCATCCAAGGCATCACGGCTCTGCATGTCCAGTCCCTCCGCACCCTCTGGGTTCTCATCCTCGAAGCCCCATTCGTCTTCCTCTGCCTCATTGACAGAATAGGTATAGATGGTGGCAACCTTCAGGTTTGGCGCACCTGTCTCAGCCAGTTGTTTCTTGAACTCGTTATAGTAAAGGATGGCAGCCTTCACGCTGTCAACGGCAAAGATGCTGTTAAACCTGCCTTGTTTAGTATTCTCGTCAAAACTGTTGATGATATAGTTCGTGACGATACTGATACGTCTCGCATCATGCAGTGCCTCTTCCGTATCGATGCCCCACACCTGTTTGCGCTCCACATCACTTTTCATCTTCATGGTCGAGTCATAGTCTACATGGAAGCGAAGCACGTTATTGTCACCAATGGCATTGATGATGGTGTAGATATGCAGTGCCTTCGTAGGTTGTCCTTGCTCGTCAGGCTCACCACCAAACAACTGTGCCGTCGTGCTGTATTTACTGCCTTTGTTAGCATTGACAGCAAAGATAGGCGTTCCTGTGAAGCCGAACATCATATAGCGTTTCACACGTTTCGTAATCAGTTGGTGCATCTCGCCAAACTGACTTCTGTGACACTCGTCGAATATCAGTACGATGTTCTCTTTCTGCAGCACCTCACGCAACTGCTCGTCCTTGTCATAGATGGCAGGTTTCATCAGGTTAGAGAGTTTCTGTATCGTAGTGATGATGATATGACAGTTGTCATCCTTCATCTGTTTCTGCAACACCCTCGCTGACGTGTTCGAGTTGGCACAGTCAGGCTCGAAGTTATTATACTCCTTCATCGTCTGATAGTCCAGGTCTTTCCTGTCCACCACAAACAGCACCTTCTTCACCTGTTCCATCTGCGAAGCCAGTTGAGCTGTCTTAAATGATGTCAGTGTCTTACCAGAACCAGTGGTGTGCCAGATATAACCGCCAGCCCTTGTCGTTCCCAGCCAACGGTTATAGATGGCTGTCTGGATGCGTAGCAGGATCTTCTCTGTGGCTGCTATCTGATAGGGACGCATCACCAGCAGTTGCTTGTCCACATTGAACACACAGTATTTCGTCAGGATGTTCAGGATGGTATGTTTAGCAAAGAAACTCGTCGTGAAGTCACGTAAGTCTGTCAGTCTGTTATTCTCCTGGTCTGTCCAGTAGGATGTAAACTCAAATGTGTTACCATCCGTCTTATGCTTGCGTGGTCCTCCATCGGCTTCCTTTTCTTTCGCATAGCGTGTGGTATTCGAATAGTATTTCGATTCTGTACCATTCGAGATGACGAATATCTGAATGAAGTCAAACATCGCCCTGCCTGCCCAGAACGAGTCACGCAGGTAGCGGTTTATCTGGTTGAAGGCTTCCTTGATAGGCACCCCTCTGCGTTTCAGTTCGATGTGTACCATCGGCAAGCCATTCACTAAGATAGTGACATCATAGCGGTTCTTATGGGCACCTCTTTCTTCCTCATACTGGTTGATGACCTGCAGGCGGTTGTTATAGACGTTCGTCTTATCAATCAGTTTGATATTCTTCGTCTCTCCGCTATCCAGTGTCAGGTTCAGGATATACCCTTTTCCTTGCAGCATCTCCGTCTTCTCCTTGATGCCCATCTGCTCATTGCTGATCATAGGCAACAGACGAGCCCACTCACTATCTGACAAACGGATATTGTTCAAGCCCTCCAACTGCTCTCGCAGGTTACGCAACAGTCCCTCTTCGTTCTTCACAAGGACGTACACATAGCCTTGTCCCATCAGTTGGTCGATCAGCGCATTCTCCAGTTGCGCCTCACTCTGATAGCCCTCTGACGGTCGTTGCTGCACGTCGTAGTGTGCCATCACCGTCTGGTGCTCCTGCTCTACTATGATTTTATAGTCGTCCATAGGCATTCTTTTTAATCTTCCTGTTCGTAGTAGTAAGAATAATCTATACCCTTCATAAATATCTCACGATCATCAATGCGGTCTGTCAGTGCCTGTTTTAGCAGTTCGCGGATTCGAGAGCTGTCCATGTGGCTTGCAATCATAGCGTCAAGATAGTCTTTCTTGTTAATCTTGCTCCAGTCGACGCACATCTTCAGTTGCTTCTTGAAAATCAGGTCGAGCCAGATGCGCGTACTGCGTCCATTGCCTTCCATAAATGGATGAGCCACATTCATCTCCACATACTTATTTACTATCTCATCGAATGTCGTCTCTGGCATCTGTTCGATAGTTTTCAGATTATCATGAAGGTATTCTGCCAGACAGAAAAGTGTATTTCCTTTAGAGATAGTTTTTGTGCGTATCTTACCAGCAAAGTCATAAAGTCCACCAAAGAGGTATGCATGAATCTGCTGCAGGGCTTTCACTGTTCCTGGTTTCATGCTATCAAGCAATCCGCTTTCAATTAAGGTGTATGCCTTCTTCTTGCTTTGTCCGTCGATACTGTTATCGCTATAGGTAAACCAATTAAGGAATGCATTGGCACGATTGTTGGGATAATGCTGAGCTACTGTCTGCACACACTCTGAATCGAGCGCATCTGCAAATCGCTGCTTTCCATCTGGAGCTTCGAATTTGAAGTGGTTAGTGACGCTAACCAGTTGAATGCCATCCTTAGCCAATTTGCCTTTCAAGTACTTCCAATAGTTACGGCATTTCTTGTAGTCCTCTTCATCGTTGATGGCACGTACAATGTCTGTAGCTGAGAACCACCACTTGTCGTTCTCATCGTCCCACACGGCACGAACCTCTCTATCGTTGAAAAAGCGTATAGACTTCTTGCTCATATTTATTCAAACGTTAGTAGTTTATTCCGATAATATTCATACTGCTTCTCGCGCTGAGCGAGTTGAGCCTCCATGTTCTGTATCGAAGCCTCGAAAGTATCGAGGATTGAGACAATGCGTTGCTGCTCTTGGAGGGAAGGGACAGGGATTATAATACGCTGAAAATCTTTAGCAGTTATTTGAGCTATAGGCATAGCTTCGTCACCTTTATATTGTCTCCTAACTTTTTCACTTTGCCAAACATAAAAAAGAAATTTACTATTTATTGCAAAGCTTCTTAGTATAGTCATAAAAGCTCCAAAGGCCATTCCCTCTGCTTCTTTAGTTATCATTGTAGATTTCCCAACAAGTCGCTTACTTCCGTTTCTTACACAGATAAGAATATCGTTTTCTTGAACTTTGGCTCTTTCTGGTATCACCATTTGCACAAATATGTTATCATCAAAAGACAAAACATCACCATTGATATTTGATGATCTCAATACGAGTGTCCCAGAATCACTGACGTTCTCTGGTTTATATGTTAGGCCTGTAAAACTTTTAGCAACATCAGTTATGAATTTCATTTCCACCCCTTCTTTCCCTTCAAGGTCAAGGAGTTCATCACGATAGAATTCATATTGCTTGCGACGCTGGGCGATTTGCTCTTTCAGGTTGTCGATAGAAGCAGTGAACGTATCGAGTATACCCACTATCCGATTTTGTTCAGAAAGGGAGGGAATGGGGATGAGGTAATTATCTGTATCAGCTACGCATAGTTGCGGCAACTTTACAGAATTTGCTTTTGCTTTATTTCGAAAGTATTCTGTTTGGGTAGTCAAGAAATAGTATATGAACTTTCCTTCCTGTTTGTTATCGAAGGAATAAGACCACATTTCATTCTTATGAGTAAATGGCTTCTCATAGAACTCAAAATCTATATAGCCTCTTGATTTTACTATTATACTTGGCAGTTTATGAGCACAATTTTTAGGGAGTCTGGATTCATCAATGTCAGCAATTGTTGAACCTGCCGCAAAAACTCTTACGTTACCATCTTTGGACGCTAACTCGCTCATTTGTCCTGCAGTAATAGGAATTCCCTTATTTCTTCCTACAACCTCTCCTAATTTCTTCCACTCAACCATACTACAACTGTTGTTTAAGTTGTTCTACTTCTATTTCGAGCAGTCTTTTGTCCGTTCTAAGTTTATCTGCCACAGTGTGGTCAACACCCATCATAAAAAAGCCGTCATTCATTTCATCTAACTGTGCTTTTTTACGTTCTAATTCTTGACGGATGCGCCTTTTATCGCTCTTGCGATTGTATCTATATGCAAGGCAAGTGACGATGAATGTAGCAATAGCCACTATCAACGTCAGATTTTCTACAGTTATGTATTCTTTCCACTCCACCATATACTACTCTCCTAATTCCTTAATGATTTGCTTGTTAATATATCCCAGGACACTATATAATGGAATATTTTCCATCCAGTCCTGATCAACATAGGGTTTCATGGAGCAACGCAGGCCCTTGAGATGTTTGTCTGCATGATCAACGGTCACAAACTGTTTCAGCGACTTACTCTTCACGTTCTCCTCTGCCTTAACTTCTATGGGGATAATGCGCTCGGCAGTCTGCACCAAGAAATCTACTTCCTGTGTAGAATTGTCTTTACTGAAATAATAGGCATCCAAATCGTCCATAGATTTCAATTGCTCCAACACATAATTTTCTGTGAAAGCACCTTTGAATTCTGTAAATACACCATTATTAATGAGCATGAGTCTCGGACTGGCCTTAGACATAGCTCCTAACAGTCCAACATCCAATAGATAAAGTTTGAATGCATCGAAGTCTTCATAGAATTTCAATGGCATCGCTGGATTCTTACATCTGCGAATCTTATACACAAGACCCGCCCTGACAAGCCACTCTATCGCCATTTCAAAATCGCGAGCCCGTCCGCCCTCCTTTACAGCACCATAGATAAACTTCTTGTTTTCTTTTGCAAGTTGATGGGGGATGCTTTCCCATACCATACGTATGCGCTCTGTTTCATCGCCTGCATGCTTAGCAAAATCGTTATCGTATGCTCGCAGGATTTCCTTATGTATTCGGCGGACCTTATTAATATCACCCTTTGTGGTATATTGTAACACAGCCTCAGGCATTCCTCCTACATAATAATACTGTCGTAGTAGTTCCTGAACCTGAGAATCCAAAATCTGCAGCATTTCCCAATCCGTACGTGCCAACATCTCAGCTACTCTTTCCTCGCCTTTTGCCCAAAGAAACTCCTCGAATGTCATGGGATAAAGTGTGAGAAGATTAACCTTACCCACAGGATAAGACTCTCCTTTACGATGAGTGGTGCCAAGCAGCGAACCTGCTACAACAACATGCTGCTCACGAGCATTTTCGCAAAAATACTTCAAACTGTCAAGTCCTCTATACGCCTCCTGTATCTCGTCCATGAATATCAGCGTCTTACCTGCAGTAATCTTTTGATGCGTGATGGATTCCAATAAATACATGATGCGTTCCACCTTAAGATCAACACGAAATATCTGCTGAGCTTCAGGATCATCATGGAAATTCACATAAACAAGATTCTGGTATTCATTCTTACCAAACTCTCTTAGCAGCCAAGTTTTACCCACCTGACGAGCTCCCTCAAGCACCAAAGGCTTGCGGTCTGGATCGTTTTTCCAATCTATCAGCGCTTTATATAGTTTTCTCTTCATACCGATTTACACTTTTCTGGACGAATCATCGCTGCAAAGATACACTTTTCTGAACGAACTTCCAAATATTTTGCCAATTTTATGAGGGAACACCAATGCTATTTTGCCAATTTTATGAGGGAATAATAATACTTTCTTGCCAATTTTATGAGGGAAAAAGCGTTTTACGCTCCTAATTCTTTAATGATAGCCTCAATCTTCTGATTCAACTCATTGCCTTCGGCTACGAGTTTCGTAAGTTCAGCATTGACCTCCGTGATATTGATCACCTCTCTTGTATCTTCTTGCTCCACATAACTGCTGACAGAGAGGTTGGCATCATTCTCAAGGATGTCGTCATTCTTCACCAACTTAGCAAGATACTGCTCGTCCTGACGCTGCTTGTATAGAGCCATGATCTTATCCTGATGCTCTGGCAACAAGAGGTTCTTATTACCATTCTTCTGGAAGAGTTTGCTGGCATCGATGAAGAGCACACTGCTGTCTGTCTTGGCACTCTTCTTCAAGACGATGATACAGGTGGCGATACCTACACCAAAGAACAGGTTGGCAGGCAACTGGATGACGCAATCTACAAAATTGTTCTTGATGAGATACTGGCGTATCTTCTTCTCATCACCACCACGATACAGCACACCAGGGAACTCTACGATAGCAGCAGTGCCACGTTCCGACAAGTGCCACAGCATGTGCATCGTAAAGGCAAGGTCGGCAGCGCTCTTGGGAGCCAGCACACCAGCAGGTGCATAACGCTCGTCATTGATGAGGATGGCATTATCCTTGCCTTCCCATTTCAGTGAATAAGGTGGATTGCTGACGATGGCATCGAAGGGTGCCTCGTCCATGTGTTGAGGCTTCAATAGCGTGTCCTCCAAACGGATGTCGAAGTTGTCGTAGTTCACATTATGCAGGAACATATTGATACGACAGAGGTTGTAGGTGGTGGGATTAACTTCCTGTCCGAAGTATTTCAGGTCTGGATTCTCCTTACCAACAGTCTTGGCAAACTTCAACAGCAACGAGCCGGAGCCACAGGCAGGGTCGTAGACCTTCTGGATATTGGGATTATTCCAAGAAGCCAGTTGCGCCAACAGCTCAGAGACCTGCTGAGGTGTGAAGAACTCACCACCACTCTTACCCGCCTCCGACGCATACATCTGCATCAGAAACTCGTAAGTGTCGCCAAAGGTATCGTTGTTAGTGTCGTTATACTTCGAACCCAGTTCCATTTGTGCCACAGTCTGCAGCACCTTTGCCAATAACTGGTTGCGCTTGATGACTGTAGAGCCGAGGGCAGCACTGTCAACAGAGAAGTCACTGAACAAGCCTCGCAGGTCGTCCTCAGAGGGAGTACCGACAGCAGAAGCCTCGATGCTGCGGAAAATGGCTGTCAGGTGTTCATTCAGGTTCTCATCCTTGTCAGCCTTCTTCACTACGTTCTGGAAGAGTTGTGAAGGCAGGATGAAGTAACCCTTCTCCTCCACCATTTTCTGTCGGATGTTCTGAGCCATCTCGTCACTGATGGCAGTATAGTCGAAGTCAGCCTCTCCTGCCTCCTTCATGATACCATGTATATAGTCGCAGATATTCTCTGAGATGAAGCGGTAGAAGATAGAGCCGAGGACGTAAGCCTTGAACTCCCAGCCATCCACACTGCCACGCAGCGTATTGGCTATGTTCCATATTGTCTTGTGCAATTCAGCACGCTCTTGTTGATTAGCCATGTCTTTGTTTTAAATTAGTGACTACAAAGATACAAAACAAATTCGACATCACAAAATGATTACACTTATATTTTGCCTTTTCCTCACTAAAAATACTTGCATAATTCTTTAACAGTTTAACAGTTTAACAGTTAACAGTTAGTATTATACAAAATACTCAACCGATGGTAGGGATAAAGTGTGACAGTTGTGACAGATGACAGTTAGTGAAAAAATCACAAATCACAGATCACAGTTATTGAAACGGAAACGGAAACGGAAACAGTTAGGTTGAAGTTGATTTTTCAATGAAGTCAGATTTATTATTATGTAAACTGTCAATTTTGACGTCCAGGCTTAAAAACAGCTGTTTAGGGCAGCTTTCGCTACCTGTGAAGTGAACCCCAAAGTTTGGACGGTTTAAACACTATTGCTCGTTTGGAATTGAGTCCGGTATTGTACAGGGCTCATTCCTTTTAGTCTGAGCTTTATTCTCTCATTATTATAATACTCAATGTAC
>Ga0326512_10004235_pt1 | contig 10436 bp, 7 predicted proteins | sample 1_2617_0518_D_FD_203652 | JGI IMG/M metagenome (GOLD analysis project Ga0326512, IMG submission 203652) | Bovine rumen microbial communities from UC Davis, California, United States - 1_2617_0518 | ecosystem: Host-associated > Mammals > Digestive system > Stomach > Rumen | place: USA: California...
GGTTCACTTCACTTATCCCTACTGTTTGTATAACACACCTTGTAGTTCTACTCGATAGTTCAACAAACTTAAGAAATATTAAGAGTTCTAACCCTCTTAGTTTCCGACTGCAAAACTAAAGGACGAGTGAAGCGGTAGAGCTGAACGAAAGGTTAAGAAAACAAAGAAACTATAAATATGGAACAAAGGTTACCAATCTATAAGGATCCGATAAGATTCTATAGTGGGGATGAGAATGGAGTCGTCATTGAGGAAAAGGACTATGACAAGTCTATTTTCAGGAATCAGTATGCGCAAGCCCTAGAGCTGTTTGATGAACTGGCTAATAGAGTAGTAGATGAGAAAGGGGTGGCACCTAACAATATCATCGCTTTTTCTGGAGACAGAGGCGAAGGAAAGACTTCGTGTATGCTTACAGTTAAGCACATCATTGAGAGTAATAACAAAGAAGCATTTAATGCCTTAACAGAAACTCTACCTACTAAGAGCCTTGACAGCTATGAGTTCTTGGAAATGATAGAACCATCGTTCTTTGATCAGGAACATAATATTCTTGAACTAGTGCTGGGACAGTTGTACTACAATTTTAAGAAGTATGAACAGGATGATAGCGTATGCGGATCAAATACGCACAGGAAAACGCTTGGCTTGTTCAACAAGGTGAAGAAATGTGCCACTTTATTAGTATCGGGGAAGTCCAATCTATATGATTCTATAGAGGAACTGGACGAGTTGGCGGCCAGCATGTCGCTGCGCAAATATATGAATGAACTTCTAGAGGGATACATGAAGCTAGCGAAAAAAGATATGCTTGTTATCACCATCGACGACATGGACTATAACTGGCAGGGCGCTTACGACATGACCAAAATGCTCACAAAATATCTGAGTGGAAGCAATTGTATCATCATGGTATCCGTTAGTATCAAGCAATTGGCGGAAGTAGTGAAGACTAGTTTTGAGAATGATGTAAAACATGAGGATTCTACGATCAATTTTGATAGCTTTGACCTGCCCTGTGTTTACATATATTAAAGATGATGAAGGAAACAGCATGCGCGAAGAACGATACAGTGATATACTGATTTGGGTACTTGAGAACTATGGACACCAAGACAATACTCTAGACGGTGTTGGTGGAAATATCGGCTCGTTTTCATGGTCGGGCTCTCCAATAGGGCTGTTTAATTCGCATGTAGCCTGTATGAAACAACTGATCGGAAATCCGAAGATGGATGGCAAGGTGAAGAAATGGGCAGAAATGCACATTCAATACTTTGAGGGACAGATAAAGGATGAGCAAGGTAGGATAGACTTTGAGAGGATGCATTATCAGTAAAGGGGGAAATATGAGTTAAATAAATGGAAAAATAGACATTAGTAGCGATGAATTTGCTGGGAAAATACTAATTTTGCAATTGTATTCATATATAATAGTCATTTATGGAGTCACTATATATTAGAGATTTGGGTCCTATCAAGGATGTATTTCTTGAAGATATCAAACCGTTGACTGTCATTATAGGACAGTCGGGGTCTGGCAAAAGTACACTGATGAAAGTTCTGGCGCTGACGAGATGGATATATAAGATGCTAAACATCCGCGTTTATCTTCAGACAGCTGGAGTGAAAGAGTCGCCTTTTAAATTCAACATTAAACGTTATCTTTCTGATGACGGTATTTTGGACTATCTTCATGAGAATACACTAATTGTCTACACCCATAACGAGGCATCTTTTGAAATCAAAGGCGTGAGAGCAGAATTCCGTCAGCTCTCACAAGTGAGCTATGAGAATCTCTGCCTTGAGAAAATATCCTTTATCACAGAGAAACGTAACGTACTCAGTGACTTGTTGGCTTTGACCATGAAGGAAAAGACGGCTCCTTTCTATCTGAAGGAGCTTTTGAACGAATATCAAACGGCCATCAAATATATTAAAACTCTTGACTTGGAGGCTGTGGGCGTAAAGCTCGAAATAAAGAAAGTTAATGGCGTAGAGTACAGTTATATCAGTGGGCATGACGCAGGGCATGAGTATAGTGTCAAACTCGAGGATGCTTCATCCGGAATCCAGTCAATGGCTCCATTGAATCTGATAGTTCACTACTATGCTCACTTTTTCAATCTTGTGGAGTCGTTCAACAAAGCCGTGTTCCGCTATGTGATGGAGGGTGACAGTCTGAAGGATTTCCACCCTGCTCAGAATGTGGGGGATATACCGCGTAAACGGGTGGATATTCACATTGAAGAGCCGGAAGTTTGCTTGTATCCAGACAATCAACTCCGACTGATGAATCAGTTGGTGCGCGAGTGTTGGAATACTAACCGTGACTATGACATCTCACTCATGATAACTACACACAGCCCATATCTTTTAAATCAATTGAACTTACTCTTCAAAGCCTATGATATGGGAACAGATATTGAAGGAGCAAAGATGAATTATGATCAGACTGATGTATATGCTGTAGAGAATGGGACGTTGTTGAACCTCAAAGTTGATAATGCTCATTTGGTGAATCCGGAGTTCCTGTCAGCACCAGTAGATCATATCTATGCTCAGTACGAAGAACTAAGTAAACTGACACAAGATGAGAATCAGTGAACTTCTGTCATCCGACTTTTTGGATTTTTATCAGGTGAGAAGGGGGCGGATTACGGTTGTCAGCCAACTTATCAGACGTGACACCTTTGATATTGACGATGATATGAGTCAAACGTCGTTTATCAAGGAAGTGGGACAGGGTAAACTGACTTTTGTCGGCAATAAGGAATATATAGAGGTGGTCGCATATGATGATTTCTTCAAGCAGATTAAGAAACCGAGGGCTTTCGTTTCAGGTCATAAGCATTGTGACTATCTGATAGTTTCGGATGAAACGATGGAAAATTTCCTGTTTGTGGAGTTGACATCAGCATTGGGAGGGACATATAACTTGAAGAAACCGATTTTGAATAAGGAAACAGGTGCTATAGTGTTTCCCGGTGGGAAGTATCAGAAGGTAGAAGAGCAGTTGGCAGACAGCCTTGATACGCTGATGGCAGTTCCTACTATCAAGGATAAGATAGACGGTTATCATAGGAGAATCTGCCTGATGGGTTATAAGATTATTCCCTATGAGGAAGAAGTAATGCGTATTACTCATCCCTTTCAACGCTATTTGGCAGTTGAGAAGGCAGAGACAGGAACTAATGGTGCTATTGTACACAATACCAATATAGAATCGCTTGGTTTTGAGTATCGTCGCATCAGCAATGATGCTACATTCTCACTGTAACGGATGTCTGAAGGCTGAAGGATGAAGGAGGAACGAGTGAAAATCTTCGGAAAGCTTCAGGAACTCGCGGATAAGTTTAGGAAAGTGAATCAATACGTCTGAAATTGATGATAATGAGAAAAACGCTGGTTAGTAATGAGCTAATCGGTGTTTTTTTGTATTCACAGTTGGTGATTTGAGAAATATTGACTATCTTTGAAGCCGAAATAAGTATTAGCAATATGAGGTATCCAAGTTGGGACACATTTAAGGTAAACTGTGCAGAGACGAAAGAGAAAGCGTTAGAGGCATTGGCTCGTATTCTTTTTAAGAAAAGATATGGGCTTAAAGAGTCGTTTCCATATTTTAAGAATCATGCAGGCAATGAGACAGATGTAATAGCCTATAATGGAGAAATAATCGGATTTCAAGCTAAATATTTTGATGGCTCAATTAGCGCCACTCAAATCATTCATTCTTTGGAAGAGGCAAGGGAATGGAATGCCAAACAAACCAAGGTGGTTTTATATACTAATAAGGAATTTGGGAATCCGAAAAAGAAAAACCAGAATGATGACACTGCTAATAAAACAACTGCTCAGATTAATATTGAGAATAAAGCCAAGGACCTACACTTGGAATTAGAATGGATGTATGGTGATAATATATTGGACGCGGTAGCGGAATGCGATTTGGCTTATGATTTATTCTTCAATCCCAACGTTGACCTGATTCATTTAGATGATCATGTCAAGAAAGCCAATGATCTATACCTGCGAAATGTGAAAACTCAAATCATCCTGAAAGACCAAACAATTGAAGTTGATAGGAGTGAGAAATATCATCAGTTGACCGAATGGCTGAGTGAAGGAAAACATGTGATAGTTACAGGAGAGGGCGGTTCCGGAAAATCGGCTATCGTGAAAATGTATTATGAGGAACATAGGGATGATACCCCCATGATATGTATGAATGCTGGCCAGCTAAATACAGACGATGTAAACACCCTTTTTCATCTTGAGAAATCATACGATCTAGGACTTGTTAGAGAGTTTTACGAGAGTAGTTCGCACAAGGTACTATTAATAGATTCTGCGGAAAAACTGCTCGAAGTTAATAACAAGATGCCGCTGATGTTATTGGTAGATTCCTTACAGGAAGATGGATGGAGTATAGTATTTACAGTAAGGAATTCATCGCTAGGAGGACTCCAAGACCTTATTCAAAACTTTCTTAGGCTAGATACTGAAATATTGCCCATAGAAAGGTTGAACAGTTTTGAACTTGATAAACTCTTAGCAGCAAATCATTTAGAAAGACCTTCTGATGGAAATCTGTATGACAGGATTCATAATTTATTCTACTTGGCTCGTTTTGCAGAATTAGCATTTGGAGGGGATTTGAGCTATCACCAATATAGGGACCAAGTCTGGAATCAAAAGATAAGAGGGGATCAGACATATGCTCTCCAAATGCAAGAAGCCAGAGAACAATGCCTTTTAGAAATTGTAAAAAGACAATGGCAGACTGGCAATTATTATGTAGGAAAAGAAGACTTGGATTATTCAGCGATAAGCAGTTTAATGCAAGACGAGATATTAGGAAGTGATAACCGTTATGGCTATTACCTTATACATGACCTCTATGCAGATTGGGCTTCTGACTATATTGTTAGCAGGATGGTATACAACTATCATAATAAGCCAAAAGAATTCTTATCGACCTTAGGAGATGAAAATACTGCTATTAATGCATTCAGACGATGGATAATAGAACGACTCGATTCTGAAGATAATAATGCTACTCCATTCATAGATGCTGTTATGAAAGGAGAGATTGAGGAAAAATGGATAGAACCAATTATATCAGCAGTCTTAAGATCGAATAATTATTCTTCTACGTACTTTCAACAATATGGGACACAGTTGACTGACGATGATTTTAATTGGTTTAATAAAGTGCTGCATATATTATTGACCAGTTGCCAAAATATACATTCATATATAACCTATCAGCGTAAGCAATATCCAGTAATGAGGCCTGTCGGCTCCGGTTGGGATGCTACCATTAATTATTTGTTTTGGCATTATACCGAATATCGGGTAAAACATGGTCATCTTGTAGCTAAACTATTAACTGACTATGCCACTAAAAAGGATCGACTCATGGACTCTGAGGTTCAAGCGGGCATGATGGCAATGAGACCTATACGTGAAAATGCAGAAAACAGAAAAGAAGGCAAAAGTGACTGGTTTTTTAACGAGAAGGATACCTGTAAGTTGGCTTGCATGTACCCAACCCCCTTGTCATTAGACTTAAAAAAGATTATCCCAGAAGTGATAACTAATAACTGGGTCCACCATGGCGATCCTTATTATGAATTGATGACCTATCTGGTAGACGCAAAGGATACAAATGCAATGGTTACCTTGTGCTATTTGATACCAGATGAGATCATGCGACTGTTGGATACCTTCTGGAGCAAAGTAAAGGAAAACGAAGAAGATGATGACAGTTATAGGCAGATACCTATTCCCAGATATAAGGAAGCAGAAGAGGTATGGGGACTTAACACCCATTTGCTAACTATGCATAACTATTTCCCACCAGGAGCCCAACAGACCTGTCTTGGGATTTTGCTACGTTTGCATCGAGAAAAAACAATGGAATTCATTATTCACTTCATGAATAAAGCTATCAAAAACTATTCGGAGAGTGAATGGAGAAATCCGGAGATTAGAGAAACGACACTTACGCTGAAGGACGGAAAGATAAAGAATGTTGTTGGGAACCAATATACATGGAATATGTATAGAGGCTCTGGGGGCAATGAACCATATCTACTCCAAAGTATTCATATGGCATTGGAGAACTATCTGTTGAAAGCCTCTGAAGATAAGAAATTCAGGGATGTCAAACATTGTCTTGATGACATACTTGAGAAGAGTGACTGTAATTCTTTGACGGCTATAGTTGCCAGTATAGTTACGGCATTTCCTAATGAATATTTTGAAGAGGCGTTGCAAGTATGCAGCAGTTTACAATGTCTGAAATGGGACTTAACAAGATATTCTCACGAGATTGCGATATCTACGATAGACTTTGCCTATAGGGAGTATCCTGAGATGCTTGAAGAAAGGAAAAAGTCGAACGCAATGGCGCATAGAAAACAACATCTGGAAACTCTTTTACTCAGTATGCAATTGTCGTGGAAAGATACAACAAATGATGAAGTAAATAAGAAACTGGAACGAGTTTATGATCTGGTGGATAGATTAAAAAATCAATTGGATACTGAGCCTGAGAATGAGAAACTGACAGCCAAATTCATCATTTCCAGACTGGACTTACGGTCCATGAAAGCGGAAGAGGTTGAGGTTGGAGGTATAAAAGGAATACAATACACCCCAGCACTGGATGCAGAGCAGAAAGCAGTGCAAAGCAGACCTGATTTCCCAGGTAAAAATATATTTTCAGGCTTTGCCTTGAGAAATTGGTCAGAAGTGAGGCTAAACGAACAATATGATAAAGCAAAAGATTCCGAATATGACCAGAATCCCCAGAAAGCTATTGATGATTGCAAATTGGTGATGAAGGAATTGGAAAAAAATCCAGAAGCTAAAGTGTTGACGTTTGGAGACGAGTTCGTACCATCTCTTGTGGGAGCCGTGATGATACGTGATTACAAGGCGCAGATTTCAAAGGAGGATTATGAATTCTGTTTTAATAATGTTATAGAAGCATTAGAAAATTTGCAGTTTATGTTGTCTTCGGCAGTTAGTAGCTTTCGTTTAATCATGAGCGTTCTTGGAACCATGCTTGACCAAAAACCAGAATATACAGAACGCTATAAACGAATACTGACAACCTATTCAGATATAGTTTATGAAACAGGAGGTAATCATTGTTGTATGATAGTTGCGGCAGCAGTGTTCTGTTGTGAACTATGGAAAAATCATCGTGCTTTTATGACGGATGTAATAGATTCATTCGTTAAAGAACACCAAGATGGGAGAATCGAAACATTTTCAATAGAAGAGGCGGAATCATTATTGTGTCTGATATCTGTAGATCCAGAAGACGACAGGATAAGGGGATATGCCAAAACATGTCTTGAAAAGATTTCTCGTGTCTGGAATGAAAAGGATCATGGTTTTAATATGTATTCAAGCCACCAATATATCATGGCAGATGTGATAGCCAGATATGTTATGTCGCTACCATCAGACCTAATACCTGAAATTGTGGCATATTTAGCCAGATATGTAAATAAGAACCAACATGACAATATGTTGATGCCATTTATCACCAGAGCATCGCTTTATGGAGAAAATAGAGGATTCTGGGATGTGTGGGACGCCTTTTATGATACACTTATCAATAAAACCCAGTATTATTACGACAGCGAACTGTTGAACAATTATATGCTAAACCCTGTCATGTATACCGACTGGGGGGACGACTGGTTTAGATTTGAAGAAAAAGATATGGCATTCTATAACAGAATAGCCCATGATATAGGACGTAATCCGACTGTTATTAAAGTTATTGCTAAGAACTGCAGCACAATAGCTAAGCGTTATTATATGCAAGCAATCCCTATTATGGCGTATATTATTACCGAACATCCATCACTGCAATTGAAAGATAATAATCTAATTGTACTGAACTATTTGGAGAGAATGATGAGGCGTCTTATGAAAGAACACTCCAAAGAAATAAAAACAAACAGGACTCTTAAAGGGCAAGTAATTACTATACTTGATTTTATGATAAAGCATGAGAATTCATTTGCAGGAGAAATGAAGAAAGGGTTATAGGTATGCAGCATTCTGATCATGTTCTCATAGAAATTGCAAGGACATCTCCTGCCGGATGGGTTAAAGAGTTGTGTTATCAGACCATTATCAAAGATGGATTGCTAGATGATGAGTCTTTAAGGAGAGTCTTTGGTGTATTTCTCTTAGATAGAGGCCCCATTACACAGGAACCCGATGTTGATACTGACGAACTACCACTCAGTTTATGTGGGCTACACCATATCTCGGGTGTAAACTCGCTGAAAGAACATACAGATCTGAAATTTTGCGAGGAAGGTATTACTTTGCTTTATGGCACCAACGGGTCTGGAAAGAGTAGCTACTTTAGGATATTGAATCATTTATCAGGAAAGCCATTGGCCAAGCCTGTATTACCCAATATCTATGCAACAGAAGAGAAACCTTTTGCCTGTAAATTGAACTATAGATTAGGAAACGGAGAGGTCAATACCTATTTATGGGACAATACAGATGCGACAAAAGGTATTAAACCCTTTAATAAGATTGCAGTATTTGACTCAAATTATGCCCGTTATTATGTTAAGGAGCATGATCCAGACACTTATGTATTGGAGGCACACGGATATTTTCAAATTGATTTACTGAAAAGGAATTTTGAAATACTCAGGCAGCGGGTACTACGAGAATACCCTGAGAAAGAATATCTCCTTGAAGCTATGCCTTATAAGGATCTCAATGTGGAGGGACTGTATGATAATTATGTAACAGCCCTAAAAATAACACTTAAAGAAGAGGTGGATTATCTTATCAAGAAAGATTTGATGATAGAGGTGAACCATTATATAAGAGAAGACAGAAAACCTGTGCTTACCGTCAAGTTGAGAAGCCCATATCCTATCACTGAAGTCTTGAGTGAAGCAGAATTGAAGAGTCTGGCATTGGGGCTTTTCATTGCAGAACAAAGATTGAAGAAGAGTAAGAGCGTGATTGTATTGGATGATCCTGTAAATAGCTTGGATAACTTAATTATAGAACGATTTGCAGAACGAATTATCGATTTGGAGAATCAGGTGATTTTGTTTACTCATAATATGAGACTTGTAGATCTGATTTACAAATCTCGAAGGGTAGATCGTTGTTCGCCGAGCAGTCCACCAAATGAAAGGACGAGTTCAAGGAAATATGTGACGGCATACCAATTATTTTCTAGAAGTGGCGAGAAGGGGGTGCCGGTTCATTATGGAGATAAGATGGCGGCTGTTTATCTGAAATGGGCTCATGAAGATTTGAAACAAGAAGAATACGATGATAGAAAAGCATCTCAAGTTGCTGATAATTTGAGGCATGCCATAGAATACTTAATTGATGAAAAAGTGTTTATGGGGCTTTCGCCTTGCAAGTATAGAGGAAGATATGATGATATTCCATGGGGAAGGTTGACTCTGTTGCGAACAGTAGAAGAATCTACTATTGATTGTCTAAGAATTCAATATAAAAGACTGTCGGATGGCAATGCGCATTTGGGACGTGATTCCATTGAATGCCCAATGGAACTGGAAGAACTAGAGGAGATCTATAATGCATTAAAAGCTTTATGATATGGTATAAGTACTGGGATTATTGATGCGATGAGGAAACCACAAAAGTACCCGTTTAGTGAGAATGATCATCATTACCATTTGTTTGAGAGGGAATTGGTTAGGTTTGTATATACGAAAGAAAATCTTAACTTCATCGTTTATGCGTCATGACGAGGAGTGGAGAATGAAGCGGAAGAAGCATCAATTGGAAGATTGATTCATGATAAAATGTTGAACAATCTATTAGTGATGCTTGGCCCCAGTGATACAGTCTGTTTGAGACAAGAATAAATTACACTGCTATGAATTAGTGAACTTAAATTGGTATTCGTAAAAGATAAAATGTCTCCAAAATTTGGAAGTGTCATAAAAAAAGTGTATCTTTGCAAATGAATTAAAAGCATGGATATGTGTGTTGAAGATTACAATTGTTTATATTTGAGCATTCTAAACTATGATAGGTGATACCAATTTTATTCCCAGGAAAGTAACTGATCCTAACGATCGTCTTGATGAGAAATCTGATTTGTGTATCAGGACTTTATTGTGTGACACACAAGCTGTGGCGCATGGAATAAAGTGTCATGACAAGGAATCCAATACCGACGGTAATATTCAACTCATTGACGATGAAGATCGGCCTGTTGGTAAATTGGTGGTTCAAGCTAAGACATATAAAACAAAATATCGTAAGCCATCAGTAAACCCCGTCTTGTGAGATTCTATAAGATACTCCGAAAAAGTTGGAGAGATTCTTGTAGATGTTGGAGGAATCTCCAAGATTCTTGGAAAAAGTCTGAGAGTCTTGGAGGATTC
>Ga0326512_10004236_pt1 | contig 10436 bp, 5 predicted proteins | sample 1_2617_0518_D_FD_203652 | JGI IMG/M metagenome (GOLD analysis project Ga0326512, IMG submission 203652) | Bovine rumen microbial communities from UC Davis, California, United States - 1_2617_0518 | ecosystem: Host-associated > Mammals > Digestive system > Stomach > Rumen | place: USA: California...
GTCTCCTTGTAAAAAAGAACACCCTAACCCCAACAGAATACAAGGCACCGGAAGAAAATGCCGATGCACATGTGACCGAAGATGAAAAGCAATACTGTTTTCTCCTCCATCTGACTGACCGCGGCTCCATCAAGCAGGAACTCCTGAAAATGGGCTGGCCGGTAAAAGATGATGTTCCCATGGCTGACGGTGAGCCGCTGGAAATCAATCTGCGGTCAAAAACTTTGTCCGGAAAAAACTTTGATGTGAGGGGCTATCAGCGGGAAGCTGCCCGGGCTCTTGTTGGCGACAAGGGAGCTGGAACGGGATTTGGAACCATTGTTCTTCCCTGTGGCGCCGGAAAAACCATTGTTGGCATGACGGTTATGGACGCCCTCAAAACAAGCACCCTCATCATCACTACAAATATCAGTGCCGTTCACCAGTGGATAGATGAACTTTTAGACAAGACTGACCTGACCGCCGACCAGATTGCCGAATACACGGGCGAAAACAAGACGATTAAGCCTGTTACCGTAGCAACCTACCAGATTCTTACCTGGCGGCCGGAAAAAGAAGGCCCCTACCCCCATTTTTCCCTCTTCCGGGAACGAAACTGGGGCCTGATTATTTATGATGAAGTACACATGCTGCCCGCCCCTGTTTTCCGGGTGGTGGCAGAAATTCAGGCCATCCGTCGGGTGGGCTTAACTGCAACACTTGTGAGGGAAGACGGTTTGCAGGGCAATGTTTTCAGTCTGGTGGGACCAAAACGCTATGATGTGCCCTGGAAAGATCTGGAAACAAGCGGCTGGATTGCAAGTGCAGAATGTATTGAAATCCGCCTGGATTTGACGGAAGAAAAAGAAATTGAATATGCAGTGTCAGAGCCCCGCAAAAAACACCGCATTGCAAGTGAAAATCCTGCAAAAATTGCCGTTGTCTCTGAACTGGTAAGCCGTTCACCCCAGGATAAAATCCTGATTATCGGACAGTACCTTGATCAGCTGGCAGAACTTTCCAAAATGCTGGGAGCTCCCATCATCACCGGGAAAACGCCCAACGATGAGCGGGATAAAATATATGCTGATTTCCGGGCAGGAAAAATCCGCGTGCTCGTTGTGTCCAAAGTAGCAAATTTTGCCATTGACCTTCCCGATGCCAGCATGGCCATTCAGGTAAGCGGTACATTCGGAAGCCGTCAGGAAGAAGCCCAGCGTCTGGGAAGAATTCTGCGGCCAAAAGAGCGCACATCCCGCTTTTTTACCCTCATCACCCGCAATACCGTGGAAGAAGACTTTGGCTCCAACCGCCAGAAATTTCTGGCCGAACAGGGCTACTCCTACCGTCTGATCCGCTACAAGGACCCCTCAGACCTGGATCCTGTAACGGCCGGACAATAAAAGGCTGCCTTTGTAAGCAGTCGCATGCTATTCCCTTACCCGCCTAGTCTTTTTCGCTTATGCGGTAGTCCCACTTGTGCTTGGGATAGCGTCCTTTCATCTCCCTGCAGATTTCTATCCAGGCACCAGTCCAGAAGTGTTCCAGGTCATCGGTGATCTGCAGGGGACGGCTGGCGGGAGAAAGCAGTTTGAGCAGAAGGGGTACGCCTAAAATTTTTGGTGTTTCAAAGCAGCCGAAAATCTGCTGGATGATGATTTCCAGGACAGGCTGAATGCTGCCGTCGGCTTTCTTTTCGTAGATGAGTTTTCTTTTCCGTCCGTTTGCCAGTGTGATTTGCAGGGGAACCTTTGCGTCAATGATGTTTCCCTCCAGAAACCAGTAAAGGGCATCGTAGACATCCTGCGGGCCGATTTTCTGCGACTTTATAAAGGGACTGAGCCATTCCTGCGGCCGAACCGTCAGATTTTTGATTTTTTCCGCCAGGACGGGAGCATCTTTTTCGCCTGAAGCAGCATAGAATTCCGCCCTGAGCAGAAGGCTCTGGCATTTTTCATCCAGGGGAAGAAGCTGCAGGCCTTTTTTGGACACAAGGTCACAGAGAGCCGGAGCAAAATCTTCCGCGCCGGCAGGAATTTTCTTTTCTTTGAGGATAATGGCCCCGTACGAAATGACTTCCCGCTTTTGCACTGAAAGACCTGCCAGCTCTGTCTTGACCTCGCTTTTAACATGCTTCTGCAAAAAGACTTCTGCCTCCTCCTGAGAAAGAGGCGAAAATGAATAGATTTTTCCTGTCCGTTCGCCCGCATCTACTTCCGGCGCAACAATCCATTCCGGGTAGGAAGAAAGCCCCTGAGAAAGCACTTGTTCCCGCAAAAGAAGTGCCTTGCGTCCTGAAGGAAACTGATAGTCGCCACTGTCTGCATTGGTCTCTGTCTGTGGCGAAAGGCGGGCCAGTCTGTCCGGAAAGCCTGAAAGTATGGGATTTTCTCCAGCTGAATGAAAGGCAAAGGCTTGTGTGGGGGCAGCCTGCAGGGACCTAAGACGACGCTGTAAATCAGCGACAAAGATTTTTTGCCGCTCCGGACTGGCGTCAGCATATTCTGAATAGGGAAGAACTGCCTCCGCACCTGCGGCAAGGGCAAGGCAGGCAAGACGGGGATGCAGGCCCAGTCTGAGGACAGCCTTTCCTTTTTTTGTAATGGAGACTAAAGGCTGCCCCTCTGCATCAATGGAAATGTTTACGCAGTCCAGTTTTTCAAGCAAATCTGCGGCACTATTCCAGGCTGACTGTGACGGAGGCGTAAGCCATTGAAGTGTATCTCTCTGCCCCGCCCCCCATTCAGCACATTCCAGAAGCAGTTGTGTTATATCCGCCCGCAGGATTTCCGGCTGATTTTCTTCCATGCGGACATCATGCTCATGCCAGAGGCGGATGCACCTGCCCGCCGCCACTCGTCCTGCCCGGCCAGCCCTTTGGGCCGCGCTAAAAAGGCTTTCGTTTTCCGTGACAAGATGTTCCATGCCAAGCGCGACATTCATTTTGTTTATGCGGCAGAGCCCGGAATCCACCACCAGTGTAACGCCGGGAACGGTAAGGGAAGTTTCTGCAATGGCAGACGAAAGAATGACCCGGCGGGGAGCCTGAGCCTGACAGGGACTGAGGACTTTTCTCTGTTCGGAAAGGGAAAGAGAACTGTGCAAAATTAGTATTTCTGCGGAAAGACCTGAGGCCGCAAGTTCTTTTTCCAGTTCTGCCTTGTTTTTGCGGATTTCATATATGCCGGGAAGAAAAGCAAGTATGGTGTCTGAACGGAAGCCATCGTTCCGGGCAGGATTTTTTCCATTCCTGAGTTCATCCAGAATGGCACGGGAAAGACTTACGCCGGGGCGCCAGGTAATTTCCACCGGGTACTGACGGCCGGGAATTTCCATGACTGCGGCAGGTTTTTCTTCACTTCCGAGATAAGATGCAATTGCCCTCTGGTCAATGGTTGCGCTCATCACGATGACATACAGGTCATCCCGCAGCTGCATGGTCTCCTTTAGAAAAGCCAGCGCCAGGTCTGAATGAATTGAACGCTCATGAAATTCGTCCAGCACGATGACCTGCACATCTTCCAGAAGGGGGTCTTCCTGCAGGCGGCGGGTTAAAATGGCTTCGGTAATCACCTGCAGCCGGGTTGAGGCGGAAACTTTTGAGTCCAGATGCAGGCGGTACCCCACTGTGCCGCCTGTTTCTTCGCCCAGCAAATCAGAAAGCCTGTCCGCAATGGCAGAAGCCGCAAGTCGGCGGGGTTCCAGCATGAGAATTTTTCCGTCAAAGTGCTGAAGCAAGGCTATGGGCAGGGCGGTAGATTTTCCGGCGGCTGTTTCTGCAGTGAGCACAAGAGAGCGGGTCCCGGACCCTTTGAGACTGTCACAGATTTGCTCAAGAAAGGGCGCAACAGGCAGAGAAGATATTTTTTCACGGGCGCGGGCAAAATCAGCCATACCTGGATTATAATTTTTCTTGCAAGTTCTCTGCAAGCCCTTATTTTCCATATTCTTTTTCTGTGGTATAATGATTTTTACTCTTTTGCAGAAGGGGTCTTAGGGCGCTCCCTAGGAGAAAGGGGTATGGCGAAGACTTCAGGCTGAGCCTAGGGGAAAGGCTTTTCCCCTCTTTGGAGACACAATGAAAGAAATTGACCCACATATTCAGGCAATTATCAAGTGGCGGGAAAGTTTTGCTACGCTGCCGGATACGCATTTTTTTGAACTGGTGCGGATGTACCTGGGGGAAGTGCATACTCCTTACAACAAGCCTAAGCTGATTGAGGAACTGGGGGCTTTTTTACGCAGGGAAGAACATCGCAGGACCCTGGTCAGTTTGCTGAGCGAGAGTGACGTGCAGTTGATTTGTGCGGTGCATTTTATTCAGAACGCAACGATTGAGAAGGTGGCGGCTTTTTTTGCAGGGGAATATAGTTTTGCGGCTGTTTACGAAAGGCTTTTAAATCTTGAAGAAAGGCTGATTTTGTACCGTCACAGTGATGCAAAAGGGGAAAATACCGTTATCAGCGTAAATCCCATGCTGGATGATGTACTTTCGCCCTATCTGCAGGAGTCGGTTCTGCTTTCTGAGCCTATGCCGGCGGAATTGAATCAGTCTATGGCGGCCGGACTTTCCCCGGAACTGCTGGCAGCCTATATTTCTTTTTTGTCTGCAACAAGCGATGTATGCAAGGCTGACGGTTCTTTTAAAAAACGGACTGCGGCGGCTCTGGAAGGAATTTTTCCCGGAAAGGTGGAGATGCTTCATTGCGTAACGGCTGGCTTTATCAATCTTTCCATACTGAAAGATGATGAGTCCGGCTTTGTGCTTGACTATTCAAAACTGGAGTCTTTTGCCCGACTGGATGAGATAAGTCAGTACAGTCTGCTTTGTGTGGCTTCTCAGGGAAGATTCAGCAGAAGCGGATTGACCCGGCAGGCTCAGCTTTTGCTTGATGTTGCTTCTGGAATTGGCAGGGCAGGCTATACGCGTACGGAACTATTGCGGTCTGCTTTTTTGATTTCTGAAAAAGACAATGATATTCCCGGTGTGGCTCCCATAGGACAGACAGGCCGTTTTGCTTCCATGATTGCCCGCTCACGGGAAAAGAGCGGAATGGGCGGCAGTTTTTCTGCTGTTGATGCAGTTTCTGCAATGGACAGGCTGATTGACAGTGCCCTTTTGCTGGGACTGCTTGCTGAAAAGGGAAAAGATGAAAAAGGAGAAAGCATTTTTGTACAGGGAAGCGTGCTTGAGTCCAGCCCTGCGCCTGCAAATGGCCCCTACCCTAAGGTGCTGAACATTGATGCGGGCTTTACGGTAACCCTGTTGCCCGGACTTCCTCTTAAGGCTCTGCTTCCCCTCATGCACTTTATGGATATTCAGCAGTTTGATACGGCGGCTCAGTTTGAAATAACAAAAAAATCTGTCATGAGGGCTTTTGACAGTGGCCTAAGCCGCCAGAAAATTCTGGACACGCTGAAGGAATTCTGTCCCTATGAGGTGCCTCAAAATCTCTGCGTTTCGCTGGAGGACTGGCACAATTCCTATGCCTCGGTTGCCCTTTACAAGGGTTATGTCCTGCAGGTGAACAAGGAAAATGCGGCATCCATAGAAAATAATCCCGCCATTGCCCGCCATATCGCCCTGACCCTGGCTGCTGGAATTTATCTCCTTGATGTGGAAAATGATGCACAGGCTAAGGACCTGATAGAGGAAAGCGGCGTTGATTTTATTGGTACCATAAAAAGCGCGGCAAAGACAATAGAAAGCGCTGGTTTTCCCCCTGTGCACTTTTCCAGAAAAGCTGCATCCAGGCAGGGACTGGAAATGGGGCTGGAAGAAGAGGACGAAAGTCTTTCCCCGCAGGCGGAAATTCCCCCGCTTTCTTCAGAAGATACCCGCGCAAGTCATTTTGACGCCATGCGGGCTGACCTTGAAAAATTAAATCTTCTTCCTGAACAGAAGGACGGTCTCCTTGACCGCATCAGGAGAAAAATCATTCTGTCTCCCGAACAGCTGCGGGCAGACAGTGTGCGTCTGGAGCGTGTCATGGCAGGCGGCATGGATTTTTCCGGCAAGGTGCATATTATTGAAAGCGCCATTTCTTCCAGCAGCATGGTGGAACTGGAATACGAAAACCCCAATGACTCTGACGGTGAAGGCGTGATAGTTGTGGGCAACCCCCTGAGCGTAGAAAAAATGGAAAATGATGCCTTAATCCGCATAGAACTGATTCCCCAGCATGAAGAAAAACTTTTTTCTATCGGAAAAGCCCGCATGGTAAAACGAATCCGCGGCTCTGTATTACGGTAAATCGGAAATCGGTATTGCGGTATTGCGGTAAAAATGAAGGATAAATGAGGGCGGGGTGTCTAGACAAAGACAGGATTTTTTGATATTCTTCTATCTACATGGCGTCTTACCCAAGCGGTAAGGGAGTGGTCTGCAAAACCATTATGCAGCGGTTCGATTCCGCTAGACGCCTGAACAAATGAGATGTCCGCAAGGGCATCTTTTTTGTTTTTCCAGCCCCGCCATGGCCAAGCCGGGGGTTGATTACATATATGGGGAGAGGTGTCACACCTCTCCCGTTTTTTTTGATTTTTCCTGCTTAAACGGCTTACCCTGCTTTTCTGATTATCTTGGGCGCAGTCTGGGAACTAAATCCAGAATTGTTTCCACAGCCTTTTCCCGGTCTTCTTCATCGGCAAAAATCAATGTTGTTTCGCTGCCATTCCGCTGCACGACGCTGAGCGTGGTCTTATAGTTTCCGGTGTTTTCCGGGTCATTTTCGTAGGCAAGCGTTGGAAGGGCTTCTATGTTTACGAAGTAAATGATTTGTGTACCAAGTACAATAGCATCCTTGTAGACGCCTGCCATGCCGCGGTTTGCTCCTTCGCGTGCCGCAATTTCCGTAGCAATCAGGGCGGTTCCAATCAGGATTGCATTTACAAAGAGGCCCATATCCCTGAAGGGCAGCACGCAGATGATTGCCGCGCCAAAAAGTGCAATGGCTATCCACTTTGCAGAAGATGTCTGCTTAAGGGGCAGATACTGAGTGCCCGCATTCTGGCGCAGTTTTTTGGTGCGCAAAGGAATTGAAATGAGGATTGCGGCATAGCAGATAAGTCCTGCGGCGCACAAGCCAAGTGTCAGAGTGTTCATACATGCCTCCTGAGCCAGACGGCCAGTGTTTTTCGTGCGCTGTCAAAGGCAAGAGGAAGTTCTGCAAGTTCCTCTTCATTGCGCACAGATTTCCATTCCAGTGCCGTCACTTCGCCTTCCTGGGCTGACAGAACTGAACCTGCGGGAAGTTTTGCCTCAAAAAACAGGTCGCAGGTTTTGTAGAGAATCTTCTTGTATTCGTAGCTGTTGGGAAAACTGCAGAGATAGGTGATTTTTTCCGGTTCCACGCCGATTTCTTCCCTGCATTCCCGCAGAGCGGCTTCTTCTGCCGTCTCATCAGGGTCCACAAATCCGCCGGGAAAGGCCAGAAATCCCTTGCGGGGCTCTTTTCCACGCTTTTCCAGCAGCACCCTTCCTGCATCATCGCAGATAATCAATCCCACTGCCGATGCAACATTATTGTAGAGGTCAAAGCCGCAGTCAGCACAGAGCCATTTGCGCATCTTTATATTCTGAATATGTCTGCCTCCACAGGCAGGGCAAAAATTAAAGTCGTTCTGCATGACAGTCCCCTTTTCTATTAAAAATACCGGGCCGTAAGTGCATCAGCAAGAACTTCTGCACGACGGAGGGTCTGGATAATCAGAGGAATAAAAAGCGGGAAGAGAATTTTGATTTTTGCAAAAAATCCTCTGGCACTTCCCAGTCCGCCTCTTTCCAGCTGGGTTTTGATGATTGAAGATGCTTCCTCAATTAAAATCGGAATAAAGCGGAAAATAATTTCTGTTACAACCACAAGGGAACGCACCGGAATATGCAGGGCAGAAAGTGGTTTGAGCAGGGTGGCAAATCCTTCAAGTATCTCTTTTTCGCCCGTTGAATAGATGAAGACCTGAATGGCAGAAAGCACGCCAAAGACGCGGATAAGTGCAATAAGGCAAATCTTAATCTTAAAAGGCGTAACCATAAACCACTTCCATTCAGTAAAATGCGGCTCGCCCTCCAGAGGAGGAACAAAAATCAGCTGGATAAGACAATAAAGCAGCATCCAGGGCAGAACTTTGAGGAAAGAAGTGCAGAGTCTGCCCAGGGGATATTTTGCCAGCAGGGCATAGAGGACACTGACAGCCGCAACCCCCGCCATAAGATAAATAGAGGGCATGGCAAGAGAGGCAAGGAAAATGGTCAGGAATGTCAGATATTTCAGGACAGGCGAAAGTTTTTGAATAAATCCCTTGATTTTGGCAGGCGCAACGGCAAAGGCGGCTGTCTTTCGCAATTTGGAAAGCATCTTTGCTCCATCAAGAGTCTTCTGGGAAGCGAGGGAAAGCTCTTCCGACAGAGCAGGCTGTCTGCAGGCAGAATCAGATGCAATCAGCCCCTTTTCCATGTGAATGGCACGGTCTGCAAAAGCCGCCTCTTCCATGCGGTGGGTACTGAAGAGAATTGTTTTTCCGCTGCGGGCAAGTTTTTGCAGTAAAAGCAGCAGGTCTTTGCGGCTGATTGGGTCGATACCGGAAGTTGGCTCATCAAAAAGAAGAACCTGGCTGTCCATGGCGATTATGCCGGCAATAGAAAGTTTTCTCTTTTCGCCGCCGCTGAGCTTTTGAGTGGAACGGTTTGCAAACTGATCATAGGGCAGTCCCACCAGTTCCATGGCATCCCGGACACGTTTTTTCAGTTCTTTTCCATGTATTCCCTGATTTATGGGGCCAAAGGCTACATCATCTGCGGCATAGGGTTCAAAAAGAGCGGCCTGACTGTCCTGCAGGGCAAGGGATGGATAACCGTCCGCATAGACTTTTCCAGAGGAAGGCTGCAGTAATCCCGCCGCAATTTCCATAAGGGTAGATTTTCCGGAACCGCTTACGCCGGTAATTGCCGTAAGGGTGCCTTTATAGATATCAAGATTCAAGCCTTTTAGAACAGATGTGCCTTCTTCATAGGAAAAAGAAATGTCCCTGAGAGCAAGGGCAATATCTGCATCAGCAAAATCATCCGGACTGCGGCGGGCGGCTTCTACAGGCTGGCCAAAGAGAAGCCTGATAAGAGGAGTGTTTGCCTGAAACTTTTCCCGGGAGCCGTCAAAAATTATTTCGCCCGCCTGAATGGCGATTACATGCTGGGCCCGGCAGGCTTCTTCGTAGTCATGGGTTATGTGCAGAATGGTCTGTCCGTTTTTGTGGCAGGCATCCAGAAAGTCCAGAATGTCTTTTCTTGACTCCGGATCAAGCATGGATGTGGCTTCATCAAGGACAAGCAAATCCGGCTGCAGGGCCAGAATACCGCTGATTGCCAGTTTTTGGGTCTGTCCCAGAGAAAGTGCATTGGTACGGCTGTCTGCGCGGTCAAGCATTCCTGAAACTGAAAGGCTTTCTATAACGCGCTGTTCAACTTCTGCGGGGGAAAGTCTGAGATTTTCCGGGCCGAATGCCGTATCCCGGGAAACAATGCCGGAAACAATCTGGTCTTTGGGATATTGAAAAACAATGCCGCTTCTTGCACCTTCTTCCAGCTGAACCTGACCTTCCTGTGCTTCCAAAAATCCGGCAATGATTCGCGCCAGGGTAGATTTTCCCGAACCGTTTGCACCCAGAATGACTGTATATTCACCCTTGTTAATTAAAAAAGAAATGTCATCCAGCGCAGGCTTTTCCATTTCAGGATATGAGAACGAAAGATTTTTTACGGTAAGCAGAGGCATTTATAAATTTTCTGGCAAAGACTTACCAGATTTTCTCCACAAATTTTCAATGTATAAAAAGCAGTATAGCACGAATGCAGGCTTTAATCTATCCACACCAGAAATTCAAAAGGCCGCACATTCAGTCTTACCACAATTCTAACTGCCTGTCCCTCAGACTTACCTGCTTTGCCTCATGCACTTCATCATCAGGATGAGCCTCTCCCAGCAAAAAAGTTGAGTCAGGATTATGGCGGGCGAGATTTTTTTTCACCAGGGCAGCATCGTAGTTTGCATAACAGTAGCGGCACAAATGGGGACAGGAATTGTAGGCGCCGATGTCGTGAGTGGCGATGCATCCGCAGTGCTGACGGAGATTCTGCCTGGGAAGCGGTGTTACAAGGGTAAAGCCTGCCGCCCGCTCAATGACATTTTTTGACACACAGGCTCCCGCTTCCACTCCGAATGCCGATAAATCCGCTTTTTCGGCACAAGTTTCAATGCGGATTCCAGTCTCCCTGCCGACTCCGCTCAAGGCCTGGGCCAGAAACTGCTGGTCTTTCAGGCTCACTTCCTCTACCTGGGGAAAGTTCTTTTTTGTTTTTTCGTACAAATCCACAAAACTGATAATGCAGCGGTCTGTTGCTCCACGCAGGCTTTCTGCCATTTTTCTGAACTCGCGGATATGGGCAGAAACTGAATAGGTCT
>Ga0326512_10004237_pt1 | contig 10430 bp, 3 predicted proteins | sample 1_2617_0518_D_FD_203652 | JGI IMG/M metagenome (GOLD analysis project Ga0326512, IMG submission 203652) | Bovine rumen microbial communities from UC Davis, California, United States - 1_2617_0518 | ecosystem: Host-associated > Mammals > Digestive system > Stomach > Rumen | place: USA: California...
CTGCCCAAACAACCCTCATTGCTAGAGGGGGTGTCAAGAACTTTGGCTTCTAGCAGAACTGAAAGTTTAAGTGCTTAGTAGAAATAGACCGAAAAGCACACAGAAAGTTGATATGCGTAGGTTTGAGTTGTAAGTCATTATAGTTTGTAGACTTGCGTAATCCTCAATAGGCGAAAGCTGAACGGACTGGTCCGACGTATAAAGTACTTTCATTTTATCGCCGAGTGGTGGAATGGTAGACACGACAGACTCAAAATCTGTTGCCTTTACGGGCGTGTGGGTTCGAGTCCCACCTCGGCGACTTATGTTCCATTGACGCAACTGGAAGACGTATCTCTTTCAGATAGAGAATTTTAGTGGTTCGAATCCACTATGGAACATCCTAGATTTTAATAAGGTATTAAACCTTATAGAAACCTAATTTATCCCTAGGTGGTGGAATTGGTAGACACGCAGCCTTGAGGTGGCTGTGTCCGAAAGGACGTGTGGGTTCGAGTCCCACCCTAGGGACTAATATACTCCAGTAGCTCAGCAGTAAGTAGCAGCATCCTTATAAGTTGTTGGTCGGTGGTGCAATTCCATCCTGGAGTAAATAAAATTATCGGCTCGTGTTGGAATTGGTATACATCGGGGTCTTAGAAGCCTCGGCCGTAAGGATTGTGGGTTCGAGTCCCACCGAGCCGACTAGAAGGCGACCAACCGAAGTGGTTCAAAAGCCTAATTGGGTAGTCTTAATGAAGCTTAAGTGTACTCCAGCCTTTTTAATTGCAGAATGTTGGAACTGCAAAATTTTTGGCAAATCTTAGCCTTACGGTGTTCGTAGCCGTTAATATAAGAAGACAACCTTGAGCGTGGCAAGCACCTCACGCAACATTTTATGGGAAGTTGGCACAATGGGACTGCGGGAGACTGTAAATCTCTTGCCTATGGCGGACGAGGTTCGATTCCTCGACTTCCCAATCGGATAGGGCAAAAGAAAGTAAACAAGGGTACACCGGTTAAACGCCCCAGTTGAAATTGAGTAACCTAAGCCTACGGTGGTGGAAAGGTAGACACATTGCCTGTTCGGGGCATAAGTTGTAGGTTCAAGTCCTACTCGTAGTCCGAATTTTTATGGGGAGTCTGACGACTACTGGTAAGTCGTGGCGGTGAGTGGCACCGTTGTCGTTAGCGACAGAATTTCTAGAGTAGTATGTTGCTTGTATTCAAAATACTGCAGGTTTGGAACAGACTGTGGGGTTCGATTCCCTGGCTCCCCAAATAAAAATTAAAATTATGGGAACGTGGCGGAATTGGTAAACGCGGAATGAGGTCTAAATGCCTTTTACGCTTCTTGCCTTGCTTTTTGCAAGTGTTGTAGTAGAATGGAGTTCTTAGCAAGTAAAACGTTCTGTTGCGGAAGCGACATGTAGGTTCGAGTCCTACCGTATCCCAAAAGTTTTATGTCGGAGTGCTGCAATTGGTGAGACAGAACGGACTTAAAATCCGTTACAGTAGAAACACTGTGGGTTCAAGCCCCACCTCCGATAAAAAAGAGAACATAAAAATCTGAGTGTTGGGTATGGGTTCGACTCCCGTTCGGTGCAAATTAAGCCCATAGCTAATTATTTATGGACTTTAATACAATTTATGACGAAGCAAACGAAGCTTTGCTAGACCAGCAAGAACTGGAAGACAGATACTATGATTTATTTAAGCTCATAGTTTCAAAGTTTCCAGAATGTAAAATCGAGGACGAAACCAAAGGTGGTTCTGAATACACTACAACGGCTTTCGTAAAAAGACCTTTAAAAGCAGGTCTTGGATGGACACAAGTAAATCAAGATACATTTAAGATAGACAGGGTTCTTATCTCCGATAAAGCTCTGTCTTGCGACGGTGTTCATTATGATTCAATCATTGCACACGAAGCTGCACACGTAGCAGCCTATAATTTTTTGGTAAATGATACTGACAGCCCAGACCTTATGGAATGGGAAAAAACGAAGGGTCATACAAAAAAATGGCATGAGATTATAGACTGGATGAATCATTTGAAGGATAAAAAATCTGGTGAGCAAGCCTTCGATATTGTAGAAAAAATTACAGAAGAAAACATTGGAAGATACTTTCCAAGTTAATATAAAAAATGCAAGTCAATCAGTAACGTTCTGAGCTGATTTTGACGGCAGAGGTAGACAGAGCCTTTCGTACAAACTGTACGATAGTTAAAATTAGGTGTCCACCACCGTAACTGGATAGGGTTAAAAAAAGTCCTTGCGAACAAAACTGTCTAATCGTGATGCGCACACGATGAAAAATCAGAACAACCTTTTTTGAAAATTATAAATCCTTTTACAGGGTAAACTGTAAAAGAGTTATAATATAAAAGACATAAGCAGAACAAAAGGTGCTGTGGTATAGGCTTAGAGACAGTTAAATGTTTGCCTGGCGTTCTGCTAAAATGGAAACATATACAACTGGTGAAAGTAGGGTGGACGTAGTTAGTCTGGTTGAGTCCAAAGGTAGCGGTTAAGATTACCTTACTAATGACACCCACCAGAACGGCGTAGTAAGCCGTCTTGTAAGGTTCGAATCCTTTTGTTTCCACTATTTACTTGCTTTACCGAGGGCACTTGGTAGCGAATAAGCAGTAAAGAAACGATTTGTCATAAAAAGTCGGAAGTAGCAGTAGGTATCTGGAAACAGACCATCCCAGTGTGGCACCTGCGAAAAGACGAGTAGTAGCCTGAAGTACAAAGGACGAAGCGGCAGACGAATGAAGTTGGGTGCGGACTTCTAAAATCCCGAAAGGATATGGAGTGAACCAGACAACCACGACGATAGGAAAGATTGTGGGCGTATTAGAAAGCGTGTCTGAAAAATTGGCAATAGCGACCGTAGAAAGTCTGAGCCACAGAAGAAGCAGAATTGACGGAAGTCATGAGCCAGAGGTTCTGTGAAAGTCCAAAAAACTAGGTACACCACGGCATGAAATTGGCTATGCTAAAGGTTCGAATCCTTTCTTGCCGACTTTTGGGATAGGGTAGAAACAGGCTCTTGGATGCCCTATTTTAGACTGAGGAAATACACAGCCGAAGAGCAGGTTGTGTTAGGGAAATCCGAAAATTGGGGTCGCTCCCCTAGCAAATTGATTTAATCCCACCTCGTGCTAGGTCTAATAAGTCATATAGCTCAGCAAGGTAGTAGCGACGGACGTGTAATCCGTAGGTCGTGGGTTCGATTCCCACTATGGCGAAAGGTAATCCCCAAACCTTTAAGGGGTGACGTGATGGCGGACACTATAAAAGCTCGACCTAAGGCGTGATAGCCTAAACAGAACACCAGTAAGCCTGCGGGTTCAGTGAGTTGAAAAATACTTCGCTGGTTAGTATGTGGGAGAAAAGCCCTGAGTTCCCTAATAGGGTTCTAGCATTGAAGGAGTATTAATCCAGCGACCCATTCTTGGAGATGGCGAGGCACTGTTACCCTTGAAACAACACGAAGCAACAGGATTGTTAGTGGTGCCAGTTTCGAACGTGGGAACGTACTGCATGACCGTGAATTGACACGGACACATTAGAGTAGCGAGTAGGAAGATGCAGCTTCCCGAAAGCAATTTTGCCGGACTGTGAAAGTAAAGACTGCTTGTATACCAGGCTTTACTGGAGTTCAAAAGTATACAATTATTTTGACACTAGTGTGGTCATAGCCCAGACCAAGACGAATATAATTATGGGCGAAATCTACTATCAATGAGTCGTCAAGGTAGTACGAATCGTAGAAGCACAGTTGGTTCACATTAGCTTGTATACAAGGCTTAAAGAAATCGTATGCTTCAATAATGCCTCGAAAGAGGATATTGTGATAAGTTACTTCACAATTATGGGTCAGTTCCCTTTGGTAGTAATACAAGTGTTTGAGATGTTAGGTATTCTCACTAGATTATCCCTTGAAATAATAGGGGCGGGAAAATTAGGCTAGAAATAGCTTAGGAACCCAGAGGTAGGAAGCGTCAAAGGTTCAAGTCCTTTACACTTGTATTACCAAACACGCTTGGAAAAGCCTAGGTAATTTTTCAAGAAAAGACTGGTAGGGGATGTGTTTTATGGAGAGGGTCGCAACCCACATAATGAGCACTTAAAACAAGGTCTTGCAGAGTTTATACATAGAACCCCATTTTTTGCAGGGTAAACCTAAAAAAGGCTATAATATAAAAGGCATAAGGGCTAATCAGCTAATGGTTAGGCTCTACGTTAAAGCCGATAGTGGAAAGCGTAGGAATTTCGGTTCGAGTCCGAATTAGTCCAGAAAGGTAATTTGAGAAAACAGGAACATGAAGGATGTGCTTGGCTTGAAACCAAGAAATGTCGAAACGCCGCTCGACCTGACTAACCGTAGCAAGTATTTATCTTGGAATGCTAGCTGAAACCAATAAAGAAAGCTCAATTGAAGTTGCCTTTAAGTAGCGTTCAGTGTGAAAGAACGGCTAATGCATGGCTTAGTATTTCTTCGGGTGCACACGTCGGGAAACTTCTCGGCGAGGGTGAAGTTCAACTCTTCCAAACGCTAAAGCTCAGGTTCATAGTGGTTGGACTCCACATTAAAAGTCTTGGACTGTATAATACGGTATAAATCCGTTGAGATGCCAAAGACATATAAGTGCGAGATGAAAGGGAGCACATGACTTAAGGTTTCAGTGTACAGTAGTAAACCTAGCAAAGTAACGAAGGCCAAGTGAAAAGCGATTTTTATAGGTGTGTAGCAGAATCGGCAAATGCAGCAGGGCGAACAGTTCTGGCTCCTTAGGTACATAGTATGACCTTTGGTAGAGGTTCGAATCCTCTTTCGCCTATACAAAAAGAACGAAACGAAAGTAAGTTTTTTGTTTAACGGACAGATACATGTTAATGTCTGTTAATATGAATTACTGAAAAGGCGACCGAGGCAACTGAACGGTTTTGGGGTAATTGCCAAAATAGAAGTTGATAGGGGTCCTGTCGGCAGACCTGTAGTTCTTTTTTACATAGGCTATTTGCAAACTGGTTAATGCAGTCCGTGCAGTGAGCAACTGAGGACAGAAGGTAATAGCAAAGAAAAATCTTCTAGGTGGTTCAAGACCATCATAGCCTATTAGCCCAAAAGAATCGGGTGGGGTAGTTCAAGTAACTGAGGTAACGTTTAGTAAGTGAACGAATGAGGACATACCGAACTGAGGTAGATACGGTCCTATTCTGGGGCTAGACCGTGGGTGGTTAACTAGACCAGAATTTGTAACTGTTGAAGGTTGGTCAAGGACGGTTGCGATAAACTTGACAGAGGGTTTAATCAGATAAGTGTATGGCGCACTTCGGTAGTGAACCTACTGAGAGACTTGGTTCGAATCCTGGGTCTGGTTATGGGGTTGGCATGTATAACTAACAGATACCTACCGTGAGGGACGTAAACACGCCTAAAGCCAAAAGCTTGTGGTCAGATACGCCAGAAGAACAGAAATGTCTTCCAAAGTCTGTTGCACGTGCAGATGACTTGTTACAGGGGTCTGCAAATTTTTTAACGGGAACGAATGAAACGGAAGCGTTCTATTATGGAAATCCGTGAAAAGCTTTGGGAAAATACTAGTAAGTACTAGGCTTGAAGTATGGGTGTAAAGTAGTAGAAACTATGTGGTATCATGAGCCGTATAGGAAGCAAATCATACCCCATGAGGATTGGGGAAATACCAGGTTCGACTCCTGGGTTGCCGACTACATAAAGCTGGTAAACGACTAAAGCTTTGCTCGCCAAGTAAAATTGCCGAGTTTCCATAACAGTCATAAGACGCAATCGGCTACCGAATTCATTGTGTCTTTAATACTTTCAAGTTGACTTTGTTCGGTAAGTTGTATACTTGATTGTATGAATGCTTATGTTAGGCAGTATGACTTTTACTAGGTTCAGAAAGCTTGTTCTTCTCTTTGCCGGAGCTTCGGCTATGATGGTAAAGGGGTAAAAGGGCGGTGGCAATACTCTAACTTAATAAGCGATTTGCAATATACTTTTGAACCAGTTGAATACAGTGCTCATCGAAGTGAGTAGGAACATTCAGTAGCTCACCGAGGGTACCCTATGCCTGAACTGTATTGTCTGTATAATAGAGCGTGTAGGGATAATTGAATGCGAGAGCACCAATTAGGCTGACCGTGTGATGACGAAGTTTAGTTGGTATGGTAGTAGTTCTACCCGTGTAGGACTCGACAACTATGATGCGATAAGTGCTCGATAAGGAGAAATCCAGGGTGCCCACGTGGTCGAGTGTCATTAGAACTTATGACGAGAGGTGTCGCCAAAAACGCCAGAGCAAGTGATGCGTTGAGTAAGCTACACCAAAGTCCAGAGTCGTGAACTGTTTTAAGGTGGTTGTTTGGTCTTTATGATTGGGCAACTTATTACTGTGTCACATAAGTTGGCAACTTACTTTCCGAGGCTTAGTGCTAGACTTAAAAAGTTGTAATTTTTTGTATCTCCTTCGGGGTTTGCCCCACTAAATATAAAATCTGTGTTAATATACAGAGTACAACACCTAAAAACGGATTGAGCCTTTCAGTAGGCAAAAAATTAGGTAAGAGGTGAGAAGCTGTTTATCCGTTATCTGAAGGCTTCCAGCCAGTTCGGTTCTGACGGTAGTTCATAATACGAGCCACTTGTTGGATATGTGCATTTTTTGGATTATGTTGTGGTTCACGATAATCTTTCATAATTCCAGAACTTTAAGAACTGGCTCGCACAAGGTGCAAGCGTTAGTTGCCCTCCCTTAATTAACGCTTTTGTTTTTCATTGAGCACCTTGTGTGGCTTACTAAAAATACGTTTCGGAGTAGAGCAGGTGGTAGCTTAACGGGCTCATAACTCGTAGGTCGGTGGTTCGAGTCCACCCTCCGAGTCTAAAAACATACTGGAAATGCCAGTGTAGATTGGTTTTGGTTCTAAGTGCACAGATAGAATCAATATGAGGTACCCCAAAGGGACGACACGATAGAACACGTGATAACTATGCAGTCGGTGAATGCCGTATAAATGATGGGTCGGCTAAAACGTAAGGTATGTTTTATTTTTTGTTGTTAAAGGGAAGGTTGTCGGTCAGTAGTCACTGTAATAAGGCAAACGAATGTGCCCAAGTACCAGCCAGTTCGAGTCTGGTAAACAACATTCATTTAAAAACAATTTAAAAAATTGTTTGTAGGAATTCCTAGTGGATAAGGAGCCGTAGGTGAGAGAGTCCAATGACCGGTGCGAGGGGGTTCGATACCCTCAGTTCCTATCAGTAACATTATGGTGGCAATGAACTCGCCATGCCTAGAAACACCAAAAAGCCAGACGACGCTGGTCTGGCTTTGTTGCTCAAAGGGATGACACAACCTGCACACCCAGGCGAGTCGATGATAAGTAATCCGATAGGTGTTACAGTCAATTGTGTTGGCTCCGATAAACAATGCCGAACCCGCCGGTAAATAGCGTTCGATACAGTTTGGAGTAATCTATCAATTTCATTTAGAACTACGTAGCAGACACGATAAGCTCTGTGAAATCCACAAGTTGCGTAACTGTGGTAGGTGAGTTCTTACCTGGATTTTAACAAGTCTATTTATTGTTGATTTCGTTAAAAAGTAGAAAACTTATCTGGCAGTAAGAAATTACACATTAGACCAGCCGTTCTAATGGACGGGGAGAGGGAAGCCTTGGCACTGTGCGAACCGTAGGGAAATAGACCCAAAACCAGTGCTACTTTTTCAATTTGTTCATACGAGCCCCACACTAAGGGCTCGTTTTTTTATGCACTAATTACATATGAAAATTCATTTTACAAAATTGCCAACTACTGGTGGAAAAATACAAGTAAGCTTAGACGGTGGACAAACCTTTACTGACTATAACGTAGAAGACATTCGCTCAAAAGGTATATCACTGGACGAAAAGCAAGAGTTTAATTTAATTCAAATCAAAAGCTCGTCAGAAGTCCTTAAGAATCTCGACGTAGTAAAGAACATAAGCGTTGGTCCTGGGGCTAATTCTGATGACGGTGGATTCATTGTTGATAGAACTATCGAGACGTTTCCAGAGTGTGTAGTAGGTATAGTCATACCGACTGGTATGAAGAGGTTGAGTGCACAAATAGACTCACAAATCGACACAGTACTATAAATTAATCAGGTAGGAAAAAAGAATATGTACAAAAACGCTTTTTCAATGTTTCCTAATTTGGAAACAATAGACATACCAGATACAATCGAAGAAATTGACGCAGGGACTTTTGACGGATGCCATAATTTGACAGAAGTTACTATCCCAGGTGGTGTAAAGAAAATAAGGGACGCAACATTTCAGAACTGTTTCCGTCTTAAAACCGTTGAGATTCCAGATGGCGTGAACTTTATTGGTAATTACGCATTTGCAGGCTGTGGTTCTCTAACAGACATAACCATACCAAGTAATGTAACAGAACTTGGTGCATATGCGTTCCAGGACTGTGGAAGCATTTCAAACATAGATATTCCAAACGGTGTTACTGAAATCAACGAGTTTACATTTCAGAACTGTACGGCATTAAAGAACGTTAACTTGCACGACGGTATTACAAGCATAGGTTACGCAGCTTTCAGTGGCTCTGGCATAACAAGTGTTAAAATTCCAGAAAGCGTTGCGTCTATAGGGGATAAAGCTTTTACTGGTTGTGATAATTTGACAGAAGTAGTAGTTCCAGAAAATACAAAACTTGAACTGAAAAAGGCTTTTACTACAGAATGCGTAAAAACAACGTCTGGCAAGAAGATGCTTATAAACCCAGAAATATCTGGAACTACGTATGACGTAAGTGAAGACATCGACATTATTGGTAGAAATGCTTTTGAAGGAAGTGCATTAACTACTATTAGCATACCTGAAAGCGTAACCAAAATTGATAAAAAGGCTTTCTACAGTTGCTCTAACCTTAAAGAAATTCATTATGCTAAAACCGAGTCAGATTGGGAATATAATGTTACAAAGAATGAATATTGGAAGTTCGGATGTCCAGACGACCTAAGGGTAATCTGCTCAGATAGTGAAATCATCGTAACATTAGCTATGATAAACTCTGGAAACTTGAGCTCGGTTCTTAAAGATTCTAAGAAAGTTAAGGTTGCAGAAGACGTATCAATAATTCCAAGCAAAGCTTTTATTGACTGTTCTAGCCTTGAAAGCATTGAAATACCGAATACTGTAACAGAAATAAAAGTAAGTGCCTTCAGATATTGTTCAAGCTTGAAAAATATCGTTCTCCCAAATAACATCACATACTTGGCAGACCAAGTTTTAAACGGTTGTTCTAGTTTAATGAACATTACTATACCTGATAGTGTTACGGACATTTATACGGCTGCATTCGGTGGTTGTACAAGCTTAGTAGAATTGAAACTTCCAGAAACAGTTACTAGTATTTCACAGTATGCTTTTACAAACTGCTCAAGCTTAGTCAGCATAAACATTCCAAGTGGTGTTAATAGTATCGAGGAAGGGGTATTCAGGGGTTGTACAAGTTTAACAAGCTTTACTGTTCCTGGTAACATTGTTACTATCGGAACCGAAGCTTTTAATGGCTGTATGGGCTTGGATACATTAACACTTGAAGAAGGCGTTACTTCCATTGGAGATACTGCTTTCTACATGTGTAGAAACCTTACAACTGTGAATATTCCAAGTAGTATTACAAAGATAGGAGCCGGCGCTTTCAGCGACGATTCTAAACTCTCAGTAATAAATTACAATGGTACGCAGTCACAATGGGAAGCAATAGATAAAGCAGGTGGCTGGAATAGCGGATGCCCGTCTGACATGGTAATCAACTTTTTAGTTGAAGACGTTTATACTATAACACAATCAGACCTTGACCAAGGCAACGAATACCTAAAAACACTTACAAATGAACATACTGTTTGTAAAATTGCGGACGGGGTTACTTCTATCAGTGATGGTTCTTTCAAAAAGTGTTACGGTCTAACAAGCATAGAAATTCCAGACAGTGTTACTACAATTGGTAATAGTGCATTCTATTATTGTACAAGATTAACAAGCATAAATATCCCAGACAGCGTTACTAAGATTAATTATAAAGCTTTCTATAATTGTAAAAACTTAACAAGCATAGATATTCCAGACAGTGTTACTACAATTGGTAATAGTGCTTTCGATGGTTGTAAAGGTTTAACAAGTATAGAAATTCCGAACAGTGTTACTTCTATTGGTGAATATGCTTTCAGGGATTGTACAAGCTTAACAAGTATAGAAATTCCAGACAGCGTTACTACGATTGGTCAATGTGCTTTCCAAAGATGTTCAAGTTTAACAAGCATAGAAATCCCAAACAGCGTTACGATTGGTGATGAGGTTTTCAGGGATTGTTCAAGTCTAACAAGCATAGAAATCCCAAGCAACGTT
>Ga0326512_10004238_pt1 | contig 10429 bp, 6 predicted proteins | sample 1_2617_0518_D_FD_203652 | JGI IMG/M metagenome (GOLD analysis project Ga0326512, IMG submission 203652) | Bovine rumen microbial communities from UC Davis, California, United States - 1_2617_0518 | ecosystem: Host-associated > Mammals > Digestive system > Stomach > Rumen | place: USA: California...
TAATCCTTTCCGACAGAAACCCTCTCAGGATTGGCAAAAACTTTATGAGGGACTTCCTAAGGAACCGAAACCTGATGAGGCTTCGCTTTTTAATGATTCCGTAGAGGCTCCGGTTCCTGTTGACGTTCCCGCTGATATTGCGCCCACTCACTATCAGTACAAAGGTCGGTACATCATGACAGCTGTTAAGTCTGGCTTGATGATTATTGACCAACATCGTGCTGATGTCCGTGTTCGCTACGAACGATACCTGCACCAGTTGGCTGAGGCTCCTGCTGAAAGCCAGAGGCTGCTCTTCCCCGAGGTGATGGAGTTGTCGCCTGCTGAGGCTGCTCTGGTCACAGACCTGTTGCCCGCCCTGACCAACCTGGGCTTCGAACTGACTCAGCTCGGTCCTGCCAGCTATGCAGTCAATGGGGTTCCTACTGGTATCGAAGGGCTGCGGCCGTCTCATCTCTTACAAGAGTTACTGGCTTCTCCTTCCGCTTCTGTCAGCCGTGAAGTGCTGACGGCTAATACCCAGTTGGCACTGTCCTTGGCTCGCCATGCTGCCATTCCTTATGGACAGCTGTTGTCCAACGAGGAAATGGATGTGCTTGTAAATGAACTTTTCGCCTGTGAGAATGTTAATTATACGCCTGATGGGAAAACCATATTAAGTATTCTCCCACAACATGCTATAGAACATCTAATCGATTAGAAAAGGACATCAAATAGTAATATTTACAATTTTTAATAAGAAAAAATCATTTTTTCTTGCTTATTTAAAAAAAAAAGCCTAATTTTGTCGCGGTTTGTAGGCTGTAGAGTCCTACTATTCTTATGTTAATGAGATTGATAGAAGAACAAAAAACAATAAAAAACGATAAATTTTAATATTAATTTAATTCTAAGTTCAATGAAAAAGAAAATCATTAATGGTTTGCTCTTCGCAGTGTTATTAGTAGCTGCTACGAGCTCTTTCGTGTCTTGTAAGGATTACGAAGGTGATGATTATGCACGTTTGCATGATGAGCTTGCCGCTGCAACGATCAACTCAATGACAACAATTGATGAGTTGATTCGTCTTCAGGAGGCTCAAGTCCAGTACCAAATCAACAACTTGTACACTGCTTTTGAAAACTTGTACGGCTCAGCCAAGGCTTCACAGTTGACTGAAGGACTTCAGAACAGACTGGATGCTCTGATGGGGCAGTATAAAAATGCTACAACCGCAGCAGAGAAGATGGCTATTCTCAGTGAGATGAATAAGCTGTTGATGCAGACTACTGGTACGGACAAGGACGGAACTCATAGCGGTGATGTGCCCAATGCTACCCAGACTATCATTTTGATGTGGGGTGACTCTCTGCGTACTGCTTATGCAAACGCTTATAATGCATTAATAGATGCTGCTGCTGCTCAACTTACTGCCAATCAGGCTAAAGGCGATGCTGCTGATGCCAAGGCTGATGCTGCTACTGCTCAGGCTACTGCCAACCAGGCTATAGCTGATGCTCTTGCTGCTCAGACTACCGCCAATACGGCCAAGGCTGATGCTGCTACTGCTCAGGCTGCTGCCAACACGGCTATAGCTAATGCTGCTACTGCTCAGACTACTGCCAACCAAGCTAAAGACGCTGCTGCAAATGTAGCACAGGCTCTTGCAGATTTTAAAGCTGCTGAAGCCCTTGTTGATGCAGCTATGGCTACAGCAATTGAGAAAATTAAAGATTCATTGGTTATTTTAGACCAAAAAATTGACGATGTAACCCTTCGTGTTAATGACATCGAAACAGCTTATAAGGCTGCCGATGAGATTTTACAGGGTCAGATTAACGACTTGAATGATTTGGTAACCACACTTACTGAGTCTATAGATGCTATCATGAACACATTAAAGCAGGAGGTTACTGGTATCGAGATTCAGTCTGCTGTTAATCCTGTCTATGGTACTTTCGCTTATCCTATAGGTGTTCAGAGCAATGTTCTTGCTGCTTACTATGGTAAAACTGATGTGCCTGTACGCTTCCCCGCAGGTGATGGTGAAGGTGCTGACTCTTGGGTAGGTTCTACTCCCATGATTCTGACCAGCGAGTTGGATGCTATTAAAGCTCCTTATCAGATTTTTGGTCAAGATGGTTACCTGATGAACGTGGATGAGGGCAATGCTGGTAAGGTTTATCTGACTGTTAACCCCTCTAATGTAATCATGGATGGTAAGGAGTTCACACTCCGTACTTCTGACAACAAGGTTTCTAAGGTTGTTCTTTCTCCTCTGGCTACATGTACTGAGCAGTTGAAGTGGGGTTACAAGCGCGCTGCAGAGTCTTCTCCTAATGGCTTCTATGTAGCTACTGCTACTATCAATAAGGAAGATGTTGACGATGTTGCTTTGAGCTTTGATTTTAGTGGTGTGAAGCCAGAACTCAAGTCTATTATGAATAATTGGAGTGCTACTACTCCTGCTGACATCGCTAAGTTGGGTCTGACTGTTGTGAATGCTATGCAGGCTGACCTTCCTCGTCTGGGTGTTCAGGCTCAGTGGAAGGATGATGTTAGTGGCTGGAAGAATTGGGTTTCTAAGTATGAGCTCGCTGCTTTCAGTGCAAAGCCTGTAGGTTATGACTTCCTCTATGGTGCAGACTACTCTAAATATGTCAAGAAGATTCAGAACAAGATTATTAAAAAGGAGAAGGCCATTGCAGAGGATTTGATTGAGCAGATCGGAGAAGTTATTAAGATTAAGATTAATTTGCCTGAGTCCAGTGGTGATATCTGGGTTGATCCTGAAACTAAAAAAATCTATCTGATTATCGATGCTAAAGTTGGAGTTGATGTTCCTGCTGTAGAATTCTCTACTAATGAGCCTGCCGCAACAATTAAAATTAAAGCGGGAGAGTTCTATCCTGGTTTGGACAAACTTGATGATGTTGAACCAGAGAATTATATTCCTGGAAAGGATTTAGATCTGACAGTTCATCAGGTTAAAGGTAAAACTAATGGAACTTCGGTTACAACAAATGTTTATAAAGCGGTTGAAATTACCTCTTTGTTCAATGCTATCGCTGGTGGTATCACAGAGTCTATTTCTAAGATTGACAGCAAGGCAAGTGATATAATAAATAAGTATCTGAAAAAGATTATCAATTATGAGAATAAGATATTCTCTAAGGTGAATAGTGTTGCTAAGAACCCCAACCGCTATATCCAGCCTGCTCTGGTTGCCAATGCTAATAAGAACTTCTTCTATCCCAGCAGAGCTTGGATTGCTCCAACGAAGGTTAAGCGGGGTACTACTATCTCCTTCTTCCCAACTACGCTGACGGCTGAGATTGTTGCTCCTGCCTTCAAGAAGTACATTGCTGTAACTGGTGCTTGGGTCAATGGTGTAGAGGTAGATCCTACTCCTTATAACACGGGTGTATTGAATACAGTGATTGATGGTAATGAATTCAACGTAATGAATCCGTTCGAGTACCAGCTTAATTATCCTGCTGGAACTGTTCTCGAGTTTATCTATGAGTGCTTGGGTTACAACGGTAAGGTAGCTGGTAAGAAGTACTACATTGAGGTTAGCGAGTAATTCATTTTAAGAAACAAAAAAAAATAAGATAAAATTATGAAAATCAAGAAAGTATTGTTGTCTTGCCTGATGCTGGCGGGTGCCTTGTCTGTTTCAGCACAGGAGGCCAAGACAGAGTATGTACACAATCCCTATTGGTACATACAGGTTCAAGGTGGTGCCCAGTACACTCTCGGTGAGATAGATTTCAAAGATCTGATCTCTCCAAACGTACAGGTAACTGTTGGTCGTCAGTTCACTCCTGTATTCGGTGCTCGTCTGGCCGTTAACGCATGGCAGAGTAAGGCCGGTATTGAGGGTGTTAAAAATGAATGCTATAAATGGAAATGGAAGTATGTTGCTCCTGGCATCGACTTGACATTCAATCTGTCAAACCTGTTTAGTGGTTATAATCCTAACCGCATCTTCAACTTCAGCGTATTTGCCGGTGCTGGCGCTAATATCGCCTGGGATAACAAGAAGGACGATATTGTAGCTGCTGCTGTGTTGATGTATCCTGCTACCTATTTAACAGGATCTGAGGCTCAGAACGTATCTTATGTATGGGATGGAACAAAGGTTCGCATGTTTGGTCGTGTAGGCGTAGCTGCTGATTTCAAAGTAAGTGAGGCTGTAAGCCTTGGTCTTGAGGTTAATGCCAATACGTTGTCTGACCATTACAACAGCAAGAAGGCTAATAACTGGGACTGGTACTTCAATGCATTGGCAGGCGTGAAGATTAACCTTGGTAAGACTTATACAACTCGCACTATTGAGGCTCCCAAGCCTTGTGAGCGTGTTATCGAGAAAGTGATTGAGAAGGTTGTTGAGAAACCATGTCCTCCTGCTGAGATTACAACAAGTGCTGTTGTTGAGAAGAAGCAGGAGCCTTTCCGCCGCGACGTATTCTTCAAGATTGGTACTACGAATATTACCAAGGCTGAGGCAGGAAAAGTAAAGGAAGTTGCCGACTACCTGAAAGCTAACCCCAATGCAAAGGTTGAGGTTACTGGTTATGCTGATATTGGTACAGGTAATCCCCGCATTAACATGAGCCTGTCTGAGCGTCGTGCTAAGGCTGTGTTTAACTCGCTGACCAAGCAGCACAAGATTGATGCTTCTCGCATCAAGGTAGACTTCAAGGGTGACACCATCCAGCCATTTGCTAAGGAGGTTGAGAACCGCGTTGCTATCTGTATCGCTGAGTAATCAATTTTAGAATTTAAAACGGAGCCTGGCCTTACGGTTGAAGTAGGCCAGGCTCTTTTTGATAAGAACAATAGGTATTATGAAGAGAATATTCCTTTATTTACTTGCTTTGGTTCCTTTCTGCGCTTTTGCCCAGATTTCCTCGGGCTATTATAGGGTGCAGAATGTGTCTACAAAACGCTATATGTCTATAGTGGATACGAAAGCAATTTTTAAGATTGGTGCAAGTTATAAGAATTATGTGTATGCTGACTTGAAGGCTATTCACATGTTGACAGACTTTGAGGATTCTGTTAGTTGCAATCCTGCTACTATCTGTTATGTCGAGTATATGGGTAAGAAAGACGGTGCCGATGCGTACAATCTGTCGGGCCAAGGTCTGAACCTGTACGACCAGGCAGGAAGGTATCTGAATGCTATTGAACGTCCTAACGGTGAATATCGTTTCTATGCCAAGGGTTCTGGTGGAGGTATGACAGTAACACGTTATTTGATAGACAATACTTATTGGGGTACAGTGTACTATCCTTCAGTGGGTGATGATACAAGCACCAACCTTAATCGTAATTGGAATGTATTACCGGTTAGCCAGAGTGACGGACAGTATTTTGGCATAAAACCCGACGTGAATGCCGGTGGCACCTACTGGGCTACAATGTATGCAGGTTTTAGCTATAAACCCTCTGGAGAGTCCACTAAGATTTATCGCGTGTCAGAAGTTGACGAGGCTAAAGGTTATGCCATCATTAAGGAGCTAACCGCAGATGTTCCTGCCAACATGCCCGTGTTGATACATTGTTCTGCAGATAAGCCCTCCGGCAATAAAATGACTTTGCTCACCAAAGTGACAGTTAAATACGGAGCTAATGCTTTGGTGGGCAATTGGTATTGCAATGATGTCAAGGATGACCAAACTGCTGAGTTGAAGCATCGTAATGTAACGGCCTATAATCCGTCAAACATGCGTGTGTTGGGTGTAACGTCTGAGGGTAAGCCTGCTTTCGTAAAGGGTACCAACGCAAACTTGGTGCATAGCAAGGTTGACGGGAAACTTTATCTGCCTGCCAATAAGTGTTATCTGTCTGTAAGTAGTTCGGCTCCAGATGAACTGCTGATTATTACTGAAGAAGATTACGCCAAGGGTTCTCAACAGTCGTCATTTGACAATAGTGAAAAGTATTCCGATGTGTCAGACAATACGATTGATAATGCTTATTTTAATTTGCCAAGTGGCGACGGCTATGATGCGTCAGAGAATGGTATTGTAGTGAACTCTACGATGACAGAAGAACAGTTGGATGCCATCTTGAAATCAGATGATCCAGATGCTGCTATCAAAGCTAACTATAAAGGTATTATCCTTGAGATACCGGCAAGTTATGGCACAATCTCTGTTAACGTAAAGACTAAAGGCTCCCATGTTCTGATGGTTAAAATAGGCGAAGATGGAATTCCTCAGTCGATAGTGAATGCTTTAGGCGGTCTGGTAAATATAAACTATAATGTTGCCAAGACTACAAAGGTTTATATTTACGGTGCAGAGTCGTTAAATGGCGCTGCTCCTGCTCACCGTGCTTCAGGTGATAATAGCGTTGTGCTTTATGGATACAAGGTGTCGCTGGGTTCAACAGGAATTGAGAACATTCAAGTTTCAGACAAGATTAAGGCAAAAGAAGTTTGGTATACTTTGGATGGTCGAAGACTGCAAGGCAAACCGACGATGAAGGGCCTTTATATCGTCAATGGTAAAAAAGTCGTGATTAAGTGAGAGAAATGAAAGCTTGCATAAAAAATAACGCTCCATGTGAGCGTTATTTTTTTGTTCGGAGAAAAATTATTTTCTTTCGGAGAAATAAAAATTACTTTCGGAGTAATTTTCAATAACGTTGGCTTATTGAGAGATAACGCCAGGTTACTGGGCAATAATGCCGGGTTATTGAACGCTTAGAATATCGTGCGCGTGATGCGAAGGTTGATTACGGGGAAAACCTTGAAAGCCTTCACCAAGTCAACATACGAACCCACCTTGCCACCGATGCCCTCCACATCCTTAGCCAGATTAATGCCTTCGTGAGTCATAATGCTGGGTGTTCCACCCCAAATCATGACACCTGCGTCGAAACCAATGTGGTAGGTGTCGTTGTTCTTAATCAACCGACCTTCGTAGCCAAAGCCTAGATAAGGCTTGAAATTATTGGCGCGGGCTTCAGCAGAAACCATGCTGTACTCGTCGGGCTCCATATAATAAGTTTCGCCTTGCTTGTGCTCTTGGCCATAGGCATCTTTCATATCGTGGGTGAACTTACCAAGGGGAATACCCATACGGCCCATTTTCAACAGTCGAACTTCTATTTGAGGGTCTAAATAGATGGGACCTGTGGTCTCTGTGTCAATAATGGGAGTGGGGATGTCCAATTCCCAGTCTTTGTAGGCTACATCATACAGGTGGTTGTACATACCTACGGCAAACAACGAGGGAGAGTCCTCTTGTGCATTGACAGCCTCGGCAATCTTCGAGGGTCCCCAGTGGAAACCGGCGGTAATGTGCCAATGCTTGTTCTTGAAAGGATAGACATCCACCAGGAATTTAAAATTCCACATGGTAGGCTTGCCCTTCATCGTGACGTTCTGGTCAACCCTAAAGCCCGTCAGTCCATACAGCACTTCCGACATGCGGTCGAGCGTGGACCCGGTAGGTGTTCCTTCGCCATCAAACGACTCCACATTAAAGTGCATGTCGTAGTTAAAGCGAGGCATCACCTCAAAACCTGTGCGCAACTTCACTATCTCTTGAATAGGCATGGTAACATCGAAGCCAATACCAGTAGTTCCCAGCGTTACGCCAAAATCAAGCTGTTTGAACGGCTTGAAAGTATTCTCCTGTGCTTGGGTAGTGAACAGGCAGCTAGCTAAAGCTATAGAAAGTACGATTCTTTTCATATTCTTATGATACGTTCGTTTAGTGGCTACAAAATTAGGACAAAAATGCGAAATAACCAATAAAATGCTTTGATTTTCTGATTTATTTGTTTATTTTTGCAAGCTAAAGATGTTAGATGAATAAGATTATGATAAGAAAATGCATAATTTTGTTAGCCTTTATAGGCATGTCTGCTACTGCAATGGCTCAGGAAAGCCAGTGGTTTGTGCAGACTAACTTTTCGTGGAACGCTTGGTATGAAGTAGGCGATAAGTCGCTCGTGGCTCCTTTCCATAAATTCCCGGGTGGGGGCGGAGACGGTCATACTGGCTGGGGTCTCTCACTGGCGGGCGGCCGTTGGATGACTTCTGTCATGGCTCTGCGCACCAAACTGAACCTATGGCAGATTGGAACGGAGAGTGACGACGGGCGCAAAGCCGATAAATACTGGACGCTTAACGAACAGGTGTTGTTCAATGTAAGTAGTCTATTGTTAGGACACAATCCATATCGCATATGGAACTGCATCCCTTACCTGGGAGCCGGTATCTCTCGCAATATGTCAGAGGCTCATTACACCAGCGACCTCAGCTTCGGTATCCTGAACACTTTCCGGCTGACACCTAAACTGGCTGCTAACTTTGAAATTGGTTGGAACAGTTATGAGGGAAATGGTGGCATTGCCCTGAAAGACCGTCTGCAACAGGTGACCTTCGAGTTCGGTGTCACTTGGTGCTTTGGCACTTCCAAGGCCAGCAGGAAGGCGGAGGCTGATGCCATTGAGTCGCTTTCACAAGGCGAGATTGACGCCCTCAATGCCCAGTTGGCGGATATGGAAGCCGAGAACGAACAGCTGCGCAAGGAGCTGGAAGAGGCAAAGAAAGGGGAAAAATAGAAGAAATTTGAAAAAAGTGGTGCAAAAGTTTGGCGGTTTCGAAAAATTGCCGTACCTTTGCACTCGCTTTTACAACGAAGGGCGCTTAGCTCAGCTGGTTTAGAGCATCTGCCTTACAAGCAGAGGGTCGGGGGTTCGAATCCCTCAGCGCCCACAAAGAGTTTCAACGAAACACGTTGGAACTCTTTTTTTTTGTGTAAATATCATAAAATATCACGTGCGGAAGCAAATTCTTCACTTTTCACTTTTCACTTTTCACTTTTTTTACTACCTTTGCATCAACACAACAACTTTACAAAAACAGAAACAAAAAAACAGAAGACAAAGAATGATTTGGAATGAGACCATGGAGTGCATGGATCGCGAGCAACTGCGCGAGATTCAGAGCAGCCGACTGAAGAAGATGGCGGAGTATGTGTATCATAATACCCCGTTCTATCGTAAAAAGTTCCAGGAGATGGGACTTGAACCAGGTGATATCAAGTCGATTGACGATATCACCAAGTTACCTTTTACCAACAAGCTCGACCTGCGCGACAACTATCCTTTCGGATTAGCTGCCGTGCCCATGTCGCAGATTGTTCGTATCCACGCGTCAAGTGGTACGACGGGTAAACCCGTTGTTGTGTTGTACACTCGCAAAGATCTGGGCATGTGGGCAGAAGCTATCTCTCGCGCCTTTACAGCTTATGGCGCTACGAAGGATGATATCTTCCAGGTGGCCTATGGCTATGGCTTGTTTACAGGTGGACTGGGTGCTCATGATGGTGCCACGAATATCGGTGCCAGCGTGATTCCTATCTCAAGTGGTAACACGCAGAAGCAGATGACGCTGATGCACGACTTTGGTACAACGGTGCTGTGCTGTACCCCCAGCTACGGACTCTTCTTGGGCGAGGCCATGCAAGAGAGCGAGTGGAGTAGGGACGAGTTCAAACTGAAAATCGGTGCCTTCGGTGCTGAGCCTTGGACCGAGGAGATGCGCAAGAAACTGGAGCAGTCGTTGGGCATCAAGGCCTACGATATCTATGGGTTGTCTGAGATTGCAGGTCCTGGTGTGGGCTATGAGTGTGAGCATCAGTGTGGAACCCACCTGAACGAAGACTATTTCTATCCAGAGATTCTGAATCCCGAGACAGGCGAGCCAATGCCTGAGGGACAATTGGGAGAGTTAACCTTTACTCATCTGACCAAAGAGGGAATGCCTTTGTTGCGCTATCGTACCCACGACTTGACAGCTCTGCACTATGATAAATGTAAGTGTGGACGTACGCTGGTTCGTATGGACCGAATCCTGGGTCGTTGCGACGATATGCTGATCATCCGTGGCGTCAATGTATTCCCATCGCAGATTGAGGATGTCATCCTGAAGCAAGAGGAGTTTGAGCCACACTTCTTCCTGACAGTTGATCGTGTGAATAATACCGATACTTCTGAGTTGAAGGTAGAGGTGAAGGAAGAATATTTCACCGACGACATGGCTACGATGGTAGGTCTGCAGAAGAAATTGGAAGGCGAACTGCGTAGTGTGATTGGTTTGGGATTCAAGGTGAAACTGGTAGAGCCAAAGGCCATTGAGCGCTCTGAGGGTAAGGCCAAGCGTGTACTTGACAAGCGACAGTTGAAATAAATAGTAAATAGTAAATCGTCAAATCGTAAATTATAAATATTATGTTAGCAAAACAATTATCTGTATTCCTGGAGAATAAGTCAGGTCGCCTCACTGAGGTAACTGACGTATTGGGCGAGGCAGGTGTTAACCTCTCTGCCATGAGTATTGCCGATAACTCGGATTTCGGAATCCTGCGTTGCATTGTCAGCGACCCTGATAAAGCCTATCAGGTGCTGAAAGCAGCCCACT
>Ga0326512_10004239_pt1 | contig 10429 bp, 7 predicted proteins | sample 1_2617_0518_D_FD_203652 | JGI IMG/M metagenome (GOLD analysis project Ga0326512, IMG submission 203652) | Bovine rumen microbial communities from UC Davis, California, United States - 1_2617_0518 | ecosystem: Host-associated > Mammals > Digestive system > Stomach > Rumen | place: USA: California...
AAAGCATTCATACCTGTGTCAGAGTGCCCTTGATATTCCAAAGTATATCAGACAGGCTTTCTATCTGGCTTCCTCCGGAAGACCTGGTCCTGTTGTTGTTGATATTCCTAAGGACTGTGTCCGTCCTTCTATGAAATTTGAATATCCTGAGATGAAGGCTCCTGTAAAGATGCGTTCATATAATCCTACCAAACAGGGACACAAGGGACAGGTAAAGAGAGCAGCCAAGCTGCTGGCCGAGGCAAGCCATCCTGTACTTCTAATCGGTGGCGGTGCTCAGTTGTCAGGTGCAAAGGATGAAGTCCGTACAATTGCTCACAGATTCAATCTGCCGGTAACTTCTACTCTGATGGGATTAGGCGTTTATCCAAGCACTGACAAGCAGTTCCTGGGTATGCTCGGTATGCACGGAACCTTTGAGGCAAACAATGCAATGGACAAGGCTGATCTTGTATTTGCAGTCGGCTGTCGTTTTGATGATCGTGTAACCAACAACCTCTCCAAGTTCTGTCCTGCAGCAAAGATTATCCATATTGATATTGATCCTGCTTCAATTTCAAAGACTGTTGTTGCCGATATTCCAATTGTTGGTGATGCAAAGACTGTATTAGGCCAGTTTATCGATGTCTTTGATGAGTTCAAGCTTGTAGAAAATGCTTCTGCCATGAAACAGTGGTGGTCTCAGATTGGCAAGTGGAGAGAAGAGAAGTGTCTGGACTATACAGCTGACGGTAAAATTATTGAGCCTCAGCAGATTGTCGAGGCAGTTTACAAGGCTACTCACGGTGATGCAATTATTGCTACCGATGTTGGTCAGCATCAGATGTTTGCTGCTCTGTATTACAAGTTTGACGAACCACGTCATCTTTTAACCTCAGGCGGTCTGGGCACCATGGGCTATGGTTTCCCTGCGGCTGTTGGTGCTAAGGTTGGCTGCCCTGACAAGGAGGTCTGTCTGTTCACTGGTGACGGTTCATTCCAGATGAACGTTCAGGAGCTTTCAACCTGTCTTGAGTTTAATATCCCCATCAAGATTTTCATTTTTGATAATCATACCCTGGGTATGGTTCGTCAGTGGCAGAAGATGTTCTACAGAGGACATATCAGCTCTACCAACCTTAATTCAAATCCTGACTTTGTGGCTCTTGCAAAGGCATATGGTCATGAAGGTATCCGAGTAACTGATCCTAAGGAGCTTGACGCTGCTGTGGAAAAGGCTCTGTCAATGAAGGACAAGCTGGTTATTGTTGATATTGCTTGTGATACCGATGCCAAGGTGCTTCCAATGCAGCAGATGGGCGGAAGTATGTCAGATATGTTCTTAGGTGAGGAATAGTCATGCGTCAGATCATTTCTATTTTGCTTGAAAACGAAGTTGGTGCTCTGTCCAGAGTGGTAGGACTCTTTTCTCAGAGAGGTTATAACATTGAGAATATTACTGCCGCTCCAACCGAGGATAAAACTTTATCCAGAATCACAATTCTTACAGAAGGTGACGGTTCTATCGTAGAACGTATTACCAAACAGTTGCATAAGCTGGTTAATGTCATTAAGGTATCTAGCCAGCAGGACAACTCAGTTGATATTGTTGAAAGAGAGATTCTTTTTGTCAAAGTGCAGGCAGTAGGTCACACTTTAAGAGAAGAAATCAAGACACTCTGTGATATTTTTAAAGCACAGATTGTTGATATCACACCTGAACTCTATATCCTCCAGTACGTGGATACCTCATTTGAGGTCGACAGATTCCTCAAGGCCGTGTCAGAACAGGCCGAAGTCGTCGAAACCGTGCGTTCCGGAGTGTGTGGAATATTTAGAGGCGAACATTCACTGCATTCATAGAAAACAGCTGAATTTACAAAAAAAAGCCTCGATACAAATCGGGGCTTAATTTTAGGTCATTTAAAATGTAAACACAGCCTTCAGCCCCTAAACGTAAGAATGGATATGGAAAAAAAAGATTTTATTGAATACAAAAAAGAGCTGCTTGGCAAGATTGATGCTCTGTATCAGAATCAGGAACTGTTCAAGGTAATAAATCTGCTTGAAAACTCCGATCTGGATTTTGACTTGTGTAATGAGCTGGTTAGAGCCTATATCAACGCTGCTAACAAAACCTCCGATCCTTACTCATTATTCGAGAAGGCTAATCTGCTTTTAGACCGATTCTCTCTTGAGGGAAAGGATAATGCCAAGCATCAGTTCTACAGAGGTTATATCCTGTTTAAACAGGGTCTGATTGAGGACAGTAAAATCAGATTTGAAAGAGCGCTTCGTTTTGCCTCAGTAAGTGACGGCAGACTTTTTGAACAGATAACCACCATGCTTGCAAATGTCAATTCAATGATTGAGCTTGCAGCCTTCAAAGGACAGAGTGAGGAACATCGAAATCTAATCCTTGAGCACATAAGGAAGAATTTTGGTGAATATCAGCATTTATGCTCTTTTGATAATGTTGAAATCTATAGAGTTCCTCCAACTGACAAGCATGACTACAATCTTCTGGTTAGCGTTGGACTGTCAGGAAAGGTTATCAAAGGCATTGATGGTGCTAAGGACGAATGTGTAGAGCTATGTTTTGCTTTGCCAAAGGATTACAAATTCAATCCTGAGTCCAAAAGCAATTTTGAAGTATTCCTGATGATTGAGGTCATTAAGCATCTGATTTCTACTAAGGATAACATCGGCTTTGGATATTATCTGGAGAAGGATACAGGTTTTAGCTCAAGAACTGCATTTAACGGAGCAATGCTGGTTGGTCTGGGTGATTACGAAAAGTCTCAGCAGATAATGGAACTCGGAAATGCAGAGCTTTCATTTTTAGAGCTTCTGCCTTTAAGACCAATGGAACTTAATTTTAGAAAGTCTCATTCAGCGCTAGAGTTGCTTGAACTCTTTAAGGAACGTCTAGTGATGATTACTCCTTTTATATCCACCCGTGATGATGTATGCAATGTGGTGCCGAAGATTTAACATACAGATTTTAAAATAAAAATTTTTTTAAATTAGATAAATAGAAACAGACTATGGAAAAATTAAATGGCGCAAAGCAGGTTGTAAGAGTATTGGAAGATCTCGGTGTTGACCGTATTTTCGGATACCCTGGTGCAGCCGTTACAGATATTTATGATGAGCTGTTCGACTCAAAGATTGCTCATGTTTTAGCCCGTCACGAACAGGGCGCTGTTCATATGGCGGATGGTTTTGCCCGTTGTACCGGAAAGGTCGGTGTTGCTCTGGTAACATCAGGTCCAGGCGCAACAAATACAGTTACAGCCCTTGCAACTGCATATGGAGATTCAATTCCTCTGGTACTGATAACAGGCCAGGTAAGTACTGATCTGATAGGTACGGATGCCTTCCAGGAAGTTGATACCATGGGTGTGACCCGTCCTGTTGTCAAATACAGCTTCCTATGCAAGAAACCTGAGGATATTGCCAAGAATATCCGCAAGGCCTTCTATATTGCTTCAACCGGCAGAAAAGGACCTGTGGTTGTAGATATTCCAAAGAACTGTCAGAATCGCAGCTATCTGTTTGACTATGAAAAGAATTCTGATATATCAATCCGTTCCTACAATCCAACCGTATTTGGTCATAGGGGACAGGTAAAAAGAGCTGCCGCTCAGCTTACAAAGGCTAAACAGCCGGTTATGCTTTTAGGTGGTGGTGTTGTTCAGGGAGATGCCTCAGAGATTGCTACAAAGCTTGCAAGACGCCTGAACTTCCCTGTGGTTTCAACTCTGATGGGAATTTCCTCTTATCCAACAACTGACCGACAGTATCTTGGAATGATAGGTATGCATGGTCTTTATGAAGCTAATGAAACCATGCACAACTCCGACCTGATTTTTGCTGTCGGAACAAGATTTGCAGACAGAGCAACCAATATGGTAGCTAAATACTGTCCTAATGCAACAGTGGTGCATATCGATGTTGATCCGGCCTCAATTTCAAAGACTGTCAGTGCCAATATTCCTATTGTTGGTGATGCCAGAACTGTTCTCACTCAGATCGACAAGGAGCTTGATGAGTTAGGCTTCAAAGACCCCAATGATCTGTCCTTATGGTGGAAACAGATAGAGGAGTTCAAGAAAAAAGATTGCCTTAAGTATTCAAGAAAAGAGGGAATGATTCGCCCTCAGGAAGTTATCGAGACTATCAACAGAATATCAAACGAGCTAAAACTGAATCCGGTGATAACCACAGATGTCGGTCAGCATCAGATGTTCTCTGCTCAGTACTTTGATTTTGAAACTCCAAGACATTTTATAACTTCTGGCGGTCTAGGAACCATGGGCGTAGGGCTGCCTGCTGCCATCGGAGCCAAATTTGCTCTTCCTGATGCCAATGTATTCTGTATTACTGGAGACGGATCTTTCCAGATGAATATGCAGGAGCTTGCTGTCTGCAGAAAGTATAAGCTTCCTATTAAAATCTTTATCCTGGATAACTCTGTTTTAGGTATGGTTCGTCAGTTCCAAACTGTGTTCTATAAAGAACGTTACAGTGCCACAAATCTGGATGGCAATCCTGATTTTGTAAAACTGGTTGAGGCATATGGCTTTAAGGGCATTAGAATTACTGATAATGATAAGCTTGAGTCAACAATCAGAGACGTTCTCATGGCAAAGGATGAATTTATACTGGTTGATATCATTACAGATACCAACACAAAGGTTATGCCATGGCTGAGAGCTAACGGATCAATGGTAGACATGATGTTGAATGAGGAGGAGAAATAAATGAGACACGTTATATCAATCTTGCTGGAAAACGAAGCTGGAGCCTTATCTCGTGTTGTAGGTTTATTCTCTCAGCGTGGATACAACATCGACAGTCTGACTGTAGCTCCTACTGATGATCCATCCTTATCTCGCTGTTCTATCCTGACCACAGGAGATAAGTGGGAGGCTGAACAGATTACCAAACAGTTGCATAAGCTAGTCTGTGTATACCGTGTTTCTGCTTTATTAGAAGAGGCTGAAGGCGGAATTGAGCGAGAGATAGTGCTGGTAAAGGTTAATACTCCTAACAAGAATGCTCGTGATGAGGTCAAAGGACTAGCCGATATTTTCAATTCAAAGATTATTGATGTTAATGCGGAAATCTTTACCTTAGAGTTTGTCGGAAACTCATCAGATATCGACAACTTTATCACTACCGTAGGTAAGCTTGCTGAGGTGCTGGAGGTTGTAAGATCTGGTGTAGTTGGAATTGCCAAGGGCAATCATTTCATGAAGCCTTAGAGCTTTTTTCTGCATAATTAAAACAAAAGAGAGGACTTAACTCCTCTCTTAGAAAAACATTCTTTTTCTTCTTCCGGTTAATCTTTATCGTTTACTGCCAGACTGTCTCCTGTCTCATTTGGAATCATTTCCATGGTATTTCCCTCTATGGTCAGTACATTACTATCCTGTAACTTTACATAGTGAGAGCCTGCTGTATTAAAGTTTGCAAGTTTATTCTTCAGATTTCCTCTGCCGGCATACAGCAGATTCTGCAGTTCAAGAAGGCTCTTCTGCTGTTTATCAGAATTGCTTAGGACTGTAGCCATTTTCTCCTCAATGGTAGAGAACTTTTTCCAGATATCCTGAGCTGTTCTGATAAGTTCTCCGATATTCTCTGTCTGTTCAGACATCATCCACAGATTGGATACTACACGTAGGGCAGGTAGCAGTGATGAAGGAGACACCAGATAGATTCTGTTTCTGGCTGCTTCATTGTACAGTCCTGAATCTGTCTTTAATGCATCGTAAAGAGCTCCATCCAAAGGTACAAACATAAAGACAAAAGAAGGGCAGTTTAAGGTCTTCCTGTAATCATCACAGTATCTTTTAGCCTTAAGTTCATTAACATGTTTTCTAACTGAGGCAATATGTGCTTTGAGGTGATTATCCTTTTCCGCTTTGTCCTGTGCATTGATGAAATTTGTATAGGCTGTAAGAGAACATTTTGCGTCAATTACTATACAGTGATTATCTGGCAGATAAACTACCGCATCAGGACGACCAGTATGATTTATGTCATTGCTGTCTGGTTTTACAGCCACTTCTCGTTCGTAATCTCTGCCTTTTTCAAGTCCAGAGCTTTCCAAAACCCTTTCAAGTTGAAGTTCTCCCCAGATACCTTGAGTCTTTACTCCAGAGCGAAGTGCATTAGTCAGTTCCTGTGCCTGATTTGACAAAGTCAAAGAGGATTCCTGCAGATTCTTAAGCTCATTTTCAAAAGCGCCAACTCTTTTTTCCTGCTGGGCATGATTATCGTTGACCATCTGCTTGAATTTATCAAGCTCTTCTCTTAATGGCTTTACAATGTTCTCAAGATTAGACTGAGAGTGCCTGCTCAGATCTTCTGTTCCATTCTTTACGAATTTTTCGGAGAGAGCGGTTAGCTGTTCTTCTAACTTCTGCTTTGAGAGGTTATAGGTTTCCTCAATCTTCTGATAGAGAAGTCTGTCTGAATCAATCTTGGCTTCAAGAACCTTGTTTTTTGTTATGAGCTCTTCCTTTTGTGTGTTGAGTTCTAGCTTTTCTTCAAGTGTTGCTGTGATCTTATCGGAGATTTCCTGGTAGTTTCTGATCAGAGTTTCATTCTGTGTTGTGAGATCTTTATTCTGATCCTCTAGGTTTCTGATGTTATTCTGGAGATCGGCAACATTCTTTTCTAAAAGTCTTATTTTCTCGGCGCCAAGTGACATCTGTGAACTTAATGCGCTGTTATCGGACAGACACTTCTGATACTGGAGATTAAGATTAACAAAGTTTCTATCACTCTCCTCACTTCTGAGTTTGAGATTATCGAACTCTGAATTTTTCTGATTTAGGCCGTTGTTAAGATCCATAACTGCTTTGTTCAGTTCCTGATTGGTCTTATCAAGCTCAGTTGCCTTTTTGCTCAGATCGGAGTTTCGGAGATAAAAGTAAATTGATGTAATCAAGAGTAGACCAATGATAGCCACGAAGATTATCTGGTTATTTAAGATAAAGTCCATTGTAAAATCAAGTGCCTGTGACATTCTTTAAATATTGTTTTGTTTTTTAATGTATAGGGGTACCACATGCGTAGTAGTACTGTATCTATAATACCACGAACACAAAAATGCGCGTTTAAAACGCGCATTCTCTTTAAATATCTATGGCCATTTCGTTTTCCACTCTGACCAGATAATCATGTATTTCTATCTGCGAGCGGATCTGTTTTTCGTTCGGACCAGCCTGAACGTAGTTGTTAACCTGATCTGGATCAACAATTCTGGCTTTTCGATTATCCTTCTGCTGCAGTATCAAAATAGCTTTGATCCTCTCCTTTAGATCCGGATCGAGAATTTTGGTTCCAACTTCTATTCTCAGATCAAGATTTCGTCTCATCCAGTCTGCGGAACTGATATAAAGCTCCTCATTTCCTCCGTTATTAAACAGCATGACGCGAGGGTGCTCAAGGAAGCGATCGACAATCGAAGTGATATAGATGTTTTCTGACAGTCCTGGCACTCCTGCCTTTATTGAGCACATGCCTCTGACGATACCTCTGATTTTAACTCCGGCCTGACTTGCCTCGTAAAGCTTTTCAATCAGGTCAATATCTACAAGGGCATTGACTTTAAAGTTGATGGCGGCCTCTTTTCCTTCTTTTGCAAACTTGATCTCTCGGTCAATCATGGACGCGATTTTTTCACGAGCATTCAGAGGTGAAACCAGAAGGTTGTTGAATACTGGTCGAGTGTATGGGTATTCAATAAATCTGAATACATCGTTTACTTCGGAAGTTACCTTCTCGTTTGCAGTGAACAGTGCAAAGTCGGTATAGATTTTTGCTGTCTTTTCGTTGAAGTTACCGGTACCGATATGTGCATAGTGGATGATCTTATCCCCTTCATGTCTGGTAACGAGACACAGCTTTGAATGGATCTTGAGGGTTGGCAGTCCGAACAGGACCTTAACACCAGCCTGTGTCAGGAAGGATGCCCATTTAACATTGTTTGCCTCATCGAATCTTGCCTTAAGTTCAACCACTACGGTAACCGATTTTCCGTTGTTGGCAGCATGCATCAGCGAGTTGATAACACGGCTGTTGCTGGCTACTCGATAGATGTTGATCTTAATGGAGCTTACCTTTGGATCATAAGAGGCGTAACGCAGAAACTCTGTGAAATAGTCAAATGAATAGTATGGATAGTAAAGTAGTACATCCTTTTTAGCTATTGCCTCAAATGGAGTAATTGCGGTCTCAAACTGAATTGACTTGATCTCACTGAGGCTTGGGTTTTCCATGTCATCGCTGCCAATGCTTGGGAAGGATAGGAAATCCTTGAAGTTGTGGTAGCGGTTGCCTGGCATCATGGAGTCAATGGCAGACATCTTAAGCTCGCCTGCCATGAATCTGACCATATCCTCTGGCATTGCGGCATCATATGAAAAACGAACCGGCATTGCGTTAAGTCTCTGTTTAAGAGCCTCTGACATGTTCTCTAAAACCGAGCGATCGATATTACCCAAGAGATCGTATTCAGCATCACGGTTCATTTTAATCGAATAGGCTTCAATATTGTCGTATTCGTAAAGACCGCGGAAGATCATCTCCATGCCTACACGGATGACGTCATCAAGGAACATGAAGACAACGCTGTTATCTTCAGATGGCATACGGATAAAACGAGGAATCTTGTCTGTTGGAATTTCAATTAGGGCATGATATTCACTGGTACTGTTTGAAAGCTTTACCAAAAGATAGGTAAACTCATCCTTTAAGAACGATACCAGATCGGTTTCCGCATCAATGATTACAGGATTGATATGTTTTAAAACATGATGCTTGAAATAGGAGGATACCCAGTCTTTCTGGTCCTGGGTAATAGAATCCTGATCTCTCATCAGAATATTATGCTTGGAGAGTTCCTCGAGCAAATCTGAATAGATGCTGTTAAGAGTTCTCTGATATTTGTTTGCTTCATTCTGAACCTGACGCAGAAGGTTTACAGCAGCCTCGTTTTCTCCCTGTGCATTATTGATGATTACCTGTCTTTTAAGTTCAGCTACTCGCACTTTGAAGAATTCGTCAAGGTTACTGGAATAAATACCTAAAAATCTGACTCTTTCGATTAACGGAACAGAAGGATCTGCTGCCTCCTGTAGAACTCTTCCGTTAAATGAAAGCCAGGATAGTTCCTTTGGAACAAATTTATCTATCATGTCCGCCTCTTATTTTCGTATCACCTAATAGACAAGTATAGTTAGTGGAGTGCAGGTTTGTGAATTTGTTGTGTGACAATTTCGGAAAGTCTTAACATCTAATATCTGTTTTTTTGATGAAAGACAAAAAAGTCAAAGAAATCAGACAAAAAACTACTATCTGTTGAATCAATCCAAAATTAAGTTTCTAGTCTTTGAGAGAATCTTTGGTTTTTGAGAGTTTCTCAAACACATTGTTGTTAAGCGCAATGTCAAAAAGATACTGCTTGGCGTTTTCATCGCCAAGTTTTGCTGACTCTTTGAGCAGATCTGCGCCGATTGCGAAGGTTTTTTCATTGTTGCAGAATAGTCTGCCCATGATGTAATAACCTGTTTTTAGGCCCAGAAGATTAGTTACTCTGCGAGACCAGTACGCACCATCATTTATAAGATCTTCAGAATAGAACTGACGGGCGATTTTTGCAGATACCGTTCCTCTTGAAACAAAGTAATTGAGATATTCCTGATGTCCTTCGCTAACAGCCTTCTGAATACACATTTCATATATAAGGTTGGTATTAACCTTCTGATATTCATAAGGCTTGACCTCGTATTCGAGAACTGATGAATCTTCAAGCTCTGGCAGGGCTGTATTTTTGTCAAAATCATCTGTCTGAAGAGAGGATACGTACATATGTACAACTTTTGGGGCTGCACTCATATCTCCGGTTGTACATTTTTTTGCGTATTCGGTGAAGGTTTCTTCTGCTTTTGAAGAATATTCCTGCTTTTCTTCAACTGGCACCACTATCTTTTCTGCTGTTTCATCCTCTAAGGCACAGCCATTGAGGACAACAGAAAATACCACAGACAAAAGCAGGAATGACTTTTTCACAGGTTCTATTCCTGTGGTAGCTCGAAATTATCAACCTGGCTGTTAGCAGGAAGTGTCTGCGAGCCGGCTTCAAAGCCGGAAGGACGCTTGAAGTCTCCTGACATGTCCACAAGAGTGTTGTTCTGGAAGAGTAAAACCAGGTTCTTGATTTCAGGATCGCTCCAGCCTTCACGTTTGAAGGCTGTGTAGTACCAGCGTGATTTATCAAAAGGATCAACCAGCATAGGAGCTCCTAGAACATATCTTACCTGTTCTGATGACATTCCATATGAAAGGTTATTAACAAGATCCTGATCAACATAGTTACCCTGATTAAGATCTGCTCTATATGCACATGAAGATACAAAAGGTACACAGGCACAGA
>Ga0326512_10004240_pt1 | contig 10427 bp, 11 predicted proteins | sample 1_2617_0518_D_FD_203652 | JGI IMG/M metagenome (GOLD analysis project Ga0326512, IMG submission 203652) | Bovine rumen microbial communities from UC Davis, California, United States - 1_2617_0518 | ecosystem: Host-associated > Mammals > Digestive system > Stomach > Rumen | place: USA...
CGGACATCATGTCCAATTTTGTCGGTTGGATGAATGAGGCCAAATTCACGCCCACTGGCGTGATGTTTGATATTGGCCGTGGAACCATGCAGGCACTTATGAAATTTACTCACGGCACGGAACCGCTGCTATGTGGTGGTGGCAGCCCATACGACAACGGGAACGGCTCCCTTATGCGGATTGCTCCCATGGCTCTATACTGGTATAAACAAAAGGGTACCAATTTGTCGTGGGAGGATTTGTCGGTAGTCCATGACATATCAAAATTGACGCATGCCCATGCCCGGAGCCTGATGGCGTGCGGTATATATGTGCTTGTCGCCGTGCATCTGCTTGACGGCTCGAATATGCCGGATGCCATCAAGACGGGGCTCGGTATGGCACACAGACTCTACGGTCAGCATGATGAATTTGCCGAGGAAATGGACGTGTACGAGCGGCTGTGGGATGTGCAGACATTTGGACAGCTCCCGAAAGATACTATCCAGAGCAGCGGTTATGTCGTAGATACGTTGGAGGCCGTGCTATGGTGCTTGCTCAACACGCAGGATTACAAGTCATGTGTGCTGACTGCCGTAAACCTGGGGGACGATACAGATACCGTAGGTGCCATCGCAGGAGGGTTGGCGGGACTGGCCTATGGACTGGACAGCATTCCTGCAAAATGGCAATCGACCCTGTTGAGGCGTGACTTTATCGAAAATCTCTGTAATGAGTTTGGGAAAAAGGTGGGATAGTTATGCCACTGGAGATTGTCCGCAATGATATAACGAAAATGCAGGTAGACGCAATAGTCAATACCGCCAATCCACGTCCCATCGTTGGCGGCGGTGTAGACAGGGCTATCCATCAAGCGGCGGGAGCAGAACTCTTGGCGGCCAGAAAGAAAATTGGCGATATAGCCACGGGAGCGGCGGTTATCACGCCTGCCTTTAAGCTATCGGCAGCTTATGTGATACATACCGTGGGCCCGGTATGGCAGGATGGCGAACATGGCGAGCGAGAGCTTCTAGCCAGTTGTTATAACAATTCATTACAGCTGGCTGCTTCAAACAAATGCCAGTCCATAGCCTTTCCTCTTATCTCCGCCGGTGTCTTTGGGTGTCCGCCAGAGATAGCTTTGGCCACGGCCACGCAGGCTATCCGGGATTTTCTCAAGGAGCATGACTTGATGGTCTATCTGGTGGTGTTCGACCGCAAGTCCTTCAAAATCTCCAGCAGTTTGTTCGAAGATGTTCAGAGCTATCTCGATGAAACCTATGTGGATGAGCGGCTTACAGAAGAATATCGCGGAGATTCTCGCCGTCGGGCAAGGGGAGCACATATTTTTTTCGGCTCCAAAGCATGCATGCCAGAAGAAGATGCTGCTCCACTGGAGTATAGTGACCGGGCGACGTCACGCTCCCTTTCGGACTTGTTGGATGAAATAGACGATACGTTCTCCGAGGCATTGCTGCGGCTAATCGATGCCAAGGGCAAGACAGACCCGGAAGTCTATAAGAAAGCCAACATCGACCGCAAGCTGTTTTCCAAAATCCGCAACAATCCTCAGTACCAGCCCAGCAAAACGACTGCTCTGGCCTTTGCCATTGCTCTGGAACTGAATCTCGACGAAACAAGGGATTTTATCGGCAGAGCCGGTTTTGCCATATCCCACAGCAACAAGCTGGACATTATCGTAGAATACTTTATCAAGCGGGGAGAGTACGATATTTTTCTTATCAATGATACCCTTTTCTCCTTCAATCAGCCGTTGCTAGGTTGCTAAGTTCAAATGTCGCATGGCATGCGACCATTGCCTCCTAATCTGGCGATACAATAAGGTCAGTAAAGGAAACATCGACATATAAGGGGGCAACCATCATGAAAAAGGGATTAACGGAAATCGTATTCGTATTAGACCGCAGCGGGTCCATGAGCGGGTTAGAAGCCGACACCATCGGCGGGTTCAACTCTCTCATCAAAAAGCAGCGGAAGGAGCCGGGGGAGGCTGTTGTTTCCACGGTACTGTTTGATGATACCTGCGAGGTGCTCCATGACCGAGTGCCAATGGATAAAGTGCAGGCAATGACCGAGGATACCTACTTCGTCCGTGGCTGTACGGCTCTGCTGGATGCCGTAGGAGGAGCCATTCACCACATTGGCAACATCCACAAGTATGCCCGTGATGAGGACAGGCCGGAAAAGACCATCTTCATCATCACTACGGATGGAATGGAAAATGCCAGCCATCATTACAACCTGCAACAGGTCAAAAAGATGGTAAAACGGCAGACCGATAAATACGGCTGGGAATTCCTGTTCCTTGGAGCTAACATTGATGCCATCAAGGCTGCCGGCAACATCGGTATCAGTGCCAACAGAGCCGTCACCTATCGTAATGATGAAGTGGGAACAGCCCTGAATTACGAGGTAATGGAAAAAGCTATTCACCATGTCCGCTGCTGTGCCGCACCGCTTCCAGATGACTGGAAGGCAGAGATTGACGAGGATATGCGGCGTAGGGGCAGAAATTAAGTTGAAAGCAAAGGTAACGTATTGGGGAGCGTTGCCTTTGTTTTTTTACAGAAGCCTCGGCAGAAAGCCCCGCAATTTATTCGACGGCTTGCCGTTCAAAACAGGAAGCCCCCGCTTCAAATGCGTAGCATTAAGCGGGGGGAGGTTCACTCTTGGGAGTACGTCAAATAGATGCTTATTTGACAATAAAATATTTAATTTGTAAACTAAAATGATTTACAATATAAAAAAATACTTTACAAAGGGGATAAGGATATGAAAAACTATCTTGAAGCAGTCCTGCATCAGGACGTTGACATCCACCCTTTCAATGATAAAAGGAAGCTGCCTCTGGTATATAGAGGCAGGTATATACTGTCCAATATGGTCATAGCTGGTCAAAAGACTGTGTTGGTCGAACCGATTGAACATGAACCGTTGGCAGTTTTAAAGAAGCAACATAAGCAGTTGGAGCTTTATACCGACTCACGTTGTGTGCTGGCTCTAAAGGAAATGAGCAGCTACGCACAGAAAGCCATGGTGAAAGAAGGGATTCCATTCGTCTGGGATGGACATCAGGTATATTTGCCTTTCTTGGGGATGCTTTTGGATAGCACTATAGGCAGGACGGTGCCACAGTGCGAAAAAATCTCTTTTTTGACACAACGTTTGCTGCTCACTGCACTGTACCAGAGTTGGGATGCAGTAACAGTAACCAAGGCTGCCAGGATGCTGGGAGTTACCAAAACAGCAGTTTCCCATTGCTTCGATGAATTAGAAGCCATAAACATGCCCTATCTGGCTGTGAGAAACAGGGCAAGAAAGCTGACCATAGCGAAAGATAAGCAGACGGTTTGGGAAACCATAAAGGACAGCTTGCGGAACCCTGTTATAGCCACATATGCGTTGAAGGAGAGTCCAGCGGCCAACTTGCTGACGGCAGGGCTGACGGCTTTAGCTGAATATTCCATGCTAAGTGAACCTGCTTGTCCAATTTTCGCTGTAAGCAAAAAGGCAATATCTAGCTTGAACCTCACCAAGAGGCAGCTGACACCAGCAGAAGATACACCCGCCTGCATTTTGCAGGAAATAGGCTATCAGATTGATTTTGGGGCAGGGACAGCAATAGACCCACTGAGCTTGGTGTTAAGCCTCAGCCAAGAAGAAAAAGAAGAACCACGCACCAGCATAGCGGTGGATGAAATGTTGGAGAATTACGTATGGTAAGAGGCATAGAGAAACTGCCCCCAGCAGATAGGGAGAATGCGGAAGCGGTCTCTATGATAATGGCGAGATAGCAGATAGGTATTGCAGAAGACAATAATTTGCTGTATAATTTTCATAGACTAATATGAGCTTATCGATTTCCCCGGGAATCGTGCAGAGAAGCGTTGTTATCTATTCCGTTAGGGCTGCTGTTGCAGAGGAATAGATTACAACGCTTTATTTGGTTTTCAGGAGGTAAATATGTATTTCAAAATAAACAATGAATTATCGAAAGATGCGATGTTAATTCGTGAAGAAGTTTTTATGCAGGAGCAGGGCTTCAAAAACGAATTTGATGATATTGATGATATTTCTACACACATAGTCTTATACGATGATAATAATAGTCCTGTGGGTTGTTGTCGAGTATATCCGGATGAAGCAGTTGGGAGATTTATTTTTGGGCGATTGGCCGTAAGGAAAAAATATCGTGGACAGGATATGGGGAGAAAAATTATGGAAAAGGCAATCGAGTATCTTAGCTCCATTGGTGCTTCTTATATTTCTTTGTCAGCCCAAGTTCAAGCGAAAGGATTCTACGCTAATTTTGGCTTTATAGAAGAAGGAGCGGAGTATTTAGATGAACATTGTCCTCACATTCACATGGTAAAGGAGTTGGAAGATAGATGTGTGGTTTAACATATTGGGGGCCTTTTGTACTGGTTGTCGTATCCAATGTGCTGTACCATAACATTGCCAAATGGACACCGATTACGTTAAGCCCTATGTTGGGGCTAAGCATCACATATCTGATAAGTTTTTTGCTTTGCATCGCAGCATATATTTATACAGGTTCTCCATTTCGGCAAGATATACAAGAGCTGAACTGGGCAAGCGTTGTTTGGGGAATTGTCCTGGTGGGAATAGAATTTGGCTATATCCTTCTTTATCGAGCAGGCTGGGAAATAAGCATCGCTCCAATTCTGATTAACATAACATGTGCGATAATACTTATTGTGATAGGCATTTTTGTTTACGACGAATCTCTTTCAGTGAAACAAGGAATAGGCATTTTGTGTTGTTTTGCTGGTCTGTATCTGATACGCTAATAATATGAAGGATGTGTATGTAAATGAGTGGTATAAAAATAGCTTTTTTCGATGTAGATGGAACATTACTGTCGCTAGGCATAAAGGAGCCTTCTGATAAAACCATTTATACGCTGAAAGAACTGCAAAAAAATGGTGTCATTCTTTGTATGGCTACAGGAAGAGGTGTCCTGGCAAGACCAAAGTTAAAGGGGATTCAGTTTGATGCGTATATAACGTTCAATGGTTCCTATTGCTTTACGGATGAGAAGATGATTCACAGCTGCCCCATTCCAAAATCAGATGTTTTGCAGATATTGGAAAACACGAGAAAAATGGGGCGTGCAATGGTCATAAGCAACGACAAATTCATTGTCGCTAATGGTATGGATGAAGACCTGAAAACGTATTTTTCCTTCGGGGGAGAAAGCATTGCTATCGATGAAAAATTTGATGATAAGTGTGCGGACGATATTTATCAAATAATGCTTAGCTGCGTGAACTCAGAATATGAGAAGATTCTTTGTGGTACCAAAGGAACAGCTGTAACGGCTTGGTGGGATAGAGCCGCCGATTTGATTCCTTCTGAATCAGGCAAAGGCAGAGCCGTAAAGAGCATTCTTGACTATTATGGCTTTTCGAAGCAGGAAGCGATTGCCTTCGGTGATGGAAGAAACGATATCGAGATGCTTGGTGCCGTGGGAATGGGTATTGCGATGGGCAATGCAGGGGATGAAGTCAAGGCAATAGCGGATGCTATTTGTAAAAATGTAGAGGATGATGGTATTTACCATTATTGCGTGGAAAATGGCCTTATCGAGCCTAGCCAAGCATAAACAGCCTTGGCTGTAATCCCTTCTTGTGTTCATTTTGCCGTCGAATGGGTAGGAATGTAAGGGATTATCGGGCAAGTAAGATGACCTGCGTCCTGTGAGAAAGAAGAATTTCATAACTATAACAAAAGCCGCTATGGAATACAGCGTGTTCACGTTGTATTCCATAGCGGCTTTCTGTTACTTGTTTTTTGGGAATCGTAGGTGTGCTTCTGTTATAAAGATTTGTGGCAGAAAACCCACAGGCTTGACTGTGGGAGCTGTCAGGCCACGGTTAGTAGGCTCTCATCAGCCCTAGTATTGCTCCATGATTGTTTTCTTACAAATTTTTTTAAAAAATCGTCTTGAAAATGAAATTTTTTTGCAAAAATGCCATTCGAATTTGCTATATTTTGTTCAGAAGGGATGACCAAGACAATTCTCTAGAGGCTACAGAGTCTTAAGGAGTAGAGTTTCTGTGCTTATAGTGATTTTGTCAGCTGTCCCTTAACGACGGTAAAATATTTGGAGGTTATGTTTTATGGTATTCTATATTGTGGAACTTCAAAATGTACGTGCTTATGCTCCGGCTGAGCGAATTGAAGCCAAATCGCTCACTAGTGCGATGCGAGTCGCGTCGCGTAATAAGTTTTTTTATGGAACGGCTTTAAAAGTGGGTGATTCTGTTGACAGCAGGGGCTTTATCAAAAATACGTTAGCCGTTAAGGTTGATGGAAAATGGTACAAGTATCGGCAGGGTGATGGTTGCTAAATCCAATTGTGCACGATTTGCACAAACATAACGTTTGTTAGACGAGATAAAGAAAGACCGTTCTGAATTGAGGTCAGAGAGACAAAATCAAGTGACCATAAAATCCCACGACAAAAAGTCGTGGGAGGAGGTCAATTTTTTGAAAAAAATGTTTAATGATGACACAACTGGTATTTATGAATATCATCCAGCTGTGAAAATATCAAAAGGAGAAAAAAGATGGATATCAAAGTAAGAATTATAGGTGATGAAGCGAGAATATCTGCTCCATCTGATGTTGATTTTTCAAACGAAATGAAATATCATAACTGCAAGTTTGATATGAAAACCAAAGAATGGGTCGTTGATATTGACTTGCTTGATATTGTTAGAAAGAAACTTTACAGTCTTTATGGCATGGATGATTTTACGAATGATTTCGTGAATGTGTGGGTTACGATACCAGAACATAAGCACTTAGAAGCAGTGTGTAGGCCAGTCAAAATGTTTGGCAAAGTTATTGCGGCTGCCACTAGTAAAAACAGCGGAGCCTTTTGGGGGAAAGATATTGTTAACATGAGTTCTGAATGTGAGTCTTGGGGGAGTGTCAAAAATTGGGAAACCCTTGTTTTACGTGGGAAATTTAAGATAAAAAATGTATCGAAGTCTCGTGTTCTAGAAGAAAAAGAAATATACGAAGATGACGGGTTTATCATAGAGATACTGGAGTCTTCAAAGGTAAATAAGAAGGTTCTGCTTGAAGAGCGTGCACGTCTAATCGAAAGAATAAATGAAATCGATAAAACGCTCCAAGAAGAATCTGATAGTATAATGGACAGCAAAATTGCTAATCATGAAGCAGATTTTCCTGATTAGTAAGAGCTTATAATCCAATATATCTCGTAACAGAATTAGCACGATAGTACAAAAAGACCGTTTGTTGATTGGTTTCAACGCACGGTCTTTTTTGAAGAAATGGAATAAGAGATTACTCTACAGACAAGAAATCAAATCCACATAAGCGACAGGGGGCTTATTTCGAATAGAGCCCAATTTTACTGTGTCTCCATCGTAGCGAATCAGGTGAGCTAAGAAGGCAAAGACCTTTCTAGCTTTGCTGCTGCGGTTCTTGCGAATATCTAGTAGGGAAGTTCGTTGATTCTTTCCTATAAGCCTAGCGTCCAAGGAGAACAGTATATTGGTGTCCTCGTCGTATATCAAATCCCCTAAAATCCTCGTATGGATAAGATTTGATTTTGGGATGACTTGGGCTCCCGTCATATTGGGAGCCATGATTTCGTCGCCTTCATCAAAAAAAACGGGGTGAAGATAAATACTGACGACTGTCTTCGAACCAATCGTTTGAACATCCTGTTCGATATAGCAGGCACTATATATGGCGGTTTTTGAGAAAAAACTTCTGATATATAGTGGCAAGTCTACGACTCGTTTAAAAAAGGAGATTCTGACTGGACAGGCCATACATCATCGCCCCTTTATTCCAGGTTCTCAGGAAAGTCGTGGTTATGGCCAAGATATTCAGGTGCTTCGGGAATTTCGTAGTCCAGGCCTTCCTCAACAACAGGAGGAGCATAATCATCCGCACTATCGGCAATATCGCTTTCACTATCGTCGTAAAAATAATCCTCATCGATGATATCTTCTTCAAGATAACGGGGGCGATTCGAAACGTCGTAATACAAAGATACAAGCTCTGCAGAAGCAAAAACCATGTCAACTCCGTTTTTGCTGCGAATGGTAACGTGTGGACGGCCTGACCAGATTTCCATTTCGGTATCCACATCGTCTTTGCCGACAATATTGACAATCTCGTTCAACGGAATAACGAGGTCTCTGTAGCCATTCTTTTCAATACGCCCCATCAGGGCAACTATAGCAGGTGGAGCAGTACTTATATCTTGGACAGAGAGTGTCGGATTCGCCATGACAAGCGTACGGCAGACTGCATTCAGCAGATTGTGCTCGAAGAGGGACAGTTCTTCTGAAGGGACGCCCACAGGCAGCTTCGAGATAACGGAATCAATCAGGCTGATAGCAGCATCATGAGTCATCACGAAGTCGATGTTTCCCTTGCCACGGGCCTCGTTGGCGAGGGCACTATAAGGAATGAAGCTCTTCAGGTTGATACGCTGGTTGTAACTGATGTGAAGATACGCCTCAACAAGCAGCTTGTGAGCTGCCCGCAAGTCGGTAATCTTCGTAATGCGGAGCTTCCGATAGTTAACCCGGTACGCTCTCCCTGTTCTCAAATCGATGATTTCCATGGAAAATTCCTCCTTTTATTTTCTTGCCATATAGGCGAGTTTAGGGTTGTCTTGGCAGTAATTCTACTGCCTCCTAATAATAATGGTACTACTTCATTTCCGTTCTCGCTGGAATTCGGTACCCAATATCGTCTATGGTGCAATTTTTTCGGCTAATGTGTTTTATCGAAGAACATGTGCACATACACATAAGAATTGTTGCTGATTCTTCAAAAAAAATTTTTGGATTTCTAAGTTTTTTGGGTTCGTGACTTGCTATCTTTTAGGTGGGGCTATCAAACGAATTTCTTCAAGAAAGCACTAGTGGCTTCTTGAAGCGAGTCAAAAGCAAGAAAAGAAAGGAAGATAACGATTTTTTCAAGAAAAAATGTAAAGAAAGCTGTTGAAAAGGGTGGTGAAATCATGAAAACAAGATTTTCGGAAATCTTACCCAAGGTGAAATCAACCCCAAATCATAGAGTAAACGCAAGCGTTAACGTTGAGTTTAACTCGGGCTATTTTACAGTCGAAAATGGTAGATTTTATACGACTAAGCGTTATGGCAAAAATGGCGTAAAGAAAGTCTTGGAATTTTGCGACTGCATTGCATACATTTCTTGTCCTATTGGCAAAATTGCGGTTCATTTCGAACCTGTGGTTGACGCTAAGACATTTGTATGCTACGGAATTGGAGATATAGACTATTCAAACAACTTCATCAAAATGATTGAGGTTGAACGTTCTCCTCATAACAATGTGATTCGTTGTAGAAACAATTACGATTGTTTCTACAATTTCCCATTGGATGTGGTAGAATATCTTTACAATGAGAGTATAGAGGAAGATGAAGAAGGTGTTCCTCGAAAATTCTTGACAATAAAAAAAGAAGTAGTGGGAAAAATTCGGGAAAAGATGATGGAGAAAGATATAAAATCTTATCTAAAATCGATGGGGTACAAAGAATTATGTGACGTGGAGGAATGGATGGAGACTATGTCGAATAATGGCAATGTGTTTCCAATGGATGAGTCGTTCAAGAAATGATGAGAAAGGCAGCAAAGGGTACAATGCGTTAACTGTATCCTTTGCTGCCTTTTTTGTTCCTATTTTCACCACTTCATAGCCGTCATCGAAGATATTGCGGTATTCCTTTTGAAGAACGAAGTTAATTTCGACAACGTTCTGGTAGTGCTGGTGGGCTCAAGGTGAGTATATAACAGAAAAGGCTCTGGCATACATAGAGAGATGTATGTCGGAGCCTTTGGCTGTTCATATTCTGTCTGCATCCAGCGTGATAAGGTATCGCCGGTTATTACCGTATTCATAATCCTTATCTAGTTTCCACGTTAGAATCTTACCTTGTCGCTTGAGTTCGCCTAGAACACCTTCTTTGGTCCACGGCAGAATAAGGGTGACCGTAACTTCCCCAGAGGGCAACAGACAGCCATAGGTGGTAAGCAGGTTGTCCTCGATAGCTCGGAGAGTGTCGAGGTATGACTTGCTCTGTTCTTTGATGGTGGTTTGAATTTTTGTTTTCATGGGTAAAATTTATCGCACTCACATTGAACTGTCAATGCTTTTGGCTGACGAAAGATGTTTCTTGCTAAGAGGATATTTTTGTGTGATAGCGAATAGAGTTCTTAAGAGTAAGAGGAAGCAGGCTTTCGGTAGTAAGAGGTAAGGGTTGAGCAGGATGGTTAGAGAAAACGATTTGCTAAGTCGGGAACTGGACATATATATTCGGAAGCATCTACGCCCTGAGGGAATAAAGCTCAGGGATTTCTTTGGTATCGACGTGCAGCATGCTGCC
>Ga0326512_10004241_pt1 | contig 10425 bp, 8 predicted proteins | sample 1_2617_0518_D_FD_203652 | JGI IMG/M metagenome (GOLD analysis project Ga0326512, IMG submission 203652) | Bovine rumen microbial communities from UC Davis, California, United States - 1_2617_0518 | ecosystem: Host-associated > Mammals > Digestive system > Stomach > Rumen | place: USA: California...
GTTCATCGTAATGATGAAGTTGCCAACATGTGTTTTCATCTAAATACTTGCTTCCAGGAAAATCTTTTACCAATGAGAGTACTGCATAGGTGCACCCCTTATTGTAGCCCTCAAACACCTTCTCATAGCGTCTCAGTTGTATTCTCTCAGGCAAACTTTTTACCTTATTTTCCAGAATGATGAATGCACACTCTTTCTTAACAGATTCTCCATTGCGCATCTTTCCTGTATCTTTCAGGTAGGTTACGCACAAATCCAAATGCTTATACTCACGTTTAACTTCCCAGCCTTCTGGCCAAGTGGCATGTATATCAAGTAGCTTTGTCATCGTCTGCTGAAAAGCATCGCGGTAGTTCACACCTAACCAATAGAGGAAATTGCTGTGAAACAATTCCTTTGACCCACCAGACAAGTATAACATGGGCGATTCCATGAGCCTTTCTTTTAATTTCATATTGTCTACAAATTCTTTTAATGATTTTATATCTTTAGGAGTTGCTCTCATAATTATGACTGTTATTTGTTATATGTGATACCAATGCCCAGTACCTTTGTGTATTTAATCATATCACTATCTTTTTCGTTTTTTCCACATATGTAACAATTGAAATGCCCATTCCTCGCTTACACCTATCTCTTTGGCTATTTCTGTGTAAGATATGTTGGGATTCTCCCCAACCAATTTTTCAAAAGATTCTTTATACTTAGGTGGAAACATTCCTAACCATGTGTCTAAATTGCTGAACTTCAAAGATGCCGGAGCATCTTGGCCAAGGGGTTCACCATCTTTATATACCGGCAACCTTTTTTCCGCAACTCCTTTTCTTCTCACTATAGTAGAGTCTTCATCCATAATAATGAATGATTTTCCTTCGGCAATATCTTTTTTGCAAGATTCCGAATAGTCAGATGCCCAAGTATAATGAGGATGGATGGAAGAATCTACCTTGATTATCGAAATGTAAGGAGCAAAGCAGTAGTCTTCAAATTCTGCATCTGATTCAAAATAGATGTTATTACCAAATGTCTGCATGATTTTTGTTTTGTTTAGTTTTAATATAATATAGTAACGTTTCTCAAAAAATTCAATGACTTGGTCATATTTTTTTGCTTGGCATTATCAAAGCGCTGCTAGTAACAGGCAAAAAAGGAAGATATAGAAAATGATTGCCCATATCACGCCAAGGGTGGTGGCACACCCCTCCCACATGAAGGAAAATATTTTTCCTACTCCCTTCAGGAACCATCCAAGTGCACTACCTCCTATAAATGCTAAAATGGTTAGTATTATTATGCCGAGTATTGCTAATATGCCCATAGGCTGATAGTTAAAAGTTAGAGCGATTAAAATTACTATTTGTATGTGAATTGTAATTATGGTTTATTTATGTACGTATTATAACAAATATCTCCATAATCCTCCATTAATTTGTATGCTGTGGATAATGCTCGACTGGCAAACGTATGAGCAATTATAGCTGTTATTAATTTGTTGTTATATTTAATGGTAACTTTTGTGCACTTTCCCTGAATTTTGCTATTGCCAATTTTTTTTGTAAGTTTATTTACGGTTTGTATCGTGTTTGGATGTGATTTGTTGTATTCATCAAATAAATCCTTAAATATGTTGGAACAAAAAATCACATAGGTTCTATCATGAGATAATATTTCCTCAAAAACGGTTTCAAGGAAAGGAATAAGCAAAGAGAGTTTTGCTTTATTCAAGCCATTGAAAGAGGCTGATGCGTAAGGGAGTAAGTCCATCTGCATTTTTTCAGTGAGCACTTTTTCTTTGGCATCTAGTAAAATTTGACGTTTACTTAATGGATTAGCACATAGGTTTCGCGGTAGTTGAATACCTGTATTGCTCCATTTGTGTAAGAAAAAAGCCTGTTTTACATCAAAGGAATCATATCTATACTTATCACGGTTCCCATAGTTTTCAGATGATAAGTGATAGTTTGTATCGTCGCTAGCATTTTTCATTGAACGTTTACAAATATCACATTTCAAATTACTATTAGCCAGGCTGATATCTACTCCGGGATTTATCATTATCATGAAGGTTTTGGCATCGCGCTTGCCTGCATAGTAGCCAGGTAATGCTTTTGTTGCAAACGAGATCATTCCTGACTGACCAGAGAGCTGCCTATTTAGATTCAAAGCTTCTTGAATTTCTCCAGGAGTATTTCCTCCGTTATAAAGATCCGTCAAGTCTTTTTTTATTCTTTGGTTTAGTGTTAGTGGCATAATCTGATATTAAGATTCTATTTTTTTATTGTATCCTCCAACCTGTGAGATTGGAGGATACGAGTTAATCAAATTTTAATAGGTATTAGTGCAGACTTGGTAAGCCTTAAATATTGGGTTTACATATCCAACGATAGGAATCTGCATCTACTCTTGCTTTCTTTCCAAATTGCTGTTCAAGCACATCTGCAATATCTCCAGTTCCTGGGCTAGGAGAGTTAGTTGCAACCTGGATTGTTGTGCCTTTAGGCACGTGAGCACTTCCACTTTTAAAGGTACATGTGAACATTCTTTTTGACATAATAGATTAACTTTAAGTTATTGCCTATTCTTTCAAGGATTTTCGGCTTCCTCCTCTTTATGGTTAATTAGTGATAGAACTAATTATATGATGAAAACTTTATTCCAACTTTTGTCAGCATATTTGTAACAACATTTTCAGATAGTTGTTCTACAACAATTATTGGATTTCCTTGCTCGTCAAAGTCTTGGGAAATATTTCCTCCCATATCCATTAATTGCTTTGCCAAATCGTTGAAGCTGCCATTATAACCATTTTCACGTAACCATTTTGTATTAAGGCGAATGACCTTGGATAGTTCTGAATTTGAAAAATCTGGTATTGTCTCTTTTTCGTTTACAGTTATGGGGGATGTCTGCAAGGTTTCCTTTAAGGCGTCAATGCGTCCTGTGGCAACGTTTGCATTAGCTTGGAATCCCATTTTTGCCATGTCTGTCAACTTTTGCGTCATCTGTTCGTACATAATAGCATTCTCTTTAGCTATTTCCTTTTCGCGTTCGGCATTTTTGCCAGCAGAAAAGGATTCAGCAAACTTAGCTTGTGCACTAGCATCCATTTCTCGAATCTGAACCGCCATTATTTGTTCTGCAGTCATTTCCTTTTGAGTTTGCATACGTCTTTCTTCAGCATCAAACTTCGCTTGTTGCATGGTTTGCTCGTGTTGCAATTCGTCTTGTTTGGCTATGCGTTTAGCCTCCTGCATTATCTGCATATTACGCATAGCAATGCTTGCTTTCTGCTCCAATTCCCCCATGCGTCTACGACTTTCAATATTAGCAATTTCTTGCTCATGTTCGTCCAATTTCAAGGTGCGTTCTATATCAGCATCCTTAGATTGTTGATCCAAATCAAAATTGAATGTTTTCCGCTGTTTTTCCAAGTCAAAGTCAAACGCCATTCGTTGTTTTCTTTGCTCCTCATTTTGTTTGTTTTTTGCTATTTGGTGCTCATCCTGTCTAAACTGGCGTTCATCTTCTCTTGCCTGTTGTCTGCTCTCTAAGTCGAAATTAAATTCGGTTTTACGTTTATGATTCTCAAAATCATAATCGTCTTGCTTGCGACGTGCAGCAAGGTTAGCATCCAACTCTATTCCCTCCTTTTCCAGTTTGTCGATGAGGCGTTGTTTTTCTAAAACATAGGATTTCCCATAGAGAGCAGCCTCCATCTCAGCTTTCTTGATGTCGAAATCTGTACGCTGCTTTAGTTTTTCAAAATCTGCCTCATCCTTGCGCATATCTATATGTACGTTCTCTTCGTAAAGCCCAACTTCCGTGCGCATCTTTTCAATAGAAGCCTTTGTGAGGGCTGCATGCTTTAAGACATCACTTATCTGTTGACGCTCAAAACGTTTGTTTTGTATGTTTTCTTCCAGAATAGCGAACTCATCTTCATTCATGAGTTTCTTCATCTTAATATCACTAAGGATTTTGTCAACATCCATCATTCGTGTTTGTTCATCAGCATTCTGCAGTGCGCGACGTAAACGAACCTCCATCTCATGTAGTTCCACGAATTGTGACATTTCATCCTCGTTAAGCAATTTGTCTCGATTCAGTTTGTTCATGTCATCAAGAAAATGCAGGTTCTCACGTTCAATATTCATTTTTTGCTCGTGAGTCAAATTCAGTTCCGTCAATTCCTGCTCGTGCTGATAGTTTGTATAACGATTTAGGAATTCGTTTTTACGCATATAGAGGTCAGCTTCCTGTTCCTTTCTCCACAGGTCTTGCTCTATCTTGCGTAATTGTTCCAAATCCTTGGAATCAGTGGTGACATTCATTATTTGAACCACCTCAATGCCACTCAGTCTTTTCTCTAGTTCAGTTTTTAATTGTTGTTTTATATTCTCTTGTTGTTCGGATGTTAGGCTTACAGATGTTATTTGCATAGGTTCAACAATTTGTGTAAGAATGTGTTGAACCCATGGTGATATCATCTCTTGCAAATTGGTGATAGATATCTCGTGTTGGTCGTTCAGGTAGTTAAGTCGGAAAGCTGTAAAATCGCAAATGCGCAATTGAATACTGAGACCAATTTCTAAATCAATTAAGCCAGACTTAAGCTGATAAGGCTTAAAAGAACTTCTGCCTTCAGAATCCTTTGCATACCCGAGTGAAAGATGAAAAAGACGATTGGATATCAGGTAAATGCCAACAACCTTGGTAGAAGAGTTATCTTGTTCTACCTCCTTATAAGCTACTACTGTTTGTGCAGAATCGTTTGCTATTTCATTTTGTTTTCTGCCTCCCATCAATCCTTTTACAAAGGAACTTACGCGTTCACCGAATGTTTCGGATTTTTTGGTTGGGTACGTTTCCTCTTTCTCACTATAAGTATTGGTATGTTCTATTACTTTTTCTGGATGGAATATATACATACCACCACCCATGATGCGACTTAACTGTCCATCAACAAAAATTGCAGCTGTTACACCATCTTGTATTACTACTCCGTTAACTGAAGAATTGTCGGATAGTTCTTTTTCGGATATCTTTCTAGCTAATAGACCTGGTGCAATACTCCACACGGTTTTATTGCTGACTATGTCAACACCGTCAATATATTCTGTAGCAGAATCAGAGCAAGAAGCGCCACATTTAGGACACTTATCGTATTTGGGTAGTAGCGGATATCCACATTCTTTACATTTTGCCATAATTGTATGTATTTATTTGTCGTAAAAGTAACGATATTCTTCAGGAATAACATCAATGATGAGAAATTTTTCATTTATTCTCTCAGCTTCACGTTGCGCTTTGTATGATTCCAGGTATTCTGGAAGGACATATAATCGTATAGCTTTTTCTTCTTCATCAATATCTTCTGCTATTGGCTCAAGTTCTTCTATTGCAGGAGAGAAGCAGTATATGTCAATGTTAAATTGATGTAAATTTTCAACTTCTTGTATGGTAGGAGGTAAAAATAATCTTTTCAAGTTTTCGCCACCTATATTTTCTTCAATTGTAGTGACTCCAATAGGTAGAGCTATTTCTTTCAGTTTTGGTGTGTTATCGCCAATGAATCCTTCGGGTATTACCTTCAGTTTCGTTACTTTAGAGAAATCGAGTTTCTTGAGTTTAGCCAGATCCGTCCCCAACCAACCTAATTTTTGCAGAGCGCTAGGAAAAACTATTTCTTTTAGTTTGGTACATTCCTCAAAAGCTTCATCATCAATCTTCGTTATAGAGTCGGGGATAATGATCTCTTCAAGTTCTTCACATTTTGCGACAGTCCCCACACCCAACTCTTTCACCGTGTCAGCAAATGTCACCTTTGTTAAATGTGCGGCGCCAGTAAATATTGCCACTTCTGAACGGAAAGTCAATTCTTTCAGGTTGGGTGTATCTTGGAAGATCCAATTACCCTCCTTTACTGAGCGTCCTATTGTAGCTTTTTCAAGTGTCTCTATATTACGAAAAGCTCTATACTCAACATTTTCTACAGTATCAGGTATTACAATTTCGATTAGTCCAGTGCATTCGAAAGCAGACTTCCTAATTGTTTTCAGTGAAGATGGAAAAATGACAGTTTCCAGGCTGGTACATCCATAGAAGGCCTTTTCTCCAATTTCTTCAAGATTTATGCAATTGCTTAGGTCAATTTTCTTTAGGCTGGTACAGTCACAGAAGGTATTCCCCCCAATACTCTCCAATGAATCAGGGAAGGTGATAGATTCCAGGCTGGTACAGCCAGAGAAAGCAACCCGCCCAATACTCTCCAATGAATCAGGGAAGGTGATAGATTCCAGGCTGGTACATTCAGCGAAAGCAGCCCACCCAATACTCTCCAATGAATCAGGGAAGGTGATAGATTCCAGGCTGGTACATCCATAGAAGGCCTTATCTCCAATTTCTTCAAGATTTATGCAATTGCTTAGGTCAATTTCTTTTAGTTTGGTACAATTCTTGAAAGCGGATTCCTCAATTGTTTCAAGTTTTTCGCATTTGCTTAGGTCAACCTGCTTAAGTCCACGACAACTCAGAAATGCCTTGTCGCTGATCTTTTTCAACGACGAAGGAAAGTCAACTGCCTTCAAATCTTCGTTAAGAGCGAAAGAACTCCTACTGATTTTTTCTGTATCTTCAGGTATAACATGAATGTTAAGATGAGAAGATTGTGCGGACATTTCGTGAGAAACGGATTCTGATGAAAGGTTTAATGAGCCCATTGTAGAATGTTTTATAATGTTTATAATATTTTTTTATTATATATGGTAGCCTGGTCGGATTTACCCATTTTGGTCATTATTTTAGCTGCCATGCCGTAGGTTTCTTTTCGTTGTTCTTTACTGCAACCTGGCACCTCTGCGGAAATGCGGTCGAAAATGCTTGCAGCTCCAACAATAGTTTCCTGAGCTTTGTCAAGATGGTTTGTCTGTAGATAAAGCAGAGCACATACTGTGAGCACTGAGGCATAGACCCCCTGTAATAATTCGGAACCATCTTGTATATCATAGAGCATATCCCCAGCTTCATAGATAAGTTTCTGTGCTTCACCAAATGATTTTTCTTCGATCAAGTAATAGGCTAATGTGCTTTTTACTACTGGAGTGAAATAGATAGGATATTGTTCGGTGACGTTCTGCGATGCGGTATTTATGAAAGCCTGCAGAGAACTTTTTGTTGCATATTTATTTCGTACTATTTGATGCCAGGTATATGTGTTATAATTAACGCTGTCAATCAATTCGTTGATAGTAGCTTTAAAGTTTTCTCCTAATTGTAATTCGTCTTCGCGTTTAGCCAGTGTTCGTTTTGATAGTCTTATACCATTAAGGAATGTGCCTGCTGAACTAAGATTAGTTACAGCTATGAACCCACGGTTAAGAACTTCTATCTTACAGTGTATGCGGTTTACTGTGTTATCTGTTATGGGCATGCTCTGATTGCCCCCTGTCCCTACTAGTATAATCATATTGTGAGAATCAAATAAAATCTTTTATATTACACCGTCAATGAATCTATTTTAGGCATCTTAGGAAGAATCTTATAGAGGTTGGCCATTTTACGTTTGTGTATCAATCCACTGAATATATGATCGAAATAAAATGAAAAATCTGTATGATATTGTTTTAAAGTATCATCGTTATCTTCTGCTATAAGCATCAGTGCTTGGGCAAAACGGTCGAGGTAATCGCTGAAGCCATCAGTTCCTTGCTCAAGGAATACACGAGCTTGCTCCAACGCACTAGTCTGAGTGATGTCTTCCCAGTAGGAGTATAGGCATTCAACTGTAGCCAAAAGAGATATATTCCCGAAAGGTTTATCGCTCCATGCCTCCATTTCTGTGATTATAAGTTGTGCTTTGTCCAATTTTCCTATGTTTAGATAAGATATATATGCCCAGAACGATTGCCAATAGTTGTCATTTTGCCTCTTTTCATATTGTTGTATGCTCTTTTCAGGATTAAGTCCTGTCAGGATGAGATAGTAATAAAACTGGACTTCATCAATCATATACCTTTCGGCCATAGCTTCTAATCTGGGAAAGCTATGTTTTAACAGGTCTGTATTTCCATTCGTTGTCATATTGACAATCTGTTGGAGAGCTACTTTTTGAACAGGGTTTAGTTTGTTTTGTGAATGTTGAAGGCGAAGCTGCCTAACTTGCTCTCTTATCAGGTCTGCCTCTGCACTGTTTAAGCCTAGTGTAATGCGTAAATGTTCTAATTGCTGAGCTTCTTGGCTCGTCATTACACCATCTTCATAGACTTTCTCACATAGTTGTTTATATTGAATAATTTTTTCTTGCTGTATTTCTTCTGGATTTTTTTTGCGTTCATGAACTATGTTAGTCACAGTATTATGCGAATCTATGTTTACATTCATGTCACCTGCAATTGCATTAGCATCGCCCATAATGGGGGTTCCTCCCATGCTTTCCTCAGGAAGTTTTGGCAATTCATTACCACAATAAGGACAACGTGGGAACTGCCAGTTTTGTGATAATTCTTTACCACAATTAGGACAAAATTTGAGCATTTGTCAAGTTTTTAGTTATTAGTATTCCAAATTTCAGGCACAAAGAGTGTGAGCCTTCTCTACATTCTCTGTCAGAAGGTTCTGGAATACCCGTAGTAAAAAGAATGAAAATCAGCCCACACCTGTAGAGATATGTGAGCTGCCCCCACGGAGAGGGGACTGCGTGACTATCAATACAGACTGTGAGGCATTTTCGCTTCTTCCCTTACTACAGCGAATTTTCCAGATTTACTGACGGGTTAAAGCTAAAGTGCTCTCCTCGATGTCGTGATCTCTTACGAAACCACGCCACAAAAGTAAACATTTTTTTTGAAACGCCAAACATTGTGAGCTGATTTTTTATTTTTACGCAAAGTTAAGGACAGAAAAAGAAACGTACAAGTCCTTTTCTGTCCTTTTGCTTTCTTATAATAAAAAGGTTGTTTGACTACCTTACAATCCCTCGTGCCACAGGAGTTTGAAGAAGTCAAGCACATAGATGCATTCTATATTGTCTGTGCGACGATTGATAGGGTCGAGTGAGACGATGATTCTGCGACTTTCAGGGTATTCTTCACCAAACGCTCTCAAGCCTTTCAAATGACGTGGCAATACTTCTTCTACGGATTTTATTTCTATAGCTATTCTGGCATCGCCTATGATGGCATCTACCTCTATGTTTGTGTATGTATGCCAATAGGTGAGTTCTTCTTCAGAGTGGGTATAGTGAAGCCAGGCATAGAGTTCTTGTATCACAAGATGCTCAAAGGCATGGCCATATTCTACTGTTCCTCTGACGAGTTCCTTTCTTTGCAACAGGTGATTGGCTACACCTATGTCAAAATAATAGAAACGGGGAGCCTGCATTAGTCTGCGTTTCTTAACCTTTCGAAAGGCTGGTATTCTATAGCCTATCAGTGTGTCTTCAAGTATGTCAAAATAAGATGCGACTGTGGATGCGCTTACTCCACAGTCTTGTGCTATATTGTTGTTGTTGACAATTTCACCGTCAGTCAAGGCTGCTACTTCAAGGAAACGGTGGAAAGCACTTAGATTCCTGACCAGCGACTCTTCTTTTATTTCCTCTTTTAAGTATATGTCTATGTAGGCTGCCAGCCTGCGTGAAGGGTTCTGAGCCAGATAGTGTGATGGTATCATGCCATAGTTTACTGCACGATTGATATCGAAATCGGGTATTTCTGCACTTACCAGTGGATATAGATATACTGGCAGGGCTCTACCACCTAAGGTATTCCTTCCTTTACGCTTTAGTTTGCGCGCACTGGAACCACAGAGTATGAATGTCAGTCCACGCTCAGAAATGAGCCTGTGCACTTCATTGAGCAGTTCAGGAACTTCAGGTATTTCATCAATTATGACCAACGTTCCCTCTTCTTCTTCATTAAGCATCTCATAAAGTAATGAGGGCTTCTTGAAAAAGCGGTTCTTGAGGCTTGTGTCGAGCAGGTCCAGATAGATGGAATTGGGAAACTGTTGTCTTAAAATTGTTGATTTCCCTGTTTGACGAGCGCCAAACAGAAAGATGCTGCCATCTAACTCTTTATTAATTTGTAAGTTACGTTCTAATACTGCCATATTTTTTCAGGTTCTCTACTGGAGATTTTCAATAAAAATCAAAAGTGCTACTGGAGATTTTCAACCATTTTCTGCGGCAAAATTAAGAATTATTTTTTAATCTTCAAAATAAATGAGAGGAAAAGTAGAGAAAAGAAGAATTTAAAAAATAACCTCCTAAGGTCACTAAATCGCTCTCAAGGCGCATGAATACTGGGCTGAGGATAGTGACCTATGTTTGCCGACAGGTCACTATAGAGGTCACTTTAGACCTTACTATCTGGCAAGAAATGATAGGAGTTACAGAAGTTAGCGCTTCGCTTAGGAGTGAAGACAATA
>Ga0326512_10004242_pt1 | contig 10424 bp, 10 predicted proteins | sample 1_2617_0518_D_FD_203652 | JGI IMG/M metagenome (GOLD analysis project Ga0326512, IMG submission 203652) | Bovine rumen microbial communities from UC Davis, California, United States - 1_2617_0518 | ecosystem: Host-associated > Mammals > Digestive system > Stomach > Rumen | place: USA...
ATGCGGCGCTAAACTGCGTTATCCGAGAGGATAAAAAGAGGTGAAAATGAAAAAACAAGAAATCTCTATTTCAAATACGCTGGTTGCTTCCAAAATAGCGAATAAAATCGTGGTCATTCGCGATGTTCAAGTTTTACTTGATCGCGATATTGCTGAAATGTATGGTGTAGAAATAAAGGCGCTGAACCAAGCTGTGAAAAGGAATCCCGAACGTTTCCCGGACCAGTTTATGTTTCAATTGTCTTCGGATGAATATCGAAATGTAAAGAAATCTTTATGGTCACAATTGGGGATGCGGACGAATAGTTGGACACAACTAGAGGACGCATCATGTACTTTACTGAAGAACAAATCGCCAAGGCGCTGGAAACATTCCATGATTTAAAGTCGGCGACAAAGGTCGTAAGAGAACTCGGCTATCCATCGACAAAACAGCTATATAAGTGGATAAGGAGGGAAGGCCAACCACGTCAGGAAAGAAAAAAGCATCACAAGGTTATAAACACTCCAGAACATCCGGCTCACGCCCCTCTCAAGATTAAACTTGAGGCCATCCACAGATGCTACGAAATGGGCGAACCAATGATTTCTGTAGCCAAGGATATTGGATATACGTACGCAAGTATCTATTATTGGTACCAGAACTATAAAAAGTACGGACTTATGGGACTGCAGAACAAACCTAGACCAACGAAGCGGAAACAGGCGAAAGAAAAGGATCTTTCTTCCGAAGACGCGAAGGCGCTGAACGAGAAGATTCGAAGTCTACAGCTGGAAGTTGACATACTGAAGGAGACGCTGAACATAATAAAAAAAGACCCAGGCGTTGACCTGTCTGCCCTCCGGAACAGGGAAAAAACACAGCTCGTCAACGCCTTACGCAACCGCTACGAATTAAGGGAAATCCTGCTTGCACTGGGGATGTCCCGAAGCGTCTATTACTACAACGTGAAACACCTGGACGACCGTAACAACAAGGATCGTCAGTTGCTCAAGGAACTTGTCCCCATATTCAACGAGTCCAACAAGACTTACGGCTACAGGCGAATCCACAGCGAACTTTCAAGAACCGGAAGGAAGGTTTCCGAGAAGGCTGTCAGACGCGCAATGAAACTCGGTAACCTCGTTGTCTACAAACCCAAGAAGCTGAAGTACAGTTCATACAAGGGCGAGATCACGCCCGCTGTTCCCAACATACTTAACCGTAATTTTCATGCCGACGCTCCCAATCAAAAATGGCTGACGGATATAACGGAATTCCCGCTGCATGATGGCAAAGTGTATCTATCACCGATTATCGACTGCTTCGACGGGGCGCCAGTGTGCTGGACAATCGGGGAATCACCTGACGCAACCCTTGTCGACGAGATGCTGGACAAGGCCGTCGCGACACTCCACGAGGGAGAGGCCCCGATAATCCATACGGACAGAGGAAGCCATTATAGATGGCCTGGATGGATCGAGAGAATGAAGAAGTACGGCTTGACTCGCTCCATGTCAAGGAAGGGCTACACTCCCGATAATGCTGCCTGCGAGGGATTTTTCGGTATACTCAAGAACGAGTTCTTCTACAGCAGAAACTGGAGAAAGGTCAATAAGGAAGAGTTCAAGGCTGAACTTGAAAAATATCTGGAATGGTTTTGTTCTAAACGGATAAAGGTCGGCCTCAACGGGATGAGTCCAGCGGATTATCGGAAACTATATTTGGACAAACAACCTGTCTAAATTATTGTCCGCATCCCCTTTCATGACCTCAAATATATAACATTTCCCCCGCACCGAAGCGGGTTCCGGCTAAATTTGCCCCCTCCAAAGACAAAAGTATGTTCTAGCGCACACTTTTACAGACAAATCACTTTTTTAGAGCCTTCAAGCCCTCAAGGCGGTTCAGCGCCTCGTACAAGGTTTCGTCTTTCTTGGCGAAGTGGAGGCGCACCAGATGGTCCTCCGGTTCCCTGAAAAAGCTGGAGCCGGGCACCGCGGCGACGCCCACCTTCTGCGCCATGTCGATGCAGAACTGTTCATCGGGCAATCTGCCACCATCGAGAACCGTGCTCAACCCGGCAAGAGAACTGCGCGAGCCGTAGCCGAATTCAGAAATGTCGATTAGGACAAAGTAAGCGCCTTGCGGTTCCGAGAAACGAAGGCCCAAGTTCCGCAGGCCCTCCGTGAACAAATTCCGCATGTGTGTGTAGTGCGCCTGCAGGCCGGCATAGTACGAATCGTCAAAGCGGAGCGCCGTCACGGCGGCTTCCATCAGCGGGGCAGCGGCGCCGACCGTCAAAAAGTCATGGACCTTCTTGATGCGCTCCATGACAGGTTCCGCGGCGAGCACGTAGCCGAGGCGCCAACCGGTAATCGAGTACGTCTTGCTCAGGCTGCTGCATTCGATAGTGCGTTCGAACATCCCCGGGAGCGTCGAAATATACGTATGGCGGTGGGGCGCATAGATAATATGTTCGTAAACCTCGTCCGTAATCACGTAAAGGTCGTATTTTACCGCCAGGGAGGCAATTATCGAGAGTTCTTCGCGGGTAAAGACCTTCCCGCTCGGGTTCGCGGGGTTGCACAGCACGAGCGCCTTCACGCCCGGCTGCTTCATGGCGCTTTCCAGAACGTCGGCATCGAAGCTCAAATCCACGGGAGAAAGCGGCACGTAGACGGGTGTCGCCCCGCAGAGAATCGTGTCGGCGGAATAATTCTCGTAAAAAGGCGAAAAAAGCACGACTTTATCGCCCGGATTGCAAACCGACATCATCGAGGCCATCATGGCCTCGGTACTGCCACACGTAATGACGATTTCCTTTTGAGGGTCGTAGCGCAGCCCGCTAAAGCGTAACTGCTTGTCACTCAACGCTTCACGGAAGTTCTGGGCGCCAAAGGTAATCGCGTACTGGTGCGGCCCCGCGGGGGCAATTTCGGCCAAACGCCTCGTCAGCGCCTCCGGAGGGTCGAAATCCGGGAATCCTTGCGAAAGGTTGATCGCCCCGCAGGCATTCGCGATGCGGGTCATCCGGCGGATAACGGAATCGGTAAAAGTCTCTGTACGCTGGCTCAAGGGTTTCATAGCCGCCCAAATTTAGCATTTATTCAAGCAACTCTCTCATCTCCTCATAGAGGATATAGAACTGTTGGCAGCTTTGCTGCCTTACATGTTCTTATGCCCTATGAGTATAACTCAACTAAGGTGCTATAAAAGCACCAAGTATCGTTTCTCTCGTCTCTCGTCTCTCGTCTATTATTCTATATTATGCCGCACTATGTTCTCACAGCTGACCGACTCTCTAGAATCTACCCTCAAGAACCTGCGCGGGCAGGGCAAGCTCACCGAAGAAAATGTGGCCGAATCGCTGCGCGAAGTGCGCCGCGCGTTCCTCGAAGCCGACGTGAACTTCAACGTGACCCGCGACTTCGTAAAGGCCGTCAAGGAAAAGGCCCTCGGGTCTGAAGTCCTCACCTCGGTGACCCCCGGTCAGCAAATCGTGAAAATCATCCACGACGAACTCGTGAACGTCATGGGTGGCGAAACCAAGGAAATCAACCTCTCCGGCCCCGCTCCGGTCGGCATCATGATGGCGGGCCTGCAGGGTTCCGGTAAGACAACCTTCGCCGGTAAAATCGCCCTCTGGATGCGCAGCAAGAAGAAGAGGAAGCCGCTCCTCGTGGCAGCCGACGTGTACCGCCCGGCGGCTATCAAGCAGCTGCAGGTGCTCGGCAAGTCCATCGGCATCCCGGTGTACGACGAAGGCCAGGGCAATCCGGTCGAAATCATCAAGCACGGCTACCAGTACGCAAAGGATAACGGCTTCGACCTCGTGATTTACGATACCGCGGGCCGCCTGCAGATTGACGAAGAGCTGATGCAGGAACTCGAGAAGGCGAAGGAAGCCGTCCACCCCGACGAGATTTTGTTCGTGGCCGACGCGATGATCGGTCAGGAAGCAGTGAACGTCGCCGAGACCTTCTGGCAGAGGCTTAACTTTACGGGCGTCTGCCTCTCCAAGATGGACGGCGATACCCGCGGCGGTGCAGCGCTTTCCATCAAGAAGATGACGGGCGTGCCTATCTGCTTTATCGGCGTGGGCGAAAAGCTCCCCGACATCGACCTGTTCCACCCCGACCGCATGGCGAGCCGCATTCTCGGCATGGGCGACGTGGTGAGCCTCGTGGAAAAAGCGCAGCAGGTCATCGACGAAAAAGACGCGAAGGACCTCAAGAAGAAGATCCTCAACAATACGTTCGACCTGAACGACTTCTTGAACCAGCTGCGCACCATCAAGAAACTCGGCCGCATCAAGGACATCTTGAGCCTGATTCCGGGCTTAAACAAGCTCCCGCTTGACCAGATTGACGAAAAGCAGCTCGTATACGTGGAAGCGGTTCTCAGTTCCATGACGCCCAAGGAAAGGAAAAAGCCCGATATCCTCGACGGCAGCCGCAAGGCCCGCATCGCCAAGGGTTCCGGCACCGAAATCGGCCGCGTGAACGCCGTGCTCAAGCAGTACGAGGGTATGAAGGAAATGTTCAAGAAGGTCGGCGCCTTCGCGAAAAAGCAGAACAACGGCGGGACCATCGGTTCCAACTACACGCCGCCCAAGAAAAAGAAGAAGAAAAAGTAAGGCTTTTGCCAAGGTGGGAAGGCTCCGGTTTGCCCACCCGTACACCCGTCTGTATCATATAGCGCCGTTCTTGTTTCATTCGCTAAAAAATATTTTTCACGCATCACGTTTTTCTGCATTTTCACATAAATTTCAAGGTTTTTGTATCACAACCTATTGACTTTCAGGCTTTTTCAATCTATATTGAAAATGAAAGGATACGAACCATGAAACCGATTACCGAATACCAGGATTACCGACGCTACATGCAGGACTTCTACGAAGAACAGAAGAAGTCCGGGTTTACGTGGCGTGAATTCTCGAAGGATGCAGGATTCGCCTCGCCGTCGTACCTCAAGCTCGTGTGCGAAGGAAAGAGTTCCCTCAGCCGAGTCGGCCTCCCCCGCGTGGCAGACGCCATGAAGCTTTCGGGATTCGAACGCACCTACTTCGAAAAGATGGTGGAATTCGGAAACGCCACCAACGACGAAAAGAGGAAGGCCGCCTTCAAGGAACTCACCCGCATCGCCAAGGAGCAGAAGGCGCGCGTGATCGACGCCGATACGTTCGCCTACTACGAATCGGCCATCAATTCCATCGTCCGCGAACTGGCCCCCCTGATGCCGGGAGCGCTGCCGAACGAAATCGCCAAGAGGATCAGGCACCTCTATACCGCACAGCAGGTCCGCGATTCCCTCGCGATGCTCACCCGCGCGAAGTTCCTCGAAGAAACCGACGAGAACGTTTACCGCCAGACGGACAAGGCCATCACCGGTTCGACCGAGGCCATCCCGCTCGCGCTGCGCAGCATGAACCGCGAAATGACGGACCTCGCCAAGGAAGCCATCGATACCGTCGACCCTAGCGAACGCAACATCTCGGGCGTCACCATGGGCGTCGACAAATTCACACTCAGGCGCATTTCCGAAGAAGTCGACCACTGCCGCAGGCGCATTATCGCCCTTGCGAACAGCAGCCGAAACATTGACCGCGTATACCGCCTGAACCTCCAACTTTTTCCGCTCACCAGTCAGGTATAGGAGTATCGAGTATGAAATTCCTGAAAACATTTCTAGCCTTCACGGCAACATTGCAGGCCGCCCTGCTCCTGATAGCTTGTAGCGATTCCAAAATCACGGGCACCGACGAACAGGCGAACTCCATCACCGCCAATCTCGACAGCGCGCTCGCCGTATGGCTTTCAAGCGACACGCTTATAGCCCCCAAACCGCAAGACACCTCGGTTCATTCGTCATACGACCTCATCATTAAGGATCCAGACAACCCGAACCGCAACCCGGGCGTAAAGGTGAAGAACGGGACGCTGTACAAAAATGTCGACACCGATTTCGAATCGCTCGCCTGCGGAACCGATTCTAACTGGTTCGTCTATTCCGTCAATGCAGGCGATTCGCTGATACACAAGTACCTTGTCTTGCCGGATTCCATGAGCGCAGGCGATTTCGAATCGGATTGCATCGCCGAAAGGGGGCTGTTCGGGACGGACACGACAAGCAAAACCGCAGGACAGAAAGTCCACTCCTGTGATTTGGAAAGCGCCGAGCACCTGAACGAAAGCAGGCAATACGTAGACCCGAACTGGAAGAAGTACGCAGAGCTGATTGTAGGCATCTGCCGAGAATAAGAAACTAAACCGAAATAACAAAACACGGCGTCAAGGCTTTGTGCCATGACGCGTTACGAAACACATCCTTAAAAAGGAGGGAAATATGAAACACACAACCCAAACCATTATCTGCGGGCTTTTCACGCTTGCGCTTTACGCCTGCTCAAGCGATAACGCGTCCGCCCCGGAACAGGTCCTTTCGCAGGCTTCCGGCAACAACAAGGAACAACAGCATGTACGTATCGAACCGCCAAGCGAAACGGACTCCATCCCCGAAAGCTGGCTGGAAGGCAACACAATCACCAGGGCGATCATGGTCGATTACTGGTGTGTCGAAAGCCCAGAACATCCGGATAATCCCATGTGGTGCCTTCCTCACAGGGTCCAACAGGAAAGCGGGACGGTAACCAGTATGTACTGGGGAACAAGTGACCGCATCAGCTGCGAACTGGCAGAGGATACCCTTACCTACGCTGAGTACCTCTCCAGGGACGATAGCACCGTATCGAAAACGTTGAGCCGCAGCGCCGCCAATTACGTCGCCGATATCGCGGAAGTATTCCGGGATTCCTGCGAAGCCGAGGGAGGGACTTTCACCGAAGACAACGAAGCATTCCTGGAATGCGAGGTCAAGACGAAGACCAGGGAATGCGAAGACTGTCCGGCAGACTTACCCCGCATCTACAGCGACCCGAACTGGAGGCTGTTCGCCGAAAAAATCATCAAACCCTGCCAGATAGCCCCCGCATTGTAGCCTTAAAAAGAGGGAAAAAATGCAAAAAAAGGCCCTAACGGCCCCCAAGAAGCCCCGGTAGCCCCGGGGCTTTTCCTCAAAAAACGGCATTTTCGGCTAAAAATCGCCAATTTTTGCAAATTTTGACGTTAATTTGTCTGTAAACAACGGAAAAATTTTACATTCCGTCCTTTACACACAAGATGTTAATTGTTATATTTGGCGAAAAAATAAACATCCACCCCCGAAAATCGGGGATACCCCAAAGAGGTTAAAATGGCAACCGTTATCCGTCTCGCCCGCTTCGGCAAGCGTCACAACCCCATCTACCGCGCCGTGGTCATCGACTCCCGCAAGGCCCGCGACGATAGCTTTATCGAACAGGTTGGTTTCTACAACCCGAACACCAAGACCCCGGACATCAAGTTCGACCAGGAAAAGGTTCTCAAGTGGCTCCAGACTGGCGCCCAGCCGTCTGACACCGTCCGCAGCCTCCTGAAGAAGGTCGGCATCATGGACCTCTTCCACGAAATCCGCGCCGGCCGTTCCATCGAAGGCAAGGTCGCCACTCCGCGTCCGGAAAAGGCCAAGAAGGCCAAGCTCGGTCCGAAGGCCCTCGCCAAGATCGAAGCTGAAAAGGCTGCCAAGGAAGCCGCCGCTGCTGAAGCTGCTGCTGCCGCTGAAGCCCCGGCTGAAGCTGCTGCCGAAGCCCCGGCCGAAGCATAATCAAAAAGCTTTGAAAAGGTCCTGTGCCCCGCGCACGGGACTTTTTTTATCCAGTTAGTCACTAGTCATTAGTCAATGGTCATTGGCTTCTAGCCAGGCGGCAGAGCCGCGATTACTCAACTAACAACTAATAACTAATGACCAACAACCGCATCTCGAAGCCCCAAGTTCCATCCAATAAGCAATGTCTGAATCCGAAGCCTACATCACCGTCTGCCAGCTCATGCGCACGCATGGCGTCAAGGGATATATCAAGGCGATGCCCTTGACCCACGACCTCACGCGCCATGAAAGCCTCAAGGCCGTGCGGCTGAAGAAGACGAACGGGGAAGAATTGGACTTGGAGTTGGAAGATTCCAAGCTTGCGAATTCTATCTGGCTCCTGAAGTTCAAAGGTTACGATACGCCGGAGTCCGTGACGCATTTCGTAAACGCCGACTTGATGATTCCCGAATCGGAGAGGCTCCCCGCCCCCGAAGGGGAATACTATATCGACGACCTGGAAGGATTCCGCGTCCATACCCAGGACGGGCGTGACGTGGGCGAAGTCGTCCGCGTCGAGGAACTCCCCAGCGTAGATGCGTTCGACATCAAGTTCGACCCGCAGTTCCAGGAAGCCTTCAGCAAGAAGCGCATCCTCGCCCCATGGATAGACGACTGCGTTCTCGAAATCAACGAGGACGGCGGCTACATCGTGTGCGACGCCGGTTACCTAAGGGCGCTCTGCCCCGAAGACCACAGCGCCGAAGCGGGTTCCCCCTCGGATGGAGATGCACAATGAAAATCGACTGCATCACCATATTCCCCGAAATGTTCGCCCCCATGAAGTCTTCTATCATGGGCCGCGCCCAGACCAAGGGCCTGCTGGAATTCAACACGGTCTACCTGCGCGACTTCGCCATCAACGACTACGGCCAGGTGGACGACGTCCCTTACGGCGGCGAACCGGGCATGGTGCTCCGACCTGAACCGCTGGCCAAGGCTATCCGCAGCACCGGTGTCAAGGAAGATGGCGGCAAGGTCATCTACCTCACTGCCGACGGAGTCCCCTTCACGCACAAGATTGCCGAGCAGCTTTCCAAGGAGAGCCACCTGGTGCTCGTGTGCGGGCACTACAAGGGAATCGACGACCGCATCCGCCAGACCGAGGTCGACATGGAGATTTCCATTGGCGATTTCGTGGTGAGCGGAGGCGAACTGCCCGCGATGCTTCTGAGCGACGCGGTGGTGAGGCTCATCGACGGGGCGCTCGGCAACCGCGAAAGCGGGGATACCGATTCCTTCGCCCAGGGCGTACTGGGATGGCCAGTCTACACCCGACCCGAGGAATTTGAGGGTAAAAAAGTGCCCGAGGTGCTACTTTCGGGCCACCACAAGAACATTTCTGAGTGGCGGAGGCAAGAATCCTTAAAAAGAACGCAGGAAAGACGCCCCGACATCCTTGAAAAATTTCAATTAAATGCTAAATTTGGCGACAAATAAAAAGAGGTACACACATGTCCCTGAACATCGAAGCAATCCACAACGAAAACGTGAAGACCGACTTGCCGGAATTCCGCGCTGGCGACACCATTACCGTTAATGTCAAGGTTATTGAAGGCACCAAGGAACGTATCCAGCCGTTCAAGGGTGTCGTGATCCAGCAGAAGAACACGGGCATCTCCAAGACCGTCACCGTCCGCAAAATGTCCGGCGCCGTGGCTGTCGAACGCGTTTTCCCGGTCAACTCCCCGCGCATTGACTCCATCGTCATTGATCGTAACGGCAAGGTCCGCCAGTCTCGCATTTACTACATGCGTAACCTCCGCGGCAAGGCTGCCCGTATCAACGAGCGCGAAGCCTAATTAGAGGCTTAGAGGGCTATTTCCCGATGATAACGGGGGATTCCCGAAAGAAAGTTATCCCGCCTACGCGGTCTCACGTGAAGGCGGGTTTTGTTGTATACTCTCCGGACTCTGGCAAGAGGAATATCATTATCCTCGACGAGGGCGAACTCGCGGCCATAGACCGGTCCAACGGGCTCAAGTCCACCGTGTTCAAGATGCACCCGGGCGATTTGATTGGCGTGGCGGCGCTTTTGGAACACGAGGCGTTCCGTTACCCGATTGAAGCGACAAGCGATTCCACGATTACCGTCGTCACGGAAGAATGCATGGAATCGGAACTCAAGACGCTCCCACTCTGGATGCTTGCCGTCATCAAGAGCCTTTCGTCCAAGACCCGCAAGCTGAAAGAGGCGCTGCACAAGACGCGCTGCGAGAATACGCTCAAGAGCCTCGCCGAATTCTGCAGCCATCTCGAAGCGAAAAAGGACTACGCCATCAAGGATCTCGCCAGGGAATTCCAGTGGATGACCAAGATTCCCAAGCCGACCATCCAAGAAGAATTCAAGGCGCTCGCCCGCCGCAAGTTCCTCGCGCTGGACAATAATGGCGAAGAGACTTCGGTACGAATCGCAAACCCGCTCCTGCTACAGATTTTCGTCGATTACCTGAACGCCACGGAAAAAGGCGGCAACTGGGAACCGTTCTCGCTGGACCTAAACCAGAAGCGCCTCCTGGTCAAGCTTTCTGCGGTAGACCAGTCCCAAGAGATGGATGCGCCGGCATGGATAGCCTTCTTTACTGCACAGGGATTAAAACTCGACGTCGCCGGTTGGATCCGCGTACAGCAGTTCGGCTGGTTCAAGCCCAGCGGAGACAACGCGTTCGCCCCGAATACCGATAAAATCAAGTACTAC
>Ga0326512_10004245_pt1 | contig 10418 bp, 7 predicted proteins | sample 1_2617_0518_D_FD_203652 | JGI IMG/M metagenome (GOLD analysis project Ga0326512, IMG submission 203652) | Bovine rumen microbial communities from UC Davis, California, United States - 1_2617_0518 | ecosystem: Host-associated > Mammals > Digestive system > Stomach > Rumen | place: USA: California...
TTCCATTGCTCTTATCCCGCCTGTTTCTTTCACGGCAGTAATTTCAGCTCTAATATCATCAAGTTCTGACTGTAAATCTGTAATATCACTAATTGAATGAGTATGTGAAGCGTTTGCCTTAGAGTTCCATGTATTTATTTGACTTTGTGATAAATGCACGGAACCATTATTAACATGGCTATTTAAACTTGCTATTGAAGCAAAAGTTTCTTGAGCAAAAGTATTAGTAATTAAATTATCGATTTTTTCTCTGTCTGATGCACTTAAATGAGATGCATTTTCAGCATGGGATTGTAAAGCTTCATTTGAAATAAAATTTGAATCATTTTGAAGATCTGATACTTTAGTAGGAACAGTTGGTTTATTACTCAAATCGTTATAACTTCCACTTGTAGCTACTGTTGATAAACCACTTAAAGTGGCATAATCGCTAGGTGAAAATTGTGTTCCGTTAATAGTAATTCCTTTTGTGTAAATCATTTTGATATTTTTTGAAGAAGCACCAACATCAACAGAATTATCAGTGTTTGGAATTATATCACCGTCTATAAAAATATCTTCAGATGCAGGTAAAGAACCAGAGGAAAAACCGGCATCATCAGCAATATCATCAATATCAGAATCCGAAATCCCACTTAATCTTGAGTCATTACCTTCACAAATTGTCCCAGAAGTTGTTCCAAATGACGGAAAATCTGTTATCTCAGACTTAGTGTGAGTATGACTTGAATTGGCTTTACCACTTAATTGAGAGCCTAGCCAGGTGTTGTAATTACGAAATACACGGCTCAAGTTATCCAGTGAGACAGCTTTCTCAGCGTGTCCCATAGGGTCTGCATAAACCTTCACATCTGCAAGTCTTACAGATTGATTTGTCTTTATGCGGTTGTCCGTCGGGAACTCGTCGGCACAACCGAGCAACACAAAAGATCCCAGAGTGGCGTGGGTCTTGTAGCCGATCTGTTGCTCCAGGTCGATTGTGGCAACGAGCACATTATCTATGTGCAGTGTCAGAATCTCCTCGGCGGTTTTGGTTACTTTGTAAAGATGCCAGCTTGTAAAGTCTAAATTGTCCTTGATCGTCAGGGAGTCGTAGTGATCTACATAGGAAAATTCCAGCTCGTTAAGGCTGTTATTGATTGCGATTGACCAATGACCACCTGTTCGAATTGTGCCGTTGTCGTCATATGGTGCTCGGAGTCCGTAAAAAATTTCGTACCATTCATCGTACTCCGGCATAGCACTGGTTACACGGGCTCTGAACTCTACGGACCAGTTTTCAGATCCATAAGTGGGAATACCAGCTTGGATAATAGCACCGGTAGAATAAGTCTCCGTCTGACCGAACTCTATGCAGCTGTAGGATGAGTCGGTAACGTACACAACAGGATCTGTATTCGCTGGGTAAGTGTGGCCACCAGCTGTTATATCTCCGGTTGTGAGGTGAGAATAATTGCCCAGAGTATCAGTTATGCTGCTGTTAGCAAAGCTTAGATTACAAACTTGAATCATATATCCTCCTTATACGTGCCATTCTGTTGTAAGGGCGTCGATCTCGGTATTTGTGGCATAGGTTATAGTGTCTCCAGTAGTGATGTCGATTTCTTCATTTGTTGCCTGGTTCGCAGTGAATGTTCCCGCAGTTTCACCGTTAACCTTAATCGTCAATGTACCATCGTTGACCGTTGGGATCTTGTCCTTGATAAAGCTCAGCAAATTGACATTATTACGATGAAGGTTCGCCAGACTAACGTCTACTACACTGCTCGGTGCTATGCCGGCAGTGAGCTTAAGGTTATCAATTGCGATCCCTCCGGTTGCGTAACTATCTTGGCAGTACCGTAAGCGCGGGCCGATCATACCACGGGCTGTGCTCTGGGCATACGTGAATGTTTGATTATATACCTTGGTTCCGTCGACATAAGCTTTTACGGTTGCTCCCGTATACGGGTTATTCGGGTCTACGGTTCTCTCTATGCGTATATTGAACCAGCGATCAAATCCGGCGGTGTTAAAGTCTATCAGAGTAGTCTCGATGTCACCGCCTAGGAGGTAGTCGAGCCACAATTCAAGTGTGTGATTATCGTTGTAAAACAACCCGAGGGCCGTTGCATCGTAGTCATCGTTCGGAAAATTAAGGATAAAAAAGCGGTTAGATACTTGGTCAAGAACGGCACAAACCTGGACCTCAAGCGTATATGTGTATGCGCTAAAATTCGGATCATAACTCCGGAGCATGGTTGGATTAGGTGTTGCCCACCCACCATCGCTTCCCTGTCCTGGCTGAAATAGCGCCGTGTTACCATCGTGCTCAATGAACTCTGTTGTAGGTGTCCCGGTGGTGGCGTCGTACCATTGACCGGTGGAGTCTACGATCTCACTGTTATTAAAGTTAAAATTAAAAATCGTTGATGTAGCCATATGTACTATGCTCCCCATAAGGTGTTAAAATCTGTAGCTAGGGCGTCTATCTCGCCATCCGTTGCGAATCTTGGCACCGCGTCCGATGTGATATAGTCACTATCGTTTGTCAGCTGACTGGTCTTGGTCGGAACAGCCATATTTTTAGCAAAAACATATGATAAATCATGCAACCCATCAGTTAAATATAGTTTACCAGTAGCGCTGTCTTTGAGTAGTATGTTAGCAGGTAACACTTTATCCAATAAAGATGTATCACTACTATCAACTTCAAGTAATTGACTACAACCTTTAACTACATTTAACCTGGATGTATTACCAGGTTGTATAGTCATTAATTACCTCCTAATTCTTAATCTATTGTTATTGTGTAACCACCTATAGTAATATTTGTAAATGAAGGTGTACTTGAAACATTAAATGTTTTATCACTTAAAGATAAGTTAGACCCAGCACTATAAGTTGTATCTGACTCATATGCTACGCCATCGTAGTATATAAATTCTTTCTTAATATTCTTATTATACACTCTAGCATAATCTTCTAATTCATCTGATACTTTACGTTCTGTTTGTACAAATGAACCATTTATATATTCATATACTACATCATTTGCTGCATCAAAAATACTTAAATACTCAAAAATATTAGACATTTCTAATATTTTAAATTGCCCTGGTTGTGAGTGAAAACCAAATCCTATCTGGCATTTGTTACTCAACATATACTTTATATTACTATAATCTTCTTCATCAAGATCACCTCTAGTTTCAGGTAATGTATATGTAAGTGTAGCAGTGAAATCTTCTGAATCTATTTCAGTAGTTTTAACTGTTATCGTATTACCATCTCGTTCAGCATACAGTAGGGCAGTGTGATTTTGCCAGCCTGATGATGTGGTTATTAAATCTTTACCGCTAGCTAATACTGCTTTAGCAGTACCAAAACCAGCATAATTATAATCATATACTATATTAAATTTATTATATTCTTCATCATCTCTTCCACCATCACGAACAACAGATATATGATGTTCAATACCATTAGCATCTCGCATAAAAGCGATAATAATACTCATTGAATCGTCATCATCATCACCGGATGCTAAACCGCTAATTTCAGTGTTTATAGTAAATTTGTTATATGAATCAGGTGATACGAATCCTACATAAGTAGCTGTATCTCGATTATTTACGATAAGGTTATTTTCACTATCGTAAGTCCATGCTTCAATATCTAATAAATCATCACCCTCAGCGTTTGATGAATTACACTGAATATAATTATTAGCATGTGAAAATCTATACCAATTATTGAATATATCAGCTAATGATGGTGTAAAATTCATTACTCTAGCAAGATCATCATTGTTATTAACTAAATTAATAAAATGTACTTTACATGTACCAGCATTACCAGTAATATCTCCTACAATAGTTGACGTAAATGTTTTTGTTCCTGATATCGTTTCTTCGTTTGATGTATGAACAACAGAAGTGTTAACATCATTTTGTAATCTGTTTATATCATCTCTAATTTCGTTAGAATAATTTTGTAACTTCCTATCTATATTTTCTCGTATAGCAGATACTAAATTATCCAGCTTAGGTAAAGGAGGAGTAGCCATTTGTTGTATTTCCTTGTATATTGATGTTATATATCATTTGATAGAGTATAATTTAGTTGGTTTATCGGAGTTTATCGCGTATGAACAATAAACGTAAAGCAGTTCAGGATAAAATATATAAAGTAATGTTACAATTAGATCCTACAGGTAAAAATAAAAGGTTCTACGAAGACATGTTTAATAAAATGTCAGATAAAGATTTTCATGAATACATGCTTAGAATACGCAGTGGTGAAGATGTATTATATTTATATTCAGCTAATTTGGTAGACAAATTATCAGTAAAACACATAACAGATGTAGCTAAAGCAAACAACGTAAAAATATTCGAACGTATACGTATGTACGATGCAGTTAATGATTGTTACTACTATACTCCTAAAGAGTATGCTGTACTACAATTACCTATACGTCGTATGGTACAGTTTGCTGATCATAAATTAACAGTGGCTAATGGTGATAGTAGAGTCGATATGCTTACAGGACAAGTTGTAAAACCTGATAAGGGTGCAGGATTGTCTGAACCAGAATCTCGTATTCTTCATGGTTTTGGTTTTAAAAATACTTTAAGAGAATTAAACAAATTCCGTGGAGGAGATTTAGTTGCGTTTGCTGAATATAAACGTGAACTGGAAGAAACAGGTAGAACTATAGTTGATAGAGATACTGGTACAAAAGTAAGATCTGCGATAACAGTAGACTTGTATTATAGTGGTATACATATCGAATCAAATGTGTCTGGATTATAAGGAGATATCATTATGTCTATGTCTGGTAATTCATATGAGCAAGCATATTTACAAGCTAAAAAAGAAAATAATGATGCATTAGATCGTTATAAAAAAGCTTTACAAGATAAAACATTATCTAACACGGAATTAGATAGATATAAACAAGAATTAGCTAATTCTAGTAAAAAGATGGCTGATATAGCTCGTCAGTACAGAACTTATAATGATAAGCAGGTATCACCTGAAAGTACAGGTGAAGATAAAGTTAAAGAAGCTATATACAAAGATGGTGCTATACAAAAAGTTTTTGAAAATAGAAAAAAATTAGATCAGGAATTTCATAACCGTATATCATTTGATAAATCTGATAATGCGAATAATACTAAATCAAACGATACAAATCCATCTATTTTTTCTTCAGTTGGTAATATGATTGATGGGTTAAAAAATACCATATCAGGAATGGTATCAAATACAGTAGATGCGATTGCAAATACTGCTGATAGATTGTCAGAACTAGCTAGTGATGCTAGTAATAAAATATCATCTTTATTTAGCAGTGATTCATCTAAAAACGCACAAACACAAGCATTAGCTGGACATAGTGCAGATAAAGGACAAAAAGAGACACAAACTAAAGTAGAACAAGTATCAGCTGATAGTCATGGTGCTATAAAGAATCCACCTGCGTGTGTTACTAAACCTATAACAGAAGTAACTGTTAATACTAAATCTGCACCGGTAGAACAGAAAAAAGAAAAATTACCTAAAGATGGGCCATTAAGTAAAGTCGGTAATAAAATTAAAGAATTAACTGGTCATGCTGCTACTATGACAGATGCGGTTAAATCAGTAACTAATGAAATATCAGCTAATGTAAAAAAAGCTACTGATGCTATTGCTGAGATTAAAGCTTCAGCTCAATCTGTTATAGATGAAGGTAAAAAGGTTGTATCAACTGTTAAAGAAAGTGTAGATGGTGTAGTTGATACAGCAGCAGGTGTAGTTAGAGATGTTACATCGAGTATAACATCAGTTACTACTCCTATAATGTCAACTATTACAGAGACTATTGATGCAGGTAAATCCTTAACTGATGAACTTGCATCATCATTACCTGGACCATTAGGACAATTTGTTAAAGCTAAATCAGATAATTTTTTCAACAATACGGTTGACACCATAGCTAATAATAAGATAGTTAAATTTCAAAACACGTTAGTTAGTTTAAGTAGTCTAGGTAAATCAAGAGATTTAACTAACGCTATAGGCGCAACATTATTAGCACATGTTAATAAAAAATATCCTACAGTTACCGATACATCTGGTTTAGACCTATCACATATATTTGGTAGTAATACTGATAAATCTAAAATAGATCGTTACTATGAACAGTTGGCGAAATTAAGTCCAGAATTGGCTAATAATCAGTCTACTAACACCAGAGCTAATAATAAGACAGTTAAATTTCAAAACACGTCAGCTAGTTTAAGTAGTCTAGGTAAATCAGGAGATTTAACTAACACTACTTTAAATTACAGTGATAATAAAATTTTATTTGACACCTTATTATCATTACTTACGCAAGATGGTGCTGCTGGGTTATTGGAACAATTATTATCTTGTACTGCTTCAGATTCATTGTACTTTGATAGTTCATCTGTTAAAGTTTTACAAGAATCAGCTAAAGAAGTAACTAAATCTGGTGATGCTGAAAGTTATAAAACTATTTTAGATAAATTAGGTAAAAGTAATCTACCTAATGTAAAACAAGATTTAATAACAATAAATGCTAATAATGATAGAGATAGTGCTGTTTTAAATGCTATAACGTTTGATTTGATATGTGCTGCTATTAACATAGAAGGAAAAGATTTATTAGTATGTGATAACTCTATTAAACCATCAGGTACAGTTTATGATGCTAATGCTGTAAGATTGTTTACAGTAAACAATACATACACTGCAGATAAATATATTTCATCAGATACTAGAAAATTGTTACAAGCCGCTATTTATAAAAACAAATAATTTATTTAACTATACCTACACTGCTAAAGTGTAGGTATAGTTCATTTATGCTGAAAATATATATTATTTAAGTGAACAATTTATGTAACTTTATTGATGGAGGTAAAATGTATTACAATAACCAATACAATCAGCCTGTAACCAAAGTACCGGTGGCTGGTGTATTAGCATTAGACAATGTAGGTATGTATAAGGGTGTTGAATTAAGTAATCATACCGGTAGAACTTTATACGTCATGGGTACAGACGGTGTAGTTCATAGTCTTATTCCTAGGCAACCGTGGAATTTTGTTAAAGATACAGCACCTAAAGTATGTGTTAAGGTAGATATCAGATTTGACTCACAACCTATTAACGGTGTGTATAGAGCATTGAATATTAATACTGGTAGATATGCAGATATTTACATAACACCAATGACTGCTTTATATACAACTAAAGGTGTACCAACTGCAGTGTATTTACCACAAGCTAATGTAACAGTATCTTTAACACCAGATACCGGTTTACTTAGGCAAGCACACCCGTATCTAGCACCACCTATTTGTACAGATGATTTTACATTTAGTAGATTAGTTGTTAATCTACATGATGTCAGTAAGAAGTACATATACGTAGCGGGCACACACGGAATATCTAAAATACCTGTGATGCATGATTTAACAAGAATTGAATGTATACAGTTTAGAGTAAAAGATGAACATAATACAAATAATCTATATCGTTTAACTATTGATGACGAAATAGATCTTAGATGTATAGATTGTGGATATGATAAATTTGGTTTAGTTATGGGTTTATCAGCAGAGATGGTATCAAATACGTTTGATAAATTGCATAATAAACTTAAAGATGAATTAAACGAGGCTAAAGAAAAACTAGACACAGTTTCTAAAGAACTTGAGATGACAAAACAAGAGAACACTGTTCTCAAGAAGCAGGTTTCTAATGTTGTTAAAGAACAGACAGAAATACACGAGATAAATAGTCTTAAGCTAAAGGCAGATATAGCTGATTCAGAATATGCTAAGACTAAAGCACGTATAGAGGCAGATAAAGAAAATATGCCTACTCAAATACAAAGAGAAAATTTAAAGGCAGAGGTAGATCTCGCCATAGCTAATGCTAAACTTTCTGCTGCAGAATCTGACAATAATGCTCAGACCTGGAAATCAACGGCAGTTATAGCAGGAGCAGCTGCAACATTAGGTGTTGTAGTAGCTAAAACATTATCGGTATCAACAGCATCTGTAGCAGCTACGTCAGTAGCAGCATTGAGCGCTACTGCAGTACTTCCAGTTATGGCCGTTGCCGGTATAGGTGCTATTATAGCATCTAATATATCAAGAGTTAGAGAGTCCGTTGCATCTGGTATAGCTTCATTAACTAATTGTTATAATAATGCCTGCTCTACAATAAGTTCATGTGTGGATAGTACTATGAACTTTGCGAAGAGTGCCGTGAAAACGGTGTCGGATAGTGGCAAGGTAATTATAAATGGTTGTGTTAATGTAGCAAAATCTGTAGGCTCTACTGTAGTCAATGCGGCTAAATCAGTGTGTAGTTCTATAGGTAGTAGTATATCTAGTTTTGTAAGAAGATTCTTCTAACTCTTTCATGTATATCTTATAAAATTTTACAACCTTATAATTATATAATTAAATGTGGTATATTGTGTACCCTTTAATGTATAACATAAGATGTAAAATTTAAGGAGTTTTAATGAGTTGGGACAAAGTAATTTATAATGTCGCAGAACGTTTACCTGATTTTAACAATGAGTTATTAATAGGTTACAAGAAACGTAATGTAGATAATTGTAAAAACTATTTGGAAGAAGTGATTATAGCAGTAATAGATCACATCAATGAAAGTATGCATGATTTACATGTTGATTATGTAGGGTATGAAGTTAAGTCTCCTATAGAACAACTGCGTTATGCGTCACTGCAAACAATCACTAAAGGTAAGTATGACATTAATCTCGATGGTGTACGTCTAGTTGAGTATAAGTTAAATGTTACTTATATGAACGATGTAGGCCGAGAAGTTACAGAAGAACAAGTAGTGCGCTTATATCTTCCGTACTGGTTACACAATGGTGTTGTACTTAACGGTAGACAATACTACTTTAAGCACGTAATGAGTGACATTATTGTGCGTATAGAAGGTGGTGTTATCATTAAACTTATGAGGTCGCCTATTCGCTGTTTTAGAAATACCGTTATCAGATTGACTGATGTACAAGGTAATGAATATCCAACAGCTATAGTGACTTCAGATATCTACCAGAGAAGTTCTGATAGCGATAAGTCTAAAGTTAAAACTTATCCGCCATTAGTACTATATCTGTTAGCTGAATTCGGGTTCGATGAAACTATGCGTAAATTTGATATCGCAGGTAGCATCGATTTTGTTATTTCACCTATAGATGATCCAATGTATGTTGTATTTGAAATACTGCCTAATTTGTATGTTAAGGCAGCTAGAACATTACTTGATAATATACAAACAATGCGTATTGTAGCATCATTAGTACATGTTCTTAAAGAATACAAAAATGATACATTAGTGTATTACAACCATATTAAAGATTCTGTATTGTACAAATCTATACTTGGTAAATATGTACACGGGAGACAAAATACATGTGATCTAGCAGTATCACATGCTGAAAAGCATCTTGAATCACTTCGCACTTATCTGGATAAAAGAACTAGAGATGAACTAGACCCAGATGGTAGATTAATGTTGCAAGACATTTATGATGTATTAATCTATATGTTTAACAATATTGATATGTGGTCTGTTAACTACAACTACAACGATTTATTCGAGAAACGCTTGGAAGGTATAAATAAAACGCTATACTTTCTTGTGTCTACGATATTTAAGCGTGTTTATAATAGAACGAATAAAAAGCTCAAGGCCAATGCGGTCGCAAGTTCTATGCAAATCGCTGCAAATACCATAAGACGAATATACGAAGCTGAATGTGCCGATAACCCTAAACAGTATAATGATAATCAATTATTCACTACACTTGTTGATAAGTTAAGACAATCTAAGCCAAGTAATGAAAGTAAACAGAAACAACAGAGTAACAAAAACTCTATAGAGTCACCGGAACACAGATTCCATCCTAGTTTCGCAGCTGTTGAGTCTATTCTAACCATAGTTAAAGGTAATCCTGGTGTGGCAGGGGATATTAATCCATTTGTTCAAATCACGGATAAAGGTAACTTTGATAAAGAAGCGACTTACTGGTATTCTGAAATCGAAGGTGTCAAGAAGTGTCTTGTCGGTATGTAACATTAATTAGTGATGGCGTATCAACGTTGACGTCATTGCGTATCTTAAAGGAATTTTTATAATGGGATTCGTGCAATCTACATATACAGGAGTTGGACCTACTTCCAACACTCAAAATGGCTATAGCGGTCAAACAACTGCTATACAGCAAAATATAAATAGAATAAGCCAGTTATTATCCGATGCTATTGGGTATAGATGTCAGAGATATGAACTTAATCCACAAGCAGCTAATAATTGTGCTATGTCAATTCGTGGTTTAATCAATAATGGTGCATTGGCCAATAGAGTATATT
>Ga0326512_10004246_pt1 | contig 10411 bp, 8 predicted proteins | sample 1_2617_0518_D_FD_203652 | JGI IMG/M metagenome (GOLD analysis project Ga0326512, IMG submission 203652) | Bovine rumen microbial communities from UC Davis, California, United States - 1_2617_0518 | ecosystem: Host-associated > Mammals > Digestive system > Stomach > Rumen | place: USA: California...
GTAAACAATACTATTCAGAATCCAAAAGGCGGTTTTGCTCAGACATTACTCTATGACGTTATTCAGGAGTTGTTCCCCAATACAAGAGGAAGAATTGATTTGATAGAGCAAGCTCAATATGACCCCACAAAACAAAACGAGATTCAGCAAGAATATCAGCGCAGAATCCAATCTATTTATGGTGGTGTAGATACGACAGCAGGATATTTAGCTGCACAAGAGATTTGGGGAATACAGAATCCAAACGTCATGATGCCTATTGTAGAGCAGTTAGGTAGAAAAGGTGGTTTGGAGGCGCAAAGACTTGATAGAAGTCATAAAGTATCGGATGAAGTATCAATATTAAACAACGGTTACACGCCAGAAGTTACTCAGAAAACTAATGCAATGGCAGACCAGCAAATGAAAAGTTTGTTGCATTATCAAGAAACCATAACAGAAGTTGTTCAGAATATTCTTGATAAAATAGAAACTTCAGTTGCTGATAAATTACAAGAAGCTGTTGATAATTTAAAATAGCAATTATTATATTATAAAATTCATAAGATAAATAAAGCATGGCAGATTTAATACAATTAAGGAGAGATAGTAAGGCTAATTGGGAATTGACGAATCCCATATTGGCCGAGGGGGAGCTTGGCATTGAAACCGACACAAGGAAACAGAAAGTTGGTGATGGAATAAGCCATTGGAATAATCTTCCATATATGAGCGGTTCTGAGATTGACGATGAACCCACAGTCGGCAGTGATAACTTGGTTAAAAGTGGAGGGGTATGGAATGATAGTACAGCGGTTGGAACAAATAAACTTGGATGGACTGATAGAAGTATCAATATAAGCACTGGATATATAACTTCAAGTAGTAATAGAAAACTATCAGAACTTATAAATATAACAAAATACAAGCCCTATACTGTAGTTTCAAATTCTGCTTTGTGGTATTGTGTTTGTTATTTTGATGTTAATAAGGATTTTATTTCTGGCGAAGGTTGGATATATTCCAATAAAAATCTTACAAATGATGCACCACAAGGAACTGTATATGTAAGAATAATGGTGAATACAGATAAAGCCGATTATGAAAATTTGTATGTATATAGCAAGGGAACATGGCTTGGGGGAAATATAGGTGATATAATATTTCAAAATATATTGCCGCAGGAAACCATACAAGAATCTGCATATTTTACTGTTGAAATTGGCAGCTTTAACTTAGATGGTTCTTATAATTCAAATAATTCATATTTTAGGTTACATAATCCTATTGAATCTTACGATTTAATATCAATGTCCTGTGTTAGTGGTTATAAACTTACTATTTATGGAAATAATGAAGGACTTAATCACAATTTAACTCGGCTCGCTACTTGGATAACTAATTATAATATTCCTTATGCCGCATATAAATATTATTTTGTTATAGGTAAACGCGATGATGGTGAAATAATAACCTCCGCAGATGATTTAACTTCTATTATTTTGGTTAATAAAAACATAAATAATGGAAGCTATATACCTGCATCGTCAAAAGAAGACCTTAGGCAACAAAAGAATTATTTAAATTCAATATTAGAAATTTTTGATAGAGAAATAGAAAGTACTAAGGAAGAAGTATCACTGACAAAGTCCTTATTACCCCAGGAAAGGGAAGTTGTTAATGAAATATTAACTATGGAATTAGGCGGATATATTCCCTCTACAGGAATGAAGTCTAATTCTAATACAAATTTCAGAAATATAACATCATTAAAAGCACAAGAACTTATTTCAATTTCCTGTGCAAATGGCTATAAAATATCCTTATGGGGAAATAATGAAGGTTATGGACATGAAATATATAACGTTGTAAATTGGCCAAACAGTCCATATAGCTTAGATAATTTTCCTTATAATTATATGTTTATAGTAGGTAAAAAGTCTGATAATAGTACAATAACTTCACAAGATGACCTCACCAATATAATTTCATTAACAAAATATCAAGGTGATGGAAATTATAAAAATTGTGCAGCTAAGACAAATCTAATTATTGTTGATGCAAAAGGCAAGGGTGATTATACTTCCTTACAAGATGCCATCTATAATGCAGGAGATAGCGCAGAAAATCCGAAGACAATTCTCGTCATGCCAGGTGTTTATGAAATGGCACAATATAATGAAACAACAAGAAGATTTGGAAATAATAGATATTTAAGTATTATTGGAACTGATAAAAATAACTGTATCATTATGAATAATGTTGGCCATTATACAACAAGTCCTTATGTTGATAATGCTTGCCTCAAATTAGCCGGGAATGTCTATATTGCGAATTTGACAATTATTTCAACAGATGAAAATTACCCGTCATCAGGCGCAAATGATAGACATAAAGCATATTGTGTCCATCTTGATTTTGCAGCTCCAGAAAATACTGTTTGCGAGATAAACAACTGTGTATTGGTAAACAATCATTTTTCTTGTATAGGTTTTGGTTTGAAAAAGAACTATACAATCAAGATTGTCGACTGTGAAATGATTGCAACAATGCACTCAGAGAATGGGTTGACAACTTATGGTACATTGTATGGTCACGATGGCATTAATGCAAGTGATTCCGAAATTCAGCAGCATTTATTTGTAAAAGGCTGTGTTATTACAAACACTAATGGCGACTACGGAATAACATATATTAACTCGTATAATAAATTGACAGATTTAACGCTGATAAATAATATTGTTGATGTTCCTCAAGGTGATGGCTTTAAAAAATCATCACTGGCTTCATTGACAAAAAAATGCTTTGGCAACAATATAAGCAGTATGAATTATTAACAGTTACATAGTTCCCTAAGTAGGTACAAAAAGCAGTCGTTTCGGTGGCTGTCTTTAACCAAAGATAAAGCTAATGATAGAAAACTTAGGTTTGCAACTCTTATCCTATATCTTCTCTCCTTTTCTGCAACAAGAGAGGGAGAAGAAGATATGGATAGAGAAACAAGTGAATATGCTAATGAAGAATATAAAAAGTAATAACTATGGAAAATAAAACATTTATGCTACCTCCTATTGCTGTTCCTAAGTTTATTCTTAGAAGTACTGGAGAAGAGTTGACATTAAGTAGTTGGACATATAATTAAATAGGAATTTTACATCAGCAGATATAATAAGAAGAAAGTAGACAAAAAGTCTACAGAGTTAATAACAAATTTAATAATTAAAACAATTTTACCATGAGTGAAACAATGGTTAAAGGAGATATGGAAGTATGAGCGATTTGAAAGATATTTGCTTACTGACGTTGTCTTGTGTGTTAGCAAACCACATGGGACTAATTTCTGCCATTGAAGAAGTAATAAAGCGCAAACTACCGATTATCGATTGCGTTAAATGCTTATCATTTTGGAGCGTATTGATATTTTGCTTATTCAGTGGTTTAGATGTGATTACGTCAGTAGCAATATCTTTCTTTTCATCGTATATAGCAATCTGGTTAGAACTTTTCTTTGGATTTATAGACAATTGTTATGAAAAAATCTACAACGCAATCTACAAAGAATCGGCAACCTCAACCCAAACGGATTCCGATTACAAGGACACCGAGAGTACCAAGGATGCATTGCCCTAATTGTTAAATAATAAATTACTGATTTTTATGGATTTGAAACAGAGATATGAATCGCTATACAACAAAATGGTTGATTCAAAGGATGTTAAGAATATGATGCTGTTCGGTGCTGTTATGAGTGAAATGATGGAACGAGCTATTCAGCGAGACACCCAGTTTGCTCAACAGGCAATTGACAAACTTGAATCAATGAATTGGCATCAATATCTTACTAAGTCAGAAGCGGAAAAATTTTGCGAAAGCATTTCACCTCGTTATGAATGGTCGTTTGATGTCTGGGAGAAGGCATTGAAGTCATTAGAGCTTGAAAACGAGAAGTCACCCAGCTTTAACAAATACGCTCTTTGGGCTCTTATGAACGTCATGTATTTCAAGCATTCAGAAACTCTTTCTCAGAAAATTCTTGAATTGACGGCTGAGGACGTGACAGAAGAACAGATGATTCAGATTATTCATGCTCTTGCTGTTGATTTGCTCACTGGTGGTGAGAATGATAAATTTAATATCAAAGAGTTCTTTATTCACTAATAGCCATCATTGCTGCGATGGAGGTCAGGAGTGTTAAAGCTCCTGCTAATTTACGTTGATAAAATGAGATTAGGAGCATTTACAAAATTAGGGAAGTTTGGAGGAGGTACGGATGAAAGAAATTTGTCATCTGAATCAAAACCGACCATAATTTTAGTTGAACCTAAGTTCACTTCCATTCTTCAGAATGGAAGTTCTGTCAACGTTAATGTTACATCAAATACTGCTTGGAGCATACCTCAATCTGATGATACTAATCTTATCAAATGGGAAACTGGGGATGGCTATATTTATCTTTCTCAAAGAGAGGGAGAATTGGATGCAGTCATTTCTATTTCCTCTGATGTAAATACTGGAAACAGAAGAATTCAAGACTTGGAGTTTGTCGCTTCAAATGATAGCGGTGAAACAGTAAGCAAGATAATTACAATGTATCAGTATGGTACTGATACATTAAGTTTTGACGGCCATTATTCTGATACTCCATCGTCAGAGTATGTAAGCGGTATTGACGGAGGTGGTGCTAACAGCTCTTTTGACAGACTTATATATTGTGGTGATGCAAATGGTTAACATCTAAAATAAAACTAAGATGGCAAATGAAAAAACAAAAAATTTAGGTCAAGTAGCGGCAATATGGATAAGTTCTAATGCCCCTGATAATGTCCGACTAATTTGGTATGACACCATATTGCGAAAGCATAAGGTGTATGATACAATAAATCAAGATTGGATAGCCTTAAATCCACAGGTTGTTACAAATACAGATATTGCAACATTAAAGGCTCACATCAGTGGTGATGAACACGGATATTTATCTATTGGGGATTTTTATTACCTCACAGATGTAGGTACATTAGCAGTAGCGATTACAACGACCAAAATATGGTATGTAGATGCTCTGAACAACTATGTTGTTAATGACCTTGCCGCTACAATAACGGCATATATCAATTCCGACAACCTACTGATTGACGGAAGTACTGGAGTTTGGAATAATACAACTGGACGCTTGGAGTTCAATTTTAGCGAAGTTGCTACTGGAGAGAGCTTGCAAAACGACAACGATTACATCGTTATTCGTAGGAAGAATGGTACGGTTTGGTCTTGGATTAAAGCCAAACTAAGCGGATTCATTTCAGCCGTCAGTGGTAACTCTATTTCTTGGAACAAGGGCTTTTATTTCAACTTTACTACTGCCATAAACGTTATCAAGAATAAAGCAGGCGGCATCGTAGGTTATGACAAATATGAGGGTGACTTGACGCGGATAGATACAAATATTAAAAATATATCTCACAATAAAGAAGATGCTATTCAAGAAGCTAAGAAATATACTGACCAAGAAGTCAGTTCTGAAAAAATATATTCTAAAAAACGTTCACGGTCAGGTGATGTGACATTTAACATTGCCGGCAAGTCAGAAGATTCGGACAGAGATAGTGGAATTAGCTATGTTTTTGGCCCATCAGATAGCTACTTTACTATTCAGGATAGCTACATTAGAATAAATAAGGGAGCTACTATCAACCTTTCGTCATCCAAACCTTACATTACGCAAGTTTCTATTGCCTTTAAAACGGCTGGTGCTCATCCTATTTCAAGTAATAATCTGTATATAGACGCAGGTGGTGGAACGCTCAATGTGCCGACTGATGGAACTGATGTTAAATGGGAAGGGTCAACTCAAAGTTTGCGAATTGTCAATGACGCGACAAATGGGAGTGAATTAGAGATTACCAAATTTGTTGTTCAGTATGATTATTCGATAGAATGGAATATCTTAGACAATCCGCCTAATGTACCTAATGTAAATGCTACTTTAAACGATATTCTTCAAGTTTTAATAAGTTGGGCAAATGTTTTACAGCATTCTGAAAAAATTAAAATTGGTAGTGGATTTTCACCATCTGCTACAATCAACGGACGTAGCGGAAATGTCAACTATTCGGACACTGTCAGAGCAGCTATTGAGAAACTTGTCTATCAGACAAAAAATCAGGCAACTACCCTTAATGAGAAACAACGCTGGATAACGTGGAGGGATGAAAATGGTGATGAAGTTAATAAAGTTATTAGATTCACAGGGGGATTTTCATTTCAACCAATAGTTGGAGAAGAAAATCTATATGAAGCCATAATTCCTCACAGAGAATATATCAATGAAGATACGTGGCACACTGGGAAGAATGTTTTGTGGATAATAAGAAACAGTGTTCTGTTTTTAAATTTACGGCATTTTGAGCATACTATAACTATAACTTCAGAAATAGCTACGCAGGCTTATACTTTAGAAATAGACTTAGGACCAGATTTTCAGCAATATATTCATACCGTATTTGAGCATATGCCTTGGACTTATATTTATTATCATGATATGTCTTCAAAATATAAAGAAAAATTTATAGCAATAACTCCAATTGCCAGCGGTACTTTAGGCTTGTGTATTAGTTGCACTACTACTACTACAAACACTACTACAGACAGCGTAGATGTATTTAATGCTAAGCTGGGTTACGTGCAGGGCTATGTACCTACAGGAGAAATTAATGTTACTATATATATCACTGATAGAATTATTGCAATCCCATTGTCATTCTAATTTATCGTTTTACCAAATATTATTTTAAGGGGGCACGTAGAGATACTATTTTCTCTCGTGCCCTTTTTATTTTGCCTATTTTAAATTTAAATACCATTTTAATTATTAGCAAGTATAGTATGGTTAAATAGCAAATAACATGCGCAAAGATAATTTTGAATTTTGGTGTGAACTTAATCAGATTGAGAAAGCCGTTGATGAAAAGACTGGCGAAGAAATTATGCTGCTTGGCGGCATAGCTTCAACCGCAGATGAGGATTCTGATGGGGAGTTTCTTGACCCCAAGGGATTTGACATCCAGCCTTTGATAAAAAGTGGTTTAGTAAACTGGCATCATCAGGCTAAGACTAATCCTGGTACTATTGTTGGTGAGCCGACAAAAGCCGAGATTAGGAAAGAAGGTTTGTACATCGAAACTCAGCTGTATCCTCATTCGCAAGTTGCTTGTGATATTTGGGAACTGGCTAAGACATTAGCAGCTGATTCTAAAACACGTAGGTTGGGTTATTCCATTGAAGGTAGGGTTGTAAAGCGTAAGAGTGACGACCCGACCGACCCAGACTACAAAAAAATAGTAAAAGCAATCATTACTGGAGTTGCTATTACCCATCAGCCAAAAAATCCTAAAACGTTCGCAAATATAATTAAAGGTGAAATTGACGAGCTTGAGGATGACGAAGAAAAAGATGAAACAGGGGGAAAAGAGGAAAAGACAGACGATATGAAAGCTGCTCTTGATACTGAAAATGCCGCTGCTTTGAAAAAAGAATCTGTTGACGACTCACTAAAAATAACAACATTTGGGAAGTCAGAGACATTCGATAAAATTTTTCAAGACATTCCAGGTATTAGTATTTCAAAAGCAAGACAAATTTATTCACTAATTGAAAATATAGCTCATATGAAAAAGAACTCAAAGGTAATTACCCAAGAGGACATCGAGAAGGCATACAGCGCATTAGGGCTGGAGTCACCTGAGCTCGACATCACAAAGGGTGAAGAGAACGAAGATGAGCAGACCGATGAGCAGAATGAAGATTCTGCTGAAGAGGGAAAGCCCATCAAGAATGCAAAAGAGTCGGAGGATGAGACAGAGACAGACGAGAATGCTGGAACTGAAGATTCTGAAGATGAAACCGAGAAAGAGTTTGAAGAGACTGAAGATGATGAGGACAAAAAGAATGTGAAGAAGGCAAAAACCAATTCGATTGGACTGAAGTTTGAGCGGATTGAGAAAGCGATTTCCGATTCACACAAGTCCCAGTCTAAGTACGTCAAGGCTCTTGGTGTTATGGTTAAGGCTCAGAGCTTGCAGCTTGAAAAGGCTCAGCAAAGTCTTAATATGGCCATGGAAACTATCAATGCTCAGCAAGAGATTATCAAGGGGTACGAAAACAAGTTTGATACTTTGAGCTCGCAGCTGTCTGAGTTAGGTAATTCAACTCCTGCTCCTAAGTCTGTACGTCATGCCGCACCGATAGAGCGTGCATTTAGTAAGGGATTGGAAGATGAGTTCAACGGGGGGCAGAACGCTGGTCAGCTGAGGTCTAATCAGGTTAGCATTAAGAATCGTGCCGCTGTAGCTGAAATTCTCGACCAGGCGACATTTGCTAAGGGTTACGACGAAGAGTTCAGCAAGGCTTGTACTGCTTATGAAGCTGGGGCTGAGCTGTCCAACTCTATTCTTGCTCGCATAAAGAACGAATTTAATATTGAAATCGTGAAATAAATTTAAGGTTTAATTTTTAACAAATTTTTAACAAATGGAAAGACTTTCTATCAATCTTGCCGACTATGGTTATCAGAATGGTAATGGCGGCTATGGTCAGGGCAATCAGGCAGAAGTTGATGCATTGAACAAGGCTCTTGCCGCTGGTGAGATTACTGGCCGTGAGACTACCAACATGACCGATGCTTCGGGTTCGCCTTTGAAGGTTGAGAGCTTGGAGAAAACTCTGAAGCACTTGACGTTCCGTGAGAGTGATATTCGGCTTTGGAAGGACATCCCCAAGAAGCCTGCGTACAACACCGTTGAAGAGTACAACCAGCAGGTTAGTTACGGTCAAGACCGTGGCGGCTTCAACGCAGAGGGCGAGCTGCCTGAGGAAGAGGACAGCATATTTGTTCGCCGTGCTCAGCTGGTGAAGTATCTTGGTGTAACCAAGAGCGTTACTCACCAGATGACTCTCGTGAATACCATGATTGGTAATGTAATGGAGAAGGCAATCAAGGATGGTACTCTGTGGATTCTCCGCAAGCTGACCAAGTCTCTGTACTTTGGCGATGAGCAGCTGATTCCTCTGGAGTTCAACGGATTCCTGGCTCAGCAGAAGCAGTCTGACGCTTGGGCAGATTACAACGCTTACATGAACAGCGAGAACATCGTTGATATGCGTGGCGCTTCTCTGTCTGAGGACGCTATTGAGAGCGGTGCTAATACCATCGTTGAGAACTTTGGTCTTGCAACTCAGCTCTATGCTGCACCTGCCGTTCTGAGCGGATTCGTGAAGCAGTTCTATGGCAACAAGTTCATCATGCCTAACACTCAGGCTCTGACGAATGGCGTTATGGGTCAGCGTGTTCAGCAGTTTGAGAGCCAGTTTGGCCCGATTGGTCTGAATCAGGATGTGTTCTTTAAGAAGTTGCCTGCTAAGCCTGCTACTGCACCTGCCACAACCGAAAAGGCGGCTATCAAGCCGACTATTTCTGTAGCCGCTGTTGCTGCTGGCGCTGCCAATTCTAAGTTCGCAACTGCCGATGCTGGTAACGTATTCTATGCCGTTTCTGCTATCAACCGCTATGGTGAGTCTGACCTTGCTATTGCAGGTGCCGCTACTGCAATTGTAGCTACTGGTGCTGCTGATATTACGATTACCGATGGTGGCGGTATTCACAAGGCTACTGCTTACCGCATCTACCGCACCAAAGTTGGTGGTACTGCTGCTGGCCCATTCTATCCTCTGTTTGATGTTTCTCTCGCAAACGTTAGCGCAGGTTACGATGGTGCCGCTACTGGTAAGGTACGTGACCTCAACCGATTCTTGCCCGATACTGACCAGGCTATGCTCGTTCAGTTCGACAACGAGGTTATTGAGTTCGCTCAGCTCGCACCACTGATGAAGATGGATTTGGCTCTGCTGAGTCCTGCATACCGCTTCATGATTCTGCTGTACGGCACGCCATTCCTTTATGCTCCCAAGAAGATGGTTCGTATCATCAACATCGGTGCTTACAAGAAGGCATAACCAGAGATTGTTTAACAAATTGTCAAACGAGTTAAAGGGGTGTGGGCCAAGTTCGCCCCACCCCTTTCTCATAAATCGTAATTCAAAATGAAAATTCAAGCGAAAAATCAGGACATTAAATCCATGAAGTTGAGCGTTCCTGTAGATGGTCTCATTGAGATTGATGAAAAGGGAATTGCCGAAGTGTCTGAAAAATGCGGCAAGATGCTGATAGAGGGCACGAGTGACTGGAAAGAGTTTAAGGCTGGTAAGGGTACTGGCAAGGTTGAGAAAGATGGCGAGCAAGACGCAGAGGACGTTGAGGAGCCTGAAACTGAAGATTCTGATGAAGCTGAAAACGCTAAAAAGCCAGTTGCCGACAAAGAGATTATTGCTGGATTGAACAAACTGCCGCTTGAGGCTTGCATTGAGACCGCTAAAGAAGCAG
>Ga0326512_10004247_pt1 | contig 10408 bp, 6 predicted proteins | sample 1_2617_0518_D_FD_203652 | JGI IMG/M metagenome (GOLD analysis project Ga0326512, IMG submission 203652) | Bovine rumen microbial communities from UC Davis, California, United States - 1_2617_0518 | ecosystem: Host-associated > Mammals > Digestive system > Stomach > Rumen | place: USA: California...
AGGTCGCCGAACTCATCGATGACTACCACGATGTACGGCATGAAGCGGTGGCCGTGATCCGGATTGAGCTGGCGGTCGATGAACTTCTTGTTATACTCCTTGATGTTACGAGCCTGCGCCATCTTCAGGAGGTCATAGCGCGTATCCATCTCCTTACACAGTGAGTTGAGGGTGCGTACCACCTTGGTGACATCCGTGATGATGGGATCGGCCTCGTCATCTGGAATCTTAGCCAGGAAATGGTTCTCGATATTGGCATAGACGCTGAACTCCACCTTCTTCGGGTCTACCAGCACAATCTTCAGTTCTGCGGGATGCTTCTTGTATAGCAGGGAGGTGATGATGGCATTCAAGCCAACAGACTTACCCTGACCAGTGGCACCGGCCACCAGCAGGTGTGGAGCCTTAGCGAGGTCGAACATAAACACCTCGTTGGTAATCGTCTTACCTAAGGCGCAAGGCAGCTCCATCGTCGTTTCCTGGAACTTCTTCGAGTCAAGGATGGAACGCATAGACACCGTGGCGGGTTTGGCGTTAGGAACCTCAATACCGATGGTGCCCTTGCCGGGGATGGGTGCAATGATACGGATGCCGAGGGCGGAGAGTGACAGGGCAATATCGTCCTCCAGGTTACGGATGCGAGAGATGCGTACACCAGGTGCTGGCGTAATCTCGTAGAGCGTGATGGTAGGACCGACGGTAGCCTTGATACTGCTAATCTCTACGCCGAAGTTGCGCAGCACATCGACAATACGGTTCTTGTTGGTGTTCTGCTCGTTCATATCGATGAACGGCTTGCCGTCGCTCTCGTATTGTTGCAGCAGGTCGAGGGTGGGATAGCGGTAGTTCTCTAAGTCGCGCTTGGGGTCGTAGGGCGTCGAGATGTCGCCGTAGTTGCCCGCCACGTTCTTGCCGTGAGCAGTCTCCTCCTCTTCGGTCTCCTCAATAACAAACTCGGTGTCGTCAGTCTTTTCAGGCACGGTGTCAGGAATATCTTCCTTATAGATAGACTTCTCTTCTTCCTTTTCCTTCTGAGGTGTGTCAATATCGAAAATCACCTCTTCCGTCTCAGGATTGTCAAAGACGCGGTGGTCTTCTGTTGCCTTGTTGGCTGGCTCTTCGTCGTTGCCACCGACATTGACGGTCATGGGAATCTTCTTCAGGTAGTGCAGCGGATTGAAGAACTTTCGGATAATAATCACCGTCTCCATGCTGAGGTATACCAGGAAGGCAACTGCCGACAAGCCTAACAGAGCCGTCAGGCCAGGTACACCCAGCAGACCTTCAATCTGCTGGCATATGGCGAGTCCGTGGTCGCCACCCAGGTTGAAGCACGCATCGTCAAAGAGAGGTGACAAGAATTTCGCCATGGTCACAGAGGCCCATATCATAATAATGGCCAGTGACATGAACCATTTGAGCAGGCGAACCTGATAGGCTCGCATCATGGTGACAGCCACCATCATCATGAAAATGGGGATGGAGAAGGCTGCCAGTCCAAAGCAGCGCTTGATGAAGAAGTGGGCTGCATAGGCACCCAGAGAACCGCATGCGTTCTGGAACTCGCGTGCCTCGTTCAAAATCTCGCCGTCGCGAGGTGACTCTATCAAGCTCTGGTCAGCAGCACCTGTCGTGAAATAGGAGATGAACGCCCATATCAGATAGCCTGCCACGATGAGCAAACAGAAACCGATGGTGAAGTTGACACGTTCGTTGAAGAATATCTTGTCAATGCCTAAGGCCTCACGCAGCGAAGATGCTGTCTTCTCAGAAGCCTTACTTGTTTTCTTTTTTGCCATTACCTTATTTTAATGATTATGAATTGCAAAATTACAAAGAATTTCTTAGTTATCATCATAAAGTAACTGTTTTTTTGTTTTATTTCACTAACTTTGACTTCGTCGAAAGACTTCCGCTCGGAAAATTACAAATTAATTTGCATTTTCGCTCACTTATTCGTATCTTTGCACCCCAAATGAAGAAAACGATATATAGCAAATACGACAAATCAAAGATTGGAGCCTTGCCGAGAGTGCTCTTCGAAGGGCGCATCGTGGTGGTTCTGACAGAATATGAAGCTGAGAAGGCGGTACGCTACCTGCTGTCTCAACCGATTCTGGGCTTGGACACGGAGACGCGTCCATCGTTCAAGAAGGGACAGGTCCATCGGGTAGCTCTTTTGCAGGTGTCCAGCTATGATGTGTGTTTTCTTTTCCGTCTGAACCATCTGGGAATGTCGCCGTCAGTCAAGCGCCTGTTGGAGGATACCCGGGTGCCTAAAATCGGTCTGTCGTTGCGTGATGACTTGAACTCGTTGCACCGTATCGGAGATTTCCAGGCGGGGTCGTTCATTGATTTGCAGAGCCGCGTCAACGAGGTGGGCGTGGAAGATATGAGTCTTCAGAAGTTGTATGCCAACTTCTTTGGGCAGCGCATTTCAAAACGGGAGCAGCTGACCAATTGGGAGGCAGACATCTTGAGTGATAAGCAGAAACTGTATGCCGCTACTGATGCGTGGTCGTGCATCATGCTCTATGATGAGCTGTTGCGACTGGAGCAGACGGGCGATTATGAACTGATAAATGTTGAGAAGAATGATGAAGCAAGTACGGCTGCGTAAGGGAAAGGAGGAGAGTCTCAAAAGATTCCACCCGTGGGTATTCTCAGGTGCTATCGCCCAGATGGATGAGGGCATCGCTGAGGGTGATGTGGTTCGTGTGGTGACTAATACGGGCGATTTTATCGCTGTCGGTCACTATCAGGAAGGCTCTATTGCTGTACGCGTGCTGTCATTCTCTGATGTCCAGATTGACGATGAATTCTGGCATTCTCGTCTTTTATCAGCCCTGCAGATGCGTCAGGCCATTGGTATTGCCGATAATCCCAATAACAATACCTATCGTCTGGTACATGGCGAGGGCGATAATTTGCCAGGTCTGATTATCGATGTATATGGACTGACGGCTGTCATGCAGGCCCATTCCATCGGTATGCACCTGTGTCGCAAACAGATAGCTCAGGCGCTGGTCGACGTGATGGAATCGCGCATTTCGCATGTTTATTATAAGAGTGAGACGACGCTGCCTTTCATGACTGCCGATGACATGAATGGATTCCTCTATGGTAATAGTGATGACAATATCGCTACCGAGAACGGTCTGAAGTTCCGCGTGGACTGGTTGAAAGGTCAGAAGACAGGTTTCTTTGTAGACCAGCGCGAGAACCGTTCGTTGCTGGAGAAATTCTCCAAGGGCAAACGTGTGCTCAATATGTTCTGCTATACAGGTGGCTTCTCATTCTATGCAATGCGCGGTGGCGCCGAACTGGTGCATAGTGTGGACTCATCGGCCAAGGCCATTGAACTGACCAAGCAGAATGTGGAGCTGAACTTCCCAGGAGACCCTCGTCATGAGGCATACTGTGAAGATGCCTTTAAGTTTCTGGAGGGTATTGGAATGCCAAAAGCCAATAGCCAGAAGCCAATAGCCAGTTATAACCTCATAATCCTTGACCCGCCCGCTTTCGCCAAGCATCGTGGTGCCCTGCATAATGCACTCAAGGGCTATACCCGACTGAACCAGAAGGCATTTGAGAAAATAGAGAAGGGTGGCATCCTCTTTACGTTCTCTTGTTCGCAGGTGGTCACGAAAGACCATTTCCGCAATGCGGTGTTTACGGCTGCGGCTCTTGCCAAGCGTAAGGTGCGCATCCTGCATCAGTTGCATCAGCCCGCCGATCATCCTATCAATATCTATCACCCTGAGGGTGAGTACCTGAAAGGATTGGTACTCTATGTGGAGTAAGATTTCTCGATATATTGAAAGGTATAAACTGCTTAATCCTAACGAATTATATATTGTTGCTTTAAGTGGTGGTGCTGATAGCGTGGCGTTGCTGCTGTTGTTGAAGAACGCCGGTTTCAACGTACATGCTGCCCATTGTAATTTCCATCTTCGTGGTGCGGAGTCTGATAGGGATGAGGCGTTCTGTGAACAACTGTGCGCTAACGAAGATGTCCCGTTTCATCGTGCTCATTTTGACACTCGTGAATATGCCGAACTGCATAAGGTGAGTGTAGAAATGGCGGCCCGTGAATTGCGCTATCGTTGGTTTGAGCAGTTGCGTGAGGACATTGGTGCCGCTGGCATCTGTGTGGCTCACCATCGTGACGACTCTGTGGAGACGGTCATCCTGAATATGGTGCGTGGCACTGGCGTGCATGGTTTAGCTGGTATCCGTCCGCGCAATGGCTATATTCTGCGACCTCTTTTATGTGTCTCCCGCGCTGAAATCGAGGAATATTTGGCGAAACGAGGACAGAGATACGTCACGGACAGTACCAATCTAGAGGATGAGGCAACCAGGAATAAAGTGCGCCATCGTGTTATCCCTGAATTGCAGCAACTCAATGGCAAGGCTTTGGAGAATATTCAGCGCATGGCGGAACGGATGGCAGCTGTTGAAGTCCTTTTAGACGACTATAAGGTTAAAAGCGTGCAGGTAGAGGCGGGTAGAACGGTCATTCGGAAGCATGATGCCCCCAATGGCTATTTGCTCTATGAGTTGCTTGCTGGCTATGGCTTTAACTCGGCGCAGGCTTCTCAAATCTATGCCTCTCTGTGTGCGGATAGTGTCGGTAGCATGTACTCCTCGGCGGATTATGATTTGCTTGTCGATAGGGAATGTCTACTGATGGAACCCCATTTGGAGCCGTTGAAACCGCTCGTTATTCCTGAAACGGGTGTCTATGTCCTGGATGAAAAGCGCAAGATCCGCGTTGAAAGTGGTGAATTTCCGGTGTCTAAGGATCCGCTTGTGGCTACACTTGATGCTTCAAAGGTGCATTTTCCCTTGACTGTCCGTAGGGTGGAAGAAGGTGACTGGATGGTACCTTTCGGTATGAAGGGTCGCAAGTTGTTGAGTGATCTCATGACAGATATGAAGATGTCAACCTTTGATAAAAGGAAACAAATAGTAATAGTTGATAATCAGAATGTTATTATATGGGCTGTCGGTATTCGTGTCAGCCAGGTCGTAGCTGTACCCGCTTCGGTTTCAACTCTTCCTGCTTCAGAGGTAACTGTGCCTGATTGCTGCTTGACTGTACCTGTTCTCCGCTTGAGTATGCTATAAACTGTTCTGGTTTTAACATTTTATAGCTTGCAAGAAATTTGGTGGAATAAAAAATAATGCTTACCTTTGCATGTCATAAGAAAAAGGTAAAGAAAATATCGATATTTATGAGTAAGAAATTTGCCGAACACAACGGCTTGAATCTGACGCAGACGAACAATGACGTGCTGCAGATGTGGAAGGAGAAAAACATCTTCTGGCGCTCCGTGACGGAGAGGGAAGGTTGTCCGCAATTTGTATTCTTCGAGGGTCCCCCCTCGGCCAATGGTCATCCAGGCATCCATCACGTGCTGGCGCGCAGCATCAAGGATACCTTCAACCGTTATAAGACCATGAAGGGCTTCCAAGTGAAGCGTAAGGCTGGTTGGGATACCCACGGACTGCCTGTAGAGTTGGGCGTTGAGAAGGAGTTGGGCATTACCAAGGCCGATATTGACAACAAGGAGAGCGACAAATATATCTCGACAGAAGATTATAACAAGAAGTGTCGTGAGAATGTGATGATGTACACTCAGGAATGGCGTGACCTGACGGAGAAGATGGGTTACTTTGTAGACCTGGACAATCCATACATCACCTACGACAATAAGTATATCGAGACACTGTGGTGGTTGCTGAAGCAGTTCTATCAGAAAGGCCTGCTGTATAAGGGCTACACCATCCAGCCATATTCTCCCGCTGCTGGTACAGGCCTTTCCAGCCACGAGTTGAACCAACCAGGTTGCTACCGTGACGTGAAGGACACAACCTGTACTGCTCAGTTCAAGATGAAGAATCCAAAGCCAGAGATGGCAGAGTGGGGTACACCGTACTTCCTCGCATGGACGACGACACCTTGGACGCTGGCTGCTAACTCGGCACTCTGTGTAGGTCCGAAGATAGACTATGTAGCTGTACAGACCTATAATCCATATACCGCAGAACCTATCACGGTAGTGTTAGCTGAGGCTCGTCTGAATGCTTATCTGCCTGCTGAGGGTGCTATCACTGATGGCGGAGAACTGCCTGCCTACGAGAAGGGCGCTAAGCTGATTCCCTATCGTATCGTGGCTCGCTACAAGGGTACTGACCTCGTAGGAATGGAATATGAGCAGCTGATGCCTGCCATCAAGCCTATGGGTGAGGCCTTCAAGGTGATTCCCGGTGACTATGTGACTACCGATGATGGTGCCGGTATCGTGCATATCGCTCCTAACTTCGGTGCTGACGATGCTTTTGTAGCCAAGAAGGCAGGCATCTGTCCTATTGTGCTGATTGACAAGAAGGGTGCTGAGCGTCCGGTAGTAGACCTGCAGGGTAAGTATTTCGTTGTTGAAGACCTCGATGAAGACTTTGTCAAGAACTATGTCAACGTGGAGGAATGGAACAAATTTGCAGGACGCTATGTGAAGAACGCCTACGATGATACACTGACCGACAAGGACGAAACACTGGATATCTCAATCTGCATGGATCTGAAGGCACAGAACAAGGTGTTCAAGATTGAGAAGCACGTCCACAACTATCCTCACTGCTGGCGTACCGATAAGCCCGTGCTCTATTATCCGTTGGATTCGTGGTTTATCAAGTCGTCAGCCTGCAAGGAGCGCATGTCAGAGTTGAACAAGACCATCAACTGGCAGCCGGAGTCAACAGGTACGGGACGCTTCGGCAACTGGCTTGACAATCTGAACGACTGGAACCTCTCCCGTTCACGCTTCTGGGGTACTCCGTTGCCTATCTGGCGCTCGGAAGACGGTGAGGAGATATGCATCGGTTCTGTAGAAGAGCTGTATAACGAGATGGAGAAGGCCGTAGCTGCCGGGTTCATGAAGAGCAACCTGCTGAAAGACCAGGGCTTTGTTCCTGGTGACATGAGCAAGGAGAACTATGACAAGATAGACCTGCACCGTCCTTACGTGGACTATATCGTGCTCTGCTCTGCTTCGGGTAAACCGATGAAGCGTGAGAGTGATCTGATTGACGTATGGTTCGACTCAGGTTCTATGCCTTACGCACAGATTCACTATCCGTTCGAAAACCGCGAACTCATCGATAAGGGTATTGCCTTCCCCTGCGATTTCATCAACGAGGGTGTTGACCAGACACGTGGATGGTTCTTCACGTTGCATGCCATTGCTACGATGATTTTCGACAGTGTGGCCTTCAAGAACGTTATCTCTTCTGGTCTTGTGCTCGATGCCAAGGGCAACAAAATGTCGAAACACGTGGGCAACGTGGTGAATCCGTTTGACATGATTGAGAAGTATGGCTCTGACGCTGTACGCCTCTATATGATGACTAACTCGGAGCCTTGGGATAACCTGAAGTTTGATCCGGAGGGTGTGGATGAGATTCGCCGTAAGTTCTTTGGCACCTTATATAATACATACAGCTTCTTTGCACTCTATGCCAATGTGGACGGCTTTGAACCTGCCACGACTCCTGCCGTGCCTACTGCTGCCAAGCCTGAGATTGACCGCTGGATTCTCTCCAGTCTCAATACGCTGGTGCAGAAGGTTACCGCCGAACTCGATGGCTACGACCCGACACGTGCCGGACGTTTCATTGATGCCTTCGTCAATGACGACCTGTCTAACTGGTATGTTCGTCTGAATCGTAAACGTTTCTGGGGTAAGGAGATGAGCGACGACAAGCGCTCGGCATACGAGACACTCTATACCTGTCTGATGACTGTCAGCAAACTGTTGGCACCGTTTGCTCCGTTCTATGCTGACCAGCTGTATAAAGACCTGGGCGGCGAGAAAGACAGCGTACATCTGGACAGCTTCCCTGTTGCTGACGAGTCGCTGATAGACAAGGACCTTGAGGCACGCATGGAGATGGCTCAGAAGATTACCTCCATGGTACTTGCCCTGCGTCGTAAGGTGAATATCAAAGTACGCCAGCCACTGCAGGCCATCATGATTCCTGCTACTGACGAGCAGCGCAAGCATATCGAGGCCGTTAAGGACCTGATTATGAATGAAGTGAACGTTAAGGAGCTGCGTTTCGTTGAGGGTGCCGGCATCTTGGTTAAGAAGGTGAAGTGTAACTTCCGTGTGATGGGTAAGAAGTTTGGCAAGCAGATGAAGGCTGTGGCCGCTGCTGTCGATGCCCTGACACAGGAGCAGATTGCTGAGCTGGAGGCCAAGGGCAGCATTGCTCTTATGGTAGAAGGTAGCGAGGTAACAGTAGAGGTTGCCGACGTTGAAATCATCAGCGAGGATATTCCTGGCTGGCTGGTGGCTAACGAAGGCACGCTGACCGTTGCCCTTGAGGTAGAGCTCAACGACGAGCTGCGTCAGGAGGGTATGGCTCGTGAAATCATCAACCGTGTACAGAATATCCGTAAGGAGAGCGGCTTGGAGATTACCGACCGTATCAGCATTACGTTGGCACCGCAGGCAGAAATTGAGGCTTCAGTCAATGCTTTTGGTGACTATATCAAGACGCAGGTGTTGGCTGACAGCATCCAGATTGCCGCCAATGAGGGAACAGAAGTTGACTTTGACGACTTTAAACTGAATATTCAAATATCTAAAATCTAATAATTATGGCCGATAAAACACGCTACTCGGATGAGGAACTCGAAGAGTTTCGCGAGATTATTAATGAAAAACTAACGCTGGCAAAGCGTGACTATGAGCAGATGATGCGCGTCCTGATGAATCAGGATTCCAACGATGTTGACGATACTTCTCCTACGTATAAAGCGTTGGAAGAGGGTAGTGCCACACAATCGAAGGAAGAACTGATTTCTCTGGCTGCCCGTCAGCAGAAGTTCATACAGGGCTTGAAAGCTGCGTTGACACGTATTGAGAATAAAACCTATGGTATTGACCGTATCACTGGCAAGCTGATTCCCAAGGAGCGTCTGCGCGCTGTACCCCATGCCACACTCAGCGTGGAGTCGAAACTGGCTGGTAAGAAATAGCAGATGGACAGACAGCAGACAGCAAGACGTGCCATGTTAGTCACCCTCATCGTGGTGGGTGTGCTTTTGGTAGACCAACTCATCAAGATTTGGGTAAAGACTAACATGACGCTTCACGAACAGATTGAAATCCTGTCGTGGTTCAAGATAGTGTTTATCGAGAACAACGGCATGGCCTATGGTATGGAGATAGGTTCAAAGCTTGTGCTCAGCCTGTTCCGTGTGGTGGCAATCAGTCTGTTGGGCTATTATATGGTAGGTCTGGTGAAGCGTCAGGTTCGTTGGGGCTATCTGGTTTGTCTGTCGATGATCTTCGCTGGTGCTGTAGGCAATCTGCTGGACTGTATGTTCTACGGATTGATTTTCAATGCCTCCTCCGAATTCTATACTTCCTATTTCGTACCCTTTGGAAACGGTTATGCACCTTTTCTGATGGGTAAGGTAGTTGATATGTTCTACTTTCCGCTGATAGTGACTACTTGGCCTGAATGGGTTCCCGTAGTGGGAGGCAGCCCCTTTGTCTTCTTCAGTCCTGTCTTCAACTTTGCCGATTCCTCCATCTCGGTGGGTGTCGTCTTGCTGTTGTTATTCTATCGCAAGGAAATCAGCGAGATATCGTTCAAGAAAACTGTAAAGGCCGATGAAGCTTAGCATCTCGCTGTTCATATTGTCGATTGTGATGGTGGTAGGATGTAAGCCTTCCGTTCCATCTGAATATATCCAGCCAGACGAATTGGAGGATATCCTTTATGACTATCATGTGGCTGAGGCAATGGCACGCAATGGGAGCAGCATGGATGCTGACTATAATCAGACAAAGTATTTTCTGGCGGTATTGGAGAAACATCAGGTCACAGAGGCCGTCTTCGACTCATCGTTAGTCTATTATTATACGCATGCAGAACGCCTGAAGGTTATTTACTCTCGTGTACAGGAACGCCTGGTCAACGACGCCAAGAAACTGGGTGCTTCGGTGGGTGACATCAACCGCTACTCGCAGTATAGCGAGTCCGGAGATACGGCAAATATCTGGCGTAACGAGACAGCGTTGTTGCTGATTCCTCGTCCAACAAGGAATCGTTTTGACTTCGTCGTCAAAGCGGATTCTACTTTTAAATTGGGTGACTCGTTTATGTTCCAGTTCGTCACTGAGCACATCTGGCAAAATGGATCGAAAGATGCTGTTGTATGTATTAAGACAACGTATGAGAAAGACAGTGTTCTCCAGTCGGTCAACCACGTGTCTATTTCGGGCATTACGCAGTTGCGCGTACCCTATAATAAAACACTGAAAATAAAAGAGCTGAGGGGTTTCATCTATCTTCCTCAGGGAGAAGAGGATGTGGAAACGCGTCGTCT
>Ga0326512_10004248_pt1 | contig 10408 bp, 6 predicted proteins | sample 1_2617_0518_D_FD_203652 | JGI IMG/M metagenome (GOLD analysis project Ga0326512, IMG submission 203652) | Bovine rumen microbial communities from UC Davis, California, United States - 1_2617_0518 | ecosystem: Host-associated > Mammals > Digestive system > Stomach > Rumen | place: USA: California...
ACCCATCGGTGCAGCGATCTTCGATGAAAACGGCAGCCTTCTCGTCCGCGACCGCAACCGCTCAGCCGAGCCCGGAACCGTGAACAAGCGCATCTCTCACGCCGAGGCGAATGCTCTGCGCCGGCTCGATAATACGGCGTGCAATGTCAGGAACGCTGTGCTTTATACGTCTATGGAGCCGTGTCCGATGTGTATGGGAACGGCTGTGATGTCGAATATCCGGCACCTTCGCTATGCTTCGTGTGACCCCTACTGCGGCTGTGTACACCTCAAGGATGACGAGCCGTATATCAGGAGCAAGGGGCTTGATTACACGAACGAGGGCGGCGAGCCGGAGTTCGTTCAGCTCGTCATACAGAGCTATTACGAGCTGTGCAGTATAGATAACGGCAGCAGCGATAAGGTCTTTGTGAGATTTGCGGGCTTCCTGCCGTCTGCGGCAGAAACTGCAAGGCAGCTGTATGCGGAAAAGCGTCTCGACAGGCTTGCTGCGTCCGGCGCTGGTTTCCCGGACGTATACGATGAGATAGTGGGCCTGATGAAAAAAGGCTGATACCGTACAGACAGCGGCAGTATGCCGCGGAAAGAGGAAATGAATGGATACAGAGATAACAGCGGCGGAGCTGAGTCAGCTCCGTGACGGCGACTATGCAGTTATAGATATACGCGATGCAACAGCGTTCGATTACGGACACATCGGCGGTTCGGTGAACATTCCGCTTCCGGAGCTCGCATCGGCGGAGCTGCCGGAGGGAAAAAAGCTTGTGCTCTACTGCAAATCAGGCGTGATAAGCATTGATGCGGCGGAGGAGCTGCGCGAAAGGGGCTTCGAGGCGTACAGCCTTGCCGGCGGATACGTGGATTGGCTGCGCACGCGAATGACTGACAGAAATCTCACAGAGCAGGTCGAGCTGAGCCTGCGGAAAAAGTTCAAGAAGAGCATATGGTGCAGATTCACGAAGGCGATAAACGAGTATCAGCTCGTGCAGCCGGGCGACAGGATAGCTGTCTGTATTTCGGGCGGCAAGGATTCGATGCTTATGGCGAAGCTGTTTCAGGAGCTCAAGCGCCACGATAAATTCCCGTTCGAGGTGGTGTTCCTCGTTATGGATCCCGGCTACAGTCCCGAGAATCGCCGGATCATCGAGCAAAATGCCAGCTCAATGTCGATCCCGGTACAGATATTCGAGTCCACTATCTTTGATTCCGTGTTCCATATCGAAAAGAATCCGTGCTACATCTGTGCAAGAATGCGCCGCGGCTATCTCTACAGCAAGGCTAAGGAGCTCGGGTGCAATAAAATAGCGCTCGGTCACCATTTCGACGATGTCATCGAGACGATACTTATGGGTATGCTCTACGGCGGACAGGTGCAGACGATGATGCCTAAGCTTCACAGCACCAACTTTGAGGGAATGGAGCTGATACGTCCGCTCTATCTCGTCCGCGAAGCCGATATCAAGCACTGGCGCGATTACAATGACCTTTACTTCATACAATGCGCGTGCAAATTCACCGAGAACTGTTCATCATGCAGTGAGAACGGACAGTCCGAATCGAAGCGGCTTGAGGTGAAGAACCTCATAGCAGAGCTGAAAAAGCTGAATCCGCAGGTCGAGAAGAACATCTTCCGCAGCGTCGAGAACGTCAATCTCAGCACCATCATCGCATACAAGGAGAGGGGAGTGACTCACCACTTCCTCGACACCTACGACAATAAATAAAAAACAGCACTAAGGGGAGCTCTCCCTTTAGTGCTGTTTGGGTTTTATATGCTTTACTGCATAGCTGCTGCCATGCTTGAAGCCTCAGCGATAGCCGCATCCGCCTGTGACTGAGCCTCAGCGAGCTTTTCCTCAGCCTCTGCGATACCTGCGTCTACAGCCTCATTGATAGCGGCTTCGGTGTCTGAGCTGACAGTTGCTCCTTCTGCTGACTCGGGAGCAGCTTCGGAAGCTGTCTTCTCTATCGGGAGCGACTTGCCGTCCTCGTCGTAGAACACGATGTTATCGACGTACATATTGCCCTCGTTCTGAGCGCCCCATCTCATAATGAGGAACACAGCCTCTTCCATTGTCTCGTCCCAGCACTGTCCGCTTGCTGCGAGTACGAACTTGAATTCGCCGTGAGCTGCACCGGACATCTCGAAGTTGTATTCGCCGCCGCTCCATTCGCCGAACTGATACCACTTGTCGCCGGCAACGTTAGCTCCGCCGCCTCCGCCTATCCAGCCGGGAGCCTTGAGCAGATCGCCGTTATCGTTCTTGAAATCGGAAGCTGTAGCGTCAGCGTAAACATCGAACTCGATCGAGCGCACCTTTGCGACGTTTTCGTGGCTGAGAAGCTTTACAGCGTCTATCTGTATCTTCTGGACTGTGCCGTTTGCGTGGTTCTTGCCGTCATCAGTGAAGCGGAGCATCTTGTTGCCCTCGACCTCGACGACCTCGAGAGTGCCCTGTGCGGAGTCCTCATCGCCTGTCTTTGGCTCAGCGAATGAGAAATCGCCGTCATCGAACGTTATAGCGTTCGGGTCGGAAGCCTCAACGGGCTTGGGCGGTTCGAGCTCCTCTGTTGTGGGCTCTGTCGCAGCGACTGTCTCAGCCTCAGTTGTGGCTTCGGTCGTAGCCTGCTCGGAGCTTGATGACTCCTTGTCGCCGCAGCCGGCGAAGGCAGCAGCAAGAGTGAGAGCCATTGCACTTGCGAGAATCTTCTTATATTCCATTCGTAAATCCCCTTTCGGTCCATTTGGAAGTCCGTTCCCGGACATTACATATAAATGCCCCCTGATGAGACAGAGGGCATTATTGGCTATATCAGTCAGACTTTATTAGTCCTTCTTTCTTACTGCGAAAGCTGTAGCAGCAGCAAGACCGAGTGCAGCAACTGCAACTGCAACGCCGGCATCTCCTGCCTTAGCGCCAGCCTCACCGGTCTTGGCTTTGGTAGTTGTTGTGCCAGCCTTGCCGGTAGTTGTTGTAGCAGCCGCAGTAGTTGTGGTAGTTTCACCGGCAGCAGCAGTTGTTGTCTCAGCAGCAGCTGTAGTTGTTTCAGCAGTCTGATCACCGAACTTGAAGCCTGAAACTGTGAATGTTACCTCAACATCACCTGTGAATGACTGAGCAGCGTCAACGATAGCATAATCGTTGCCCCACTTGTTGTAGATGTTTACACGGAAGTTGTTTCCGTCGTCGTTAGCGATAAACTGAGAAGGAGTTCCGTTGAGCTTCTCCTCGCCGCCGATCTTTACGGAATCGATCTTAACGTCGAGTCCGGCAGCAGAAGCGATAGCAGCGAAATCCTGTCCCTCCTCGCCGTAGTCGAAAATGTTGAAGCCAACAGAGCGGATAGCCATAGCCCATGTGGACTCACCCTGATCGCCGCCCTCAGAAGCGTCGACCTTTATTGTGTATGTGCCGTTCTTGTCTACCTTGACAGAATTGCTGTCCTTAGCGGAAGCGTCGTCCCAGCCGAGGTTGAGACCGCCAGCCTGACCGGCAAGCATAACTGTAAAGCTCTCCGGATAAGTTTCAGCTGCTGCGCCGGCAGAGAGGGCTGTTGCCGCGAAAGCGGAAGCTGCAACAACTGATGCAGCCATAGCTGCGAGTACCTTGTTCATCTTCATAATAAAAAACTCCTAACTTTCGTGCGTTTGGGGCAAAACAGAGAGAAGAACGCGCACTTATTTTTATAAAATCATTTTAGCATAAAAGCAAATCGTTGTAAAGTGGCAGTATGCACAATGTTGAAACTGTTAAAACGGACGAATCAGGCTATTTTTAACAGTTTTTTGCGGCTGAATCTATTATCCCGACTGCCTCCTTCATCATCTCGAACGGTCGCTTCTTCGGGTCTATCTTTACCGAAACATAGGACTTTCCCGAGCCGTTGAAGGTTATCCTGCCCTTGTATGCGGCGGAGAGAGCCTGTATCTGGTCTATCGTGAGGTACTCGGTGTAGAAGTACATCTGAGCATTTTTCTGCGATATTTCGGTGATACCGAGGTGTGCAGCCTTGTTTCTGAGGAGCGAGACCTCTATCAGTCCCATTACGGACTTTGGCGGCTCGCCGTAGCGGTCGATGAGCTCGTCGACGAGGTCGAGTTTGTCGGTGTCGTTCGTGACGTGCATTATCTTCTTGTACAGGTCGATGCGCTGATTCAGGCTTGAAATGTACTTTTCGGGGATATGCGCGTCTATCTGTATATCGACGAGACAGTCCGGCACCTTCTCCGGCTGCTCGCCCTTTTCCTCGGCTATCGCCTCGGAGAGGAGCTGGAGGTACATATCGTATCCGACAGCCTCCATATGACCGTGCTGACTTCCGCCGAGAATGCTGCCTGCGCCGCGTATCTCGAGGTCGCGGAGAGCAATGCGGAAGCCGCTTCCGAACTGAGTGAACTCGCGCATCGCGTTGAGCCTTTTTGTGGCTATCTCGGTGAGTATCTTGTCGCGCTTGTAGGTGAAATACGCATAGCCGCGGCGGTTCGAGCGTCCGACACGTCCGCGGAGCTGATACAGCTGAGAGAGTCCGAAGCGGTCGGAGTCCTCGATGATGAGGGTGTTCACGTTCGGCACATCAACGCCTGTTTCGATAATGGTGGTGCAGACGAGTATGTCTATCTCGTGCTCGACGAGCTGCTCCCAGATGTCGCTCATCTCGTCCTCGCTCATCTGACCGTGAGCCACGGCGATACGCGCTTCCGGAAGGAGCTGACGGAGCCTGTCTGCGCAGCCGAGTATGCTCTCGATGTGGTTGTGTATGTAGTAGACCTGTCCGCCTCTGCGAAGCTCGCGCGTTATCGCCTGAACTACAGTCCCGGTGTTATATTCGATGACGTAGGTCTGAACGGGGTATCTGTCCTGCGGAGGCTCCTCAAGGACGGACATATCGCGTATCCCGCTCATTGCCATATTCAGTGTGCGCGGTATCGGGGTCGCGGAGAGCATAAGGACGTCCACGCCGGTGAAGGTCTCTTTGAACTTTTCCTTGTGTGCGACGCCGAAGCGCTGCTCCTCGTCGATTATGGCGAGTCCGAGGTCCTTGAACTTCACGCTTTTCTGGATTATCTTGTGGGTGCCGATGAGAAGGTCTATACGTCCCTGAGCGAGCTTTTTGATTATCTCGGTCTGCTGCTTGGGCGAGCGGTAGCGGCTGAGCAGCTCGATATTTACGGGGAAGTGCTCGAAACGGCGCAGAGCCGTCTGATAGTGCTGATATGCAAGAACGGTCGTGGGTGCGAGGATAGCGCACTGCTTTCCGGAAAGGATACACTTCATCGCCGCACGGAACGCGACCTCAGTCTTGCCGAAGCCGACATCTCCGCAAAGCAGGCGCTCCATCGGGCGGATACGCTCCATATCGGACTTTATCTCACCGATAGCCGTGAGCTGGTCGTCGGTCTCGACGTAGGGGAAGCGCTCCTCGAAATCACGCTGTATGTCGTCATCGGGATAGAATGCGAAGCCCTCGCTTTTTTCACGCTTTGCGTAGAGTGCTATCAGCTCGCGCGCCATATCCTTCACGGCGCGTTTTACGTTGCTGCGCGTGCGCTGCCATTCACCGGAGCTGAGCTTGCTGAGCTTGACACCGCTGTCATCGCGCGGACCGATATATTTCGACACCATATCGAGCTGTGTGACGGGTATGTAGAGCTTGTCTGTACCGGCGTACTGAATGGTGATATAGTCCTTGACAACGCCGTCGAATTCAAGCTTGCGGATACCGATGAAGCGTCCGATGCCGTGTGCGCTGTGAACGACGAGGTCGCCCTCGGCGATGTCGGCAAGGCTGCGTATCTCCTCTGCTTTGTTCTTCTTATGCTGCCTGCGCTTTCGGACGGGGTCCATAGCGCGTCCCTGTGTGATTAGGACGGTCTTGTTCTCGGGGTATTCAAAGCCGCTGCTGAGACTTCCCGACATAAGTGCGACACGTCCCGGACGCAGCTCGAGCCCGTCAGATGCGATGTCGCAGGGGATACCCTCGTCCTCGAGGTCCTGACGGATTATCGGGAGGGTCTTTTCACTTCCTGCGCAGAGAAGTATACGGTATTTCCGTGCGCGGTAGTCGATGATGTCCTCCATCAGCTGCTTCATCTCGCCGCCCCAGAAGGCTGTCTGCATAGCCTCGAAGCTGACGAGACGGCGATATTCGATACGCTCGCCGCCCTGAAGGAAATTGCTGAGGTAGAGGCACACTTTTTTCTCGGCGAGCTGCTGTATCCTCGGGAGCTCAAGGCAGTAGCCCTCAAGCCCCTTGCAGAGCTGACCGTCCTCGATGAGCACCTTCACGTCCTCGTTGTAGCGCATCGAAACGCCTGAGGCTGTATCCATAACGTTGGAAAAATCGCTGTATATGACCGTTCCGTCGATATAGTCGAAAACGGTGGACGGCTCGCCGTAAACGAGCGGATAATACTTCATTCCGTGGGGGAGTATCTCGCCTGCACGAAGACGGCGGACGTCGGCGCCGAGGTGTTCGCGTATGAGCTCCATACGCTTGCCGCGTGCCTTTTTGCTGAGCTCCTCGACCTTGTCCGCGAGCTCGGCACCGTCGTAGAGTATCTCGCCGGCAGGGGAGATCTCGGCTTTTTCGAGCCGCACATCTGAACGGCGCTGAGTGTCGGTGTCGAATTCGGATATACTTTCTATCTCGTCGCCCCAGAGCTCTATTCTTACCGGCTTGTATGCCTGCACGGGGAAGATGTCGATGATGTCGCCGCGGACGGAGAACTGTGAAGCTCCCTCGACCTTTTCGCTGCGCTGATAGCCGCTCCGTGTCAGCGAGAGACAGAGCTTGTCGCGGTCTATCTCCTGACCGGAGACGAGCTCGATCCCTGCTGCGATGAGCACACCGACAGGTATTACCGGCTGCATAACGGCTTCTATGCTCGCACATATCGTCGAGCAGCTTCCGTTCACAGCTCTTGAAAGCGCGGCTATACGCATATATTCGTATTCGTGGTTCGCACTGTCAACTGGCGTGAAAACGAGTTCCTTAGACGGGAAAAGCACAGCAGTCTCGCTTCCGGACATCATATTTATGTCGTCGCAGAGCTTTTTCGCCTCCGCCTCGGTGCCGGTGATGACGAGGTCGGTCTTTCCCGAATTCACGGCGCTGATGAGCTGAGCCCTGTGTATATGCGAAAGACCCGTCACGGAGACGGGTGAGATGTTTTTATCTATGGCTTCCCGGACGCTTTTATATCCGGAAAGCTCACTGAATAGTTCTTTGAATATCTTCATATCGCACCAACTGTTCAAAGTGTCGCTGTCATGAGTTGTACTTGTTCATAGCCTCATCGGTCTTGCCGCTGACCATGAGCTTCACGCATTCACAGGCGTTTCCGGCAGCTTCGCTGAGCTTTTCTGCGTCCTCTCTTCCGAACTTTCCGAGCACCCACTTTGCAAGGTCGTAGTCGGGGTGGGGCTTTTTGCCGACGCCCATTTTAATGCGCGGGAAATCGTCTCTTCCGGTGAGCTCGATGATGCTCCTCATTCCGTTGTGACCGCCGTGACTGCCCTTGCGGCGGATACGGAGCTTTCCGGGCTCGAGGGAGATGTCGTCGTAGATGACGATGAGATTTGCGGCGTCTATCTTGTAGAATTCGAGCGCCTGCACGATGGATTCACCGCTGTTGTTCATATAAGTCGTAGGCTTGAGGAGCAGGCAGCGCTTGCCCTCAATGGTGACCTCGGCGGTCTTGCCCTTGAAGCGGAGACGGTCTATCTTCTCACCGAGCTGCTCTGCGAGCTTGTCAATGGTGAAAAAACCGGCATTATGGCGGCTGCCCTCGTATTCGAGACCGGGATTGCCGAGACCTGCTATCACATATTCTATTTTACCTCTTGCCGCAGTCGAATTTGCGGAAATGCGGTCGAACACATCAAAAATACTCATCAAATCTCTCCTTGGTGTACATTATCCTTTAATTATACCACAGAACGCCCGGAAATGCAACTTTAAACGTAAAAAAGCGCCCGAAGGCGCTGAAAATGAAAAGACGCTCTTCACCGACAACCCTCTCAAAAGTCAGTGAAGAACGTCTCTCAGAGCCGGAAAAGCGCACCCTCTATACGCCTTCCCGACAACGGCAGATACGATCCGAAGTATCCATACATCCAACTGCTGTTTCAGAACGAGTCCGTAACGTGTAAACTGACTGAAGCTGAGTTTAGGCGATTAAACATATTATAGGCATTAATGTTTAATAAACAGCTTTCTTGCCCGAATGTTTGATGTGACGACTGGTAGGACCTTGATCCGGCGGAGTTTGAACCGGAAAGCAGAATGAAATGTATTTGCCGTTTGATCACAGGACACAATAAAATACATAATTATTGTGTTGCGGAGCGAAGCCCTGTATATAGCAGTTTTTCGCACCCGACACTTGTATTATAAAATAATCCGCCGAGATAATCAACCTATAATATTGCTCATTTTTAGGACAAAATTGCGATAAAAAGATGAATGATATTTATTATCATACTGTAAATAAAACATAAAATATAGCTGATATATATTTCGTTAATATACGTAAATTTATACTGATTGTGTATTTGGTAAATGTGTTTCTCAGCAAGTGCGATCGGCGAAATACAGCCTGATGTGATGACTGTTCCCGTCTGACCTCCCTGCGCGTGCACACAGACATATACAGTCCGGAACATACGAAAACGGACTTTTACCTGATAAAGTTATAATTTATAGCTATCTCTTCTCCGTAAGAAATTACACATTTTTTGAAAGAGAACTAAAAAAAACACAAACAGGAGCCCGAAGGCTCCTGCAATATTATTCTAACTCAGATTATTCCCTGTGCTGCGTCCTCGATGAGCTTCTCATAGAAAGCCTTTGTCCACGGGTGCTCGAACTCGGTGAAGAGCTTCATCGCAGCGTGTGCGTTTTCAACGGCGTTGTCGACGCTCTCCTGATTGCCGGTCTTCGAGCAGATGTAGATGCCTGTGATGAGTATCTCAAGCAGCTTTGCATCGTTTCTGCCCTGTGGCTTGTAGCCGAAGTTCATAAGCAGCTTGAAGCCCTGTGTATAGTGCTTTGCAGCGCAGTCCACGAGCGCGAGAGCGATGTACAGGTCGGCGCGCTGTTTCATATCCACTTTTTCGGAGTAGTTCTGCATAAAGTTGATGTTCTCTGTGCGGAAGTCCTCGGCATCGCGCCAGTGACCGAGCTTGCTCTTGTTTTTGAGCATTTCTATGCAATAGACGAATTTATCCTCATTGCTTAGCTTCTTATCCTTGAGCATCTCGAGGTAGAATTCGGCGCTGCTAAGGTCACGTATCCTGTCGAAGAGCTTGGCGGTCTGGATAACATCCTCCGCGAGCGGTTTTTTGTGTTCGTTCACGAAGGCATCGGCATAATTTTCAGCGAGCTCGCGGCTGTAGCCTGAGCTGCTGAACTCTGTATAGAGCTCCATATACCTCTTCGTTTCGGCATTTCCGCCGGAGCGGAGAGCCTTTGCGAACACGCCCTTTTTACGTTCGCGTTCCTGTGGTGACAGCATTATCAACACCCCTTATCATAAGCGGCAAATCTTCTGCCGCTGTAAAAATTTTATATTTATGCGCACTATATATCTGTATGCGCAAGTCTTCACTCAATAATTTTAGCATAAATCTTAAACTTAGTCAACATTTGTTTATGTAATTCCGACAAAACCGGTGATTTGCACAAAAAAGTCCTTGCTTTTTTTCCAAATTGAACTTTTTAACTTTTAGACTTTTAAGCTTATTTAAAGGAAATGTGGTATAATAGTAAGCAGGGATGTAATAGGTATCTCTGAAACTGGAGGTCAGATTATGAAATTATTGGTGGTAGAGGACGAGATGCAGCTTGCTGACGCCCTCAGTGAGATCCTGAAGAGGAATATGTATTCGGTCGACACGGTGTATGACGGCATAGAGGGGCTCGACAACGCCCTCACCGGCGTTTACGACTGCATAATACTCGATATTATGCTGCCCGGGATGGACGGGCTCGAGGTGCTGCGCAATCTGCGGCAGGAGAAGATAAGCACACCTGTGCTGCTGCTTACGGCGAGGAGCGAGGTCGATGACAAGATAAACGGTCTTGACTGCGGCGCTGACGATTACCTGACAAAGCCATTCGTAACGGGCGAGCTGCTCGCACGTGTACGCGCTCTCACACGCAGAAGGGGCGAGATACAGGACGATAACAGGCTTGAATTCAACGGAGTGCAGCTCCACAAGAACACCTGCTCTATCAGCTGCGGCGGCAATGACGTAAAGCTCAGTCTGAAGGAATACCAGATAATGGAGCTTCTCATCGCGAATCCGAAGCAGATAATGACAAAAGAGCGTATAATCGAGAAAATATGGGGGTATGAGAGCGATGTCGACTACAACAACATCGAGGTCTACATATCGTTCCTGAG
>Ga0326512_10004249_pt1 | contig 10407 bp, 13 predicted proteins | sample 1_2617_0518_D_FD_203652 | JGI IMG/M metagenome (GOLD analysis project Ga0326512, IMG submission 203652) | Bovine rumen microbial communities from UC Davis, California, United States - 1_2617_0518 | ecosystem: Host-associated > Mammals > Digestive system > Stomach > Rumen | place: USA...
CTCATAACGACCTCCTTATGTGAATGATTTTACCCTACATGAGGTCAGATATAAAGAAGAACGTGTCCACAAACCGGGGTTTTGATATAAAAACCGTGTCCACAAACCGGGGATGTACCACTAAATGTGGTGTCCGAAATCTGGGAAACTTGGAAAGGGAAGTGTCCACTTTATGGGGTACAGTTTATATCCAGCTTCCGTTGACGTTAGCGCAGACCCTGATGTATATATCAAAATAACTGCAAGAATACTATATAATATCATCCTATATCTCTTTATTTTATGATTCATGAAACCAATGCCTTTCTATAAATCATGCTGATTTCAGTTACATATTTATTGACATCAAAATTTGCAAGAGCATAGTTTTGTCCATGTTTGGCAATACGAGCAGCTTCATTCGTATTATTCTTTACCATTAATAAAATACCTACTAATTCATTTACATCATCCGGATTGAACAGCAATCCATTTTGGCCATCGTTTATTATTTCCACAGTTGCTCCTGCTGATGCACCTATTGTTAAACACCCCGCAAGCATACTCTCTATTGTTACTCTTCCGAGTCCTTCCGCATTTGAGCATACCAAGTTAATATCATCATTTAGTCGGTGTTCTCTAAGCTTCTCAAAACTTGTTATCGTTTCGACAAACTGTATGTTTTTTATCTGCTTTTCTATCACATACCTTTTTACTTTCACTCCATAATCGGTATTCTGATTACCTACAATGCTCAGTCTAAAATCGGTATTGCCTTTGTTCTGAAGATATTCCAATGCCTTAACAGCGATTAGTTGTCCTTTTTGTTCATCTAAGTTGCCATACATTGAGATAACTATAGGAGTTTTATCTAGTATTTCCTTCTCTTCGTAATATGCATTCGTATCTAATCCATCATAAATTACTTCAACATTTTCTAAATATCCTATATACGACTTTTTGACAAAATTGGAAATAGCAATCTTTTTTGCTGCCAAATTTGCAATATTGAGATGGTGTTGCTTGTTAAGGAAGTTAACCCCAAGTCCCTTTTCTACATCTTCACGGATATGACAAACATATGGGATTCCCAACTCATAAGCAGCTTCCATCCCTGCTAAAGCTGGTATGCTATTATTGTGAACAAGTTCAATTCGGTTTTTCTTATAGTACTTTTTTATCTTTGGTATAACATACTTGTACGAAAGTTTCTTTGCAAAATCCTTAATTAAGTTACCTGTAGTAACTGAATTAATAAACGGAATTATTGTAACTGGGATATTCAGTAACTTTAACTCATCTTCTATATCACCGTGCCGCCTCATTAGAACAAAAGGATCAATCTTCTTCCTATCCAAATGCTTTAGTAATTCCAAGAGTGATTTATTGGCTCCACCAGATTTTTCCGAGGTGCTTAACACATAACATACTCGTATCATTTCTTTATCCTATTTCTTGTCCCGGTTTGTATAACTCGCTTATTCCAAGATTGCCTTTTCTACCATCGCGTATAGCAATTAAATTCATCTTCCGGAAATTCTTACTTCTATTCCTAAGCAACCCGGCAATTAATGAGCATTTCTTAAAATACTTTTCGATTTCAACATAAACTTGATATCGTTTAGGATAATGCCTTCCAATGTAATCAACATAATTTCTCGTGGTATAGTATTCTATCCAGTCTTTAGTGGCATTTCCTCCGAAGGGATGTGTCATGATACTATCTGTTACACAAATAATTCTTCCAACTTCTCTTATACGTGTAGAGTACTCAGCGTCATCCTCATGAATAAAGTATTCTGTTAATGGAAAGCCGATTTTTTCAACTGTATCTCTTTTCAATAAAGCACCTACAAAAGTTAACAGATCCACATCAAAGTACGGAACTTTATAATCATTTTCTTTTGTTGGAACTCTACGTATTGAAAATAGACCTTTCTTAACCATTGATCTGTGAACATAACTTATTCCATACTGATCATTGACTCTTGTACATAAGGCTGCTACTTTCTTCTTATCATCGATTTTTTCATAGCTAGCCATCAGTTTTTCAAGCATATCTACATTCGGAACTGCATCATCATCTGAGAGGAATATAAATTCTGCTTCACTCTTCAATGCTTCCTGTATGCCCATAGTGAAACCACCAGCACCACCGCAGTTTTTCTCACTGTGCTTAACTACTCGATTAAAATGACCTGTCTTAGATTTCCATTTTTCAAGAAACTCATTTGTGCCATCAGTCGATGCATTATTTATCACAATTAGAGAAGAGGGCTTCATCGTCTGCTCTTCATATTTTTCCAAAGTTGATATCAAGTCATTTATTCTATTATAGGTGACTATAACAACACATACATTATTGTTCATTGGTTTTGCCTTTCACTCGTATAATGTTTTTGCATCATGCGATGATTGTTTCTACGATCCTACTCATCATAGATTCATAATCCATTTTTTTCTCTAAGAATTTCTCCGATTCATCTTTTCTTGCTAAATTAATCATAGAAATAGACAATTCTGCCCATTGCTCATCGTTCTCATCCAAGGAAAGTTTCCTACAATTATCCACGACAAATGTCTCTTCTGCAAAAACATCGCTTACTAATATCGGAACGCCACACGCTTGGGCTTCAAGTGCTGCTAAACATAATCCTTCATGCAAGCTTGGCATGATTATTAAATCCATTACTTGATAGTAATCTTCCGGTCTATTACAAAAATCCTGATATATAATATTGTTAGATAACCCATCTTGTTCAGCTGTTTCGATTATATGTCTTTTTAGTTCTCCATCACCGATCAACAATAAGACAGCATTGCAATCTTTTTTTAGTATTTCGGAAAAGATACTCAGTAATCTTTCATGATTTTTCTGCTTATTGAAATTTCCAATATGTCCATAGACGTGTTTATCATCTATTCCTAGTTGCTTCCTAAAATCATCCCTCTTTTTCAAATCTATTTTAAATCTATCTAAATCAACTCCATTAGGAATTGTTGTAACGTTCCTGCCCCAATAAGCCCATTCTGATGCCAGTTTTGATACTCCTATTTTCTTATCAACAACAAGATTAAACAGTGGTTTTGCTAAGTAATTAATGATTGGAAAATCTGTCTTTGTGTTATGGCAATGCGTTACAACTTTCGCCCCTGCAATTTTTGATGGAAGAGCATCAAATACCATCATTGCACTATTTCCATTTATATAAACAACATCAATAGCATCGTCTTTTATTATTTTTTTTATTGCTCGCATATACGAAATGGTTTTCTTTTTTTGTGGGAGCACAATACATTTGATTTTCTTCTTGTTTAGGATCTCTCCATATTCATTGTCGAATCCGAAAGAGCATGCCACTTCAAGAGTAGCTGATGAACCTATATAATCAACAACATCCATTTCTATTTTAGTTATTCCACTGTGTTCCAAAGGTCTTGAAGCAAGTACCAATACTTTCATCATTTCACCATTCTTTTTCTATGCATATTTGTTAACCAGTAGTATGGCTTAAATATAAGATCATGAATACCCAGTCTTTTTGCAATAAAGCCTACAAGTATCGTTATAATCAAACTGATAAGCAGATTACATAAAATACTCATATAGACATTTATCCCCAATTTTACAAACAAGCTTCTTCCTGCTGTCACAACGAAAGAATGTAGCAGAAATATTTCCAAATTATATCTCCCACACAGGTTCATGATATGTGCCTTATGAAGAGGCTTCAGCTTTCTAAATAAATCAAACAACAGAACAGACACTCCACAAGCTATAACACTATTGGCAATTGGTATAGTGCAGATATATCTTTCCCTACTCCATAATGAGATGATAAGAAGGACTGATATGATACATACGCAGTACCCCCCCTCAATGCTAATCTGTTGCCTATAAACCGTTTATTATTCATTCCAAATGCAAAGAAAAATCCATAATACAAGAAGTTATTCACTTGAAACCATGATATTGGTGGAACATATCCTGAAACTAGTGATATGATTCCCGATATTGAAATAAACAAAACAGAATTCATGTTCCTTATCTTGTCAACTCTAAACAGTGCGTAATACATTAGCAAAACATACAGGTACCAAAACAGCTGAATGGGCTTTCCCAAAATCATAATCAAATCAAGGTATGTTACTTTGTTTGTTACTGCTCCAGAGAAAATCATTTTTGATATTCCTAACAGTAGATTAAACACAATATAGAGTATCAATATAATTATATATTCACATTATATTACTCAAATATCGCGTGGTTTTATGATAAAATTGGCACCTTTACCTTCAACAATTGAATTATCAGCTATATCCGTATTTACGACTACAGCACCTTCGCTGATAAGACAATTATTTCCAACGTGAGAATTTCCAAGAATTTTACTTCCTGATAGCATGGTCACATGATCACCAATTACAGGATAGACATTATCAATATTTCCAACCGTGCATCCTTGGGTAAATGTAAAATAATTTCCATATTTTGCTCTACCTAAAAAGCTGCCGGTAGGATGGTCAAATCCAAAAATCTCTGGCATTTCTACTTCATAGTATAAGTCACAGCCAGACACATTTTTTGATTGGCAATAGATTTTATCACACACTACTCTTGACGCTTCTATTTTTTCTTTTTCATTTTTATAGATTGTATTAGCAGTAAGATAAAGGAATAACATCCACTGACAAGAATGAAGAGGATCAAAATATGCTTCCTTACTTCCATCTTCAAGTAGCTTATAATAGTACTTGTTATCAATATTTGAAATATTTTTCTCAAATCTCTCAAGGACAAGTGGAAGATGTTTTGTTATCAGCATTTCATCATCAATTGATTTAAAGAAATTATTGCTTATTTGATTTAGTAACATATCTCGTACATTTCTCAAAGGAAATCTATATATCATAATTCAACCTCCTTAAATATTATGCCTTATTCCAGCTAATTCTTCTTTTACATAATCAGTAGTCTTTATTTTTTCTACAGTCTCTTCAACATTAAGTACTTTTGTATTGTTACTTGTGTAGGCTTCATCCGAATATGTATCAACACTGCTATGCATCTTGTCATAGTTTAAATCTCTTCCATCAGCAGCAATTCTAAAACAATTTCCCATATCCTCCGAACGTGCTCTTTCTTCACGAGTCATCAGGGTCTCGTATAGCTTTTCACCATGTCTAGTGCCTATGATATTAGTTCCAGTATCTCCAAATAAGTTCTGGACCGCCTTAGCCAAATCACCGATTGTTGAAGAATCAGCCTTCTGAATAAATAAATCACCTGGATTTGCATTTTCAAAAGCAAACTTAACCAAATCAACAGCCTCATCTAAATTCATAAGAAACCTTGTCATATCAGGATTTGTTATAGTAAGCGGATTTCCTGCATGAATCTGATCTATAAAAAGAGGTATTACTGAACCTCTGCTACACATAACATTGCCATATCTAGTACAACATATAACAGTTCCACCTTTTTCGGCTGCAACCCTTGCATTAGCTGTTATAACATGCTCCATCATAGCTTTTGAAATTCCCATTGCGTTAATTGGATATGCTGCTTTATCAGTCGATAGACAAACAACTCTCTTTACACCAGCCTCAATAGCTGCATGAAGCATATTATCCGTTCCCATAATATTAGTCTTTACAGCTTCCATTGGAAAAAACTCACATGAAGGTACCTATTTAAGGGCTGCTGCATGGAATATATAATCAACTCCATATACGGCATCTCGGATAGACTGGATATTTCTAACATCACCTATATAAAATTTCACCTTTGAGGCATAATCAGGATATTTAGCCTGAAGATGATGTCTCATATCATCCTGTTTTTTCTCATCCCTGGAAAATATCCTTATTTCACCTATATCAGTTTTTAAAAAATGCTTTAAAACTGTATTTCCAAAGGAACCTGTTCCGCCTGTTATCATCAAAGTAGATCCATTAAAACCAGACATTTTTTCTCCTCCATTTATTGATTAAAAAATCTCTTTTCTTTTAAATATTTTAATTAAGAGATAAAGGCCAAGGATTGCTCCAAGCCCCCATCTTATCAGCCACAAATCACGTGTGAACCAATATATCAAAATCGATAAAAAAACCATAAGAGTTCCCGGTATAAATGTTTTAAACTTATATGGAAACTCATCGTTTTTAATCATCTTGGCACATACAAAATGGAAACAGAACTGTAAAAAATGTGCAGCAGCTGTAGCAATTACAGCGCCCTCTATTCCCCATAATTTGATAAAAGCAAAATTCAAAATAATATTACATACTGCTGCCAAGATAGTACCACTTGCTATCATTTTAGTACTCTTATGATAGAATTCGTAATTAACCGGAAAGCTGTATAAGAAAACGAAATAAAAACCCAAAGCAAAGACTGGAATCAAATCCGTTCCAACCCAAAAATCATCGTGAGCATATATATGGAAAACTTCCCTTGATAAGAGAATAAAGCCCATAGAAACTATCGTATACATCTCAATATAATTCTTTGAATGTCTTTTAAGTTCAGATATCTCATTTCTTCTAGTGTATTCATAATAAAAAGGAACCCAGCTGTTATTCAGGGCGCTCCAAACTGAACTAAGTACGGCGGCAAATGTGCATGCTAAGGCATATACACCTGTACTTGCATCATCCCTTAACCATTGAATCATAACCTTATCACTTTGGCTCAAAAGTATATTGGCCAATATATGAAATATTGTTGGAATTGCTATAGGTAGAGTGAATGTCCAGTATTGCTTGCTGTAAAACATTCTTCCCTTATTCAACATATAGCAATATAAAAACAGGCCAATAGCAAAATATATAATTGCCTGACCCAAAATTCTTCCCCAATAATTAATCTCATCAGGTAAGACAATAATAAGGATAATTGACAAAGCTATTGATAAAACTGATGTCAAAAGGGTTAATATAAAGTTCTTATCAGCACAGAATTCATAAGTAAATTTTGAATTCATAACTGTAATACAATACATACCCCATCCATGAAGAAGCCCCACAGCCAGCATTGCAAAATCAACTCTATACCATATTGAAGATACTACTGCAGCGACAAGTGTTATTACCGAAAAAGCCAAATAAGCCAGTGTCGATAAAGAAAGTGTACTTGATTGATACTTTTCCTGCTCATCCATAGGAAAATTGGATCTAGCTATAGCTACAGTGCTTGCTGCCTGCAATGAAAATACTGTGGAAGCCAACTGTACCCAAGTCAAATATACCGATGAGATACCGAAATTACTGGTTCCCAACAAGCTTGAAAATACAGGTCCCGTAAAAAAAGCCAGCCCTTGAAGTATCAAGGTACTTAAAATATTTAAAATCGTAATTTTATTTTTGCTTTTTATCAAAAATACTTCCTCTTTATGCAAATCCAAAATAAAAATACTTAAAATTTTCAAATTGGTCATACATCATTCATATGTTACAAATATTATAATTATTCTAATCATTCTAATCAGTCATGTCAATGAAAAGCACAGCAAAAAAGCGGTTCAGCACACGCCAGACCGCTTATTCAAAAGATATCTATTCGATTGTAGACAAATTCGATTTCCCAGACTATAAATAGCCAAACTGAACCTCAAATCAAAGATTAAAGCTCAATTCCACACTTCTTACAAAGCTCTCTTGCTGATTCTACTGAATCTACACCAGTCTTGTTCTTGATTGGGGCAAATTCTCTTTCTCTTTCAACCTCGAAAGGCACACAAGTTCTCATCTCGTGAACCATGTCTAGGATAAGTTCCTCAAACTTGTAGCCATTTGGAGACTCAGGCTTAACCATAGAGCCATCCTCGGCCATGTAAGGAATCTTCTTCTCAACAATATGAAGCATAAGCTTCTCATTGATAATCTTCTCAAGCTGCTCCTCCTTGAAGAGGTAGTTTAAGATAACGCCAAAGTTGTAAGCAGGCTCACCCTTAGCATCCTTAGCAGACATGAGTTCCTCAGTCATCTCATAGTATTCAACAATTGATGGACGACCATCCTCAAGGCACATGCATCCAACCTTCTCATCTGGAGCTGCCTTACGAACGACCTTAGCACCGCAATCATATGCACCGGCAATAGTAGCACCGATAAAAGTAGGATCTGCGATTCTCTGAAGCACATTGTCCACGGCGAAGCAGTTAAGCCACTCAATGCCTAACTCATGAAGCTTGTCGATAAGACCAGCTTTGCCCATAGAACTGAACCAACCGCCATTACCATTTGGGCTTGAAGCGATAGTATCCTTGGCTTCCATGTAAACCTTGCCATCATAGTCAGTAGCTGGAGCCATATCCTGCTTGAAGAAGAAAATCTTAGACTTGTCATAGCCAAAGTAGTTGTTCTCCTCCATAAACTTGATTGTCACATCGTTATTCTTATCGGAAGTCATGATGAAGAAAGGAATGTACTCGCCGGCTTCCTTTACAACATCCATTGTATTCTCAAATAGGCGCTGCATGATGTAAACCGGCTTTGTTAGGCCAATGTTATACATACACTTTGGATTATCCGAACCTAATCTTGTACCCATACCGCCTGCAAGAAGAACCGCACCAACCTTGCCAGCCTTGATAGCATCGATACCAATCTGGTGGAGCTCAGCCTCACGCTTCTTGATTTCGCTAATCTCCATAGACTCGATAGGTGTGATCACTCCACGTCCTGGAAGAGCCTCTCTGTTATTTATATACTGAGTTGGTGAGAAATCAAGTGACTCAATCTGGCTTAAAAGCTTATCTTTCTGATCATCATTCAATTCATCGTAAAACTTTAAAGCATGCTCCTGTCCAAAAGTCTTAAGTTTGTCCATTGCAGCTGCATATCTTGCATCTAAACTACTTGTACTCATTATTATGTCCTCTCTTTTTTTGCTTTTATTTTTCAACTAAATTCTCAAAATTATAGTGTCTCTCTGGCATCACACTCATGTGGCATACACCCTTACAGTATCTTTCAATAGCCATCTCATCCATAAAACACTTGTCATATTATACACTATAAATACTCATTAATCAAAGATTCTATCACCACTTCCTCTTTATGCAAGTACATGATCCATCTCCAATTCATAAAAGTATTTAAATATTCTTGTTGGGAACTTTCTGATATATCTATCTACATCAGTCCGATGAATATTGTATTTATGGATGTAATCCGCAAATTTTTCTCTTGCTTCTTCATACCCGTAATCGAGGAAATCATCCAAATCTTTTAGCAGATCAAGCATCTGAAGTACATAAACATTATCACCGGTAATCTCTTCTATGGGCTTCCTTACATGAAACCTGCGGTTACCTATCTCCACTTCCCTTGGCGAAGAACTTGTATTATTGCTGACAATTTCTATCACTCTTGGTACCTGTGTTGAAATACCTATCTGATTTGCAAAGGCATTACCTGTATAATAGCCAACAATCTCCCCTTTTCTGACAACAAAACGGCAACGTGCGACCATATCTGCATTAGGTCCCACTGTTGAGTGAAGCATGGTTTTCTTCGGCAGATAATAGATGCCCTTATCATATTTTGCCAGCTTGCCACTCTTACAAAGAGTCATGAGTTGCTGATTAAGAGCAGATTTCGTCACCCCTTCCATTGGAAGATCAGCGAAAAATATTGGCTCCGCTTCTTTATAATTGTCTGTAATATACTCATATAACATATCGTCCACCTCTTAACAGTTTAGATACATAATTTCTATTTTGTTAAGGTTATTATATCATCTTATGCTTCTTAGTCAATATCATATTTTGTTACAATCCTTGAATTTATACGCAAAAATACCCCCAGCCACCATTTCTGATGACCGGAGGTATCCTGACTATAATTCCCGGACTTCGTGTTTTGGTTTTGATTCCTTCGGCGGAGATTGCTGTGCGACCTGTCTTTGTCTCTCAAGGAGCCGCTGCTTCATGGATGCCTTTTTATCAGATGCTCCTTGCTCTGCAGCATTTTTCCTTGACTCCTTCCTTCGCTTCTCTGCCGCTTCATCTCCTGGAGCCGTATTGCTAAGCTGATTGTCGATCTGGTTATAGTTCTCCTCCAAGAGCTCCTCTACCTTGGCAAGGGGCCTGTATTCCTGCCGCTTATCACGAATTCGCATCTTATGGTCTGACTGTCCCTGATCAGATATTTCCTGTGCTTTTTCGTCGGTCTTTGAAGCCTTATTAGATGCCTTTACAGCCCCGGAATTTTCCCCGGCTACATTCATTCCCCTATCACGTATCTGTGCCTCTCTTACAGCTTCTGTCACCGTTACATTAAACATATCGGGATGATTTGTACTGGTCAAGATTTTTGGTAACACTTTGGTCCGAAAATAACTACTTTGATCTTGCCTCCATAGGAGTCAAATATCCATTAGCTGAATGTGGTCTTACATAGTTGTACCAATTCATATATCTT
>Ga0326512_10004250_pt1 | contig 10407 bp, 9 predicted proteins | sample 1_2617_0518_D_FD_203652 | JGI IMG/M metagenome (GOLD analysis project Ga0326512, IMG submission 203652) | Bovine rumen microbial communities from UC Davis, California, United States - 1_2617_0518 | ecosystem: Host-associated > Mammals > Digestive system > Stomach > Rumen | place: USA: California...
TTCCGTCTTGCAGTTTCGATACCTTCTTTTGTTCTCTGGTGCAAATCAGCCACTTCTTTCTCCGCCTGCTCAAATGCAATAATGATCCGTTCTGCCGGCATTCTTTTTGCAAAAAACACAATCGTGCAAAATTATGTAAAAATCGCAGATAATACCCTTGATAATTACACGAATATTTATTATAATATTAAAAAGAATACTGTGAAAGAGGGTATGGAAATGTACAGAAAGGTAATGGAGTATCTGAAAAGCTGGAAGGACAGCAAATACCGTAAGCCGCTTATCCTGAAAGGTGCAAGACAGGTGGGGAAGACCTATACTCTGCTTGAATTCGGGCGAACATATTATGAAAATGTTGCCTACTTCAATTTTGAAACTGATCCTAAACTGAGCACTACCTTTGAGGATAACATAAGCCCTGATTATCTGATACCTGTTTTGTCGCATATTTCCAGACAGACGATAATACGCGAAAAAACCCTTGTTATTTTTGATGAGGTCCAGCTTTGCGAGAGAGCGCTGACATCTCTGAAATACTTCTGCGAGGAAGCTCCGGATTATCATATCGTTGTTGCCGGAAGTCTTCTTGGAGTTGCTGTGAATCGGGCAAGTTTTTCTTTTCCTGTTGGTAAGGTGGACATCAGGACAATGTACCCGATGGATATGGAGGAATTTCTGCTTGCAATGGGGGAGGAATATCTTGTCGGTCAGATAAAAGACTGCTTTGTATCAGATTCTCCGATGCCGCCTGCTCTTCACGATGCCGCAATGAAGCTGTACCGTCAGTATCTTGTTGTCGGAGGTATGCCGGAATGCGTGAAGCAGTTTGTTGAAACAAAGGATCATATCCTTGTCCGTCACACTCAGGATACGATCCTCCAGAGCTATCTGAATGACATGAGCAAGTACAATAATCTGAATGAGATAAAGAAAACAAGGCTGGTTTATGATAATATCACTGTTCAGCTTTCAAAGAAGAATACAAGGTTCCAGTATAAGCTTGTGAAAAAGGGCGGCAGGGCATCGGAATTTGAAAATGCAATAGAGTGGCTTTGCTTGTCAGGAATTGTTTCACAGGTATATAAGGCGGAGCAGATAAAGAAGCCGCTTGAAAACTATCGTGATATTGATGCGTTCAAAATATATGTTTCAGATACAGGACTGCTTTGCGCTAAAAAGAATCTGTCCGCAGACGACATTTTATATATGAGTGAGGAACTTGATGATTTCAAGGGCGGTATGGCTGAAAACTATGTCAATGTACAGCTTTTGATAAACGGTTATACGACGTATTACTGGGAATCAGAGCGTGGTGCAGAGGTGGATTTTGTCATCCAGCGGGAAGGAAAGCTCATTCCTGTTGAGGTGAAGTCTGCTGATAATACTAAAGCAAAAAGTCTGAAAGTCTATATTGACACCTACAAGCCGGAATATGCAATAAAGCTTTCATCAAGGAACTTCGGCTTTGAGGACGGTAAAAAGACGGTTCCGCTCTATGCAGCGTTTTGTATTTGATCATCAGAAAACGGAGAGCATAAATGGATTACGTTTATAGATATCATTCACCCATCGGAAGCATGACAATTTCATCAAATGGCACCGCCCTTACCGGCTTGTGGTTTGACGGACAGAAATACTTTGCACAGACACTTTCAGAGCCTTATGAAGAAAAGCTGCTGCCTGTTTTTGAAGACACTATAAAGTGGCTTGACATATATTTCGGAGGAGCCATTCCTGATTTCACGCCTGAGCTGTCTGTACATTCAACACCATTCCGGAAAGCTGTATGGAATATACTTCTGACGATCCCCTACGGTCAGACTATGACATACGGTGTAATAGCAGATAGCCTTGCACGTCAGACGGGCAAAAAGAAGATGTCCGCTCAGGCAGTGGGCGGTGCGTTGGGGCACAATCCCATATCAATTATCATCCCATGCCATAGGGTAGTCGGCGCTGACGGAAGTCTGACAGGCTATGCGGGCGGCATTGACAGAAAAAGATTTTTGCTGGAGCTTGAAGGAAATACGATATTTTGAAATTATTGTACCTCGGCAAAAAATGATCAATGCGGTTTTATTGCATTATTCGCTCATGAAATGTTATAATATGATTAATAATCGCTCATGAAATAGTGTCTATGCACATGATTTTCGCTATTATTTTTGTAAAAGCATGGATTTCTGTGTGTTTTTGCTTAAATCGTTTCTAAGGAATATGGATATGTAAATATTTGATTTATCGGGAGAAAGAAGATAAAGCTTCGTTTGCAAAAAGAACAAAAGGATTGATAATATGAGTGGACTTAAATACAGAAAAGCACTTCCGCATGATGCTGAAAGGATATTCTATATCGTTCATTATACAAAAGAGGTTATTTATCCCGATTATTATACAAAAGAGGTTATTTATCCCGATTATTACGCAAGGTCGGCGGTCGATTTCTTTGGCAGACTTCACAGCATAGAAAACATAAAAACGGATATAGATAGTGGAAGGGTATATGCTCTTGTAAATGACGGCAAAATTATTGGAACAGGCAGTCATACCGATAATCATATTACAAGGGTCTATGTTCTTCCGGAGTATCAGGGACAAGGGTTTGGTTCGCTGATCATGGACGAGCTTGAAAAAAAGATTTTTTCGTGCTTTGATGATTGTGAGCTTGACGCTTCTTTGTCTGCTTGTATATTTTATGAAAACAGAGGTTACAAAACAATTAAGCACATAAAATATGATATAGGTAACGGAAAGTTTATGATCTATGAGATTATGAGGAAAAGGAAATGACAGTAAGAGAAATCAAGGAAAACGAATTGAGCTCTCTGCTTGAGTTATATACCCATCTGCACGAGCTGGGTATCCCTGAGAACAGCGAGCATTTACAAAACACATGGTCAGCGATCTGCAATGACGAGAATCATCATATCATAGTCTGCGAGGTTGATGGCAGGCTTGTTTCGTCCTGCGTGTGCGTGATAATTCCAAATCTGACACGGAATATCCGTCCATATGCTTTTATCGAAAATGTGGTTACTCACGTTGATTACAGAGGGCAGGGTTATGCGACAGCCTGCCTGAATTATGCAAAGGAATTAGCAGTCATAGCTGATTGCTATAAGATGATGCTGCTCACAGGCTCGAAAAAAGAAAGCACGCTCAACTTCTACAAACAAGCAGGCTATAATTGTACGGATAAAACAGCTTTTATACAGTGGATACAGGAGTAGAAAAAATGATCAATAACACATTCTTGGAAAACTATTACAATGACTACGACGAGGAAGGCAGGCTTGAAAACCGAATAGGCAAGGTAGAGTATCTTACCACACGCAGGTATCTTGATCCTTTGCTGACATCAGACTGCAAAATAGCTGAGATCGGCGCAGGAACAGGCAGATACAGCGTTACCCTTGCCAAAGAGGGCTATGATGTTACTGCTGTGGAGCTTGTACAGCATAACCTTGACATTCTCAGAAGCAAGCTCAACGGCAGTGAGAATATTATAACCCACCTCGGCAACGCTCTTGATCTTAATATGCTGAAGGATAATACTTATGACATAACTCTCCTTCTCGGCCCGATGTATCATCTGTATTCCGATGAGGATAAGATAACCGCCCTAAAAGAAGCGGTCAGGATCACAAAGAAGGGCGGATATATCTTTGTTGCTTATTGTATGAATGAAGCGGTGGTAATTCAGTATGTTTTCGGCTGCGATAAGCTGAAATCTATCATGGAACTGAATATGCTGACAGATGATTGGAAATGCATCAGTGAGCCGAAGGATCTGTTTGAAATGGTGCGCGTTGAGGACATAGAGCGCCTGAACGCGGCTGTACCCGTAGAGCGTATCAGGCTTGTTGCAACGGACGGCGCAAGCAGATATATCAGAGATCATCTTGATAGCTTTGACGATGAGACCTTTGAGAGATGGTTATCCTATCATTTTGCGACTTGCGAGCGTCAGGACTTAATCGGCGCTACTAATCATAGTCTGGATATTCTGAGGAAGCTGTGATAATGATTTGTTCGTAAATGATTGGTAGAACTACCACTCCGGAGGCTTATATATATATGGTGTTACTGATGTTGTTAGATGATTATGATATAATGCTATTATCTTAAAAAATGTTTATAGTAAGGAAGTGTTTTTATGGCTTATCCAAAACCGTTGTCAAAGAAAAAACTGGATAGTTTATTTCTTCAATCGGGCTTGAACGAAAAACAGATCGAATTTCTTCACGGATTCTTTTTAGCATGTGTAAATCTGTACGGAGCTATAGCATTACAGGATATCTGGACGATCTATCAGCAGATCAGACACAATTGCCCTAAAATACTGAAAAAGGATATAATCACATTTTCTTCTATTGTCAGAAGAGAAGAGCAGCCGTATTATGTGTTTGAGATAGAGGAGCTTTATTCCGAGGAACCCCATATAGATTCACAGCGGCATCTTGTTTCAAAAAAGCTTGTCAGCAGCGGTTATGGGAAGTTTATGCGGTTTTATGATCTGATGGAGAATCTGCCGCCTCATCCCTATTATATACCTGATGACTTGTTGTCCTATGCTTCTACCGATACGGAACCTGCACAAGCGGAACTTCTTTCATTTCTTGAAGATCTGCGATCAACAGAAAAACAATGTGTTCCACCGTATGGTAATCCTTATCCAAATGAGAATAGAGGGAAACGGCTGAGGGAATTCTCGTTTCTTAACAGTGGTGAAGTATTTGATCTCAGCTATTATTCAAAAAAGCCTGCAATCATAAATGAAATAATGCAAAAGAATCAATGCTCTGCCGCAGAAAAGCTGTGCAGGAGGTTTTGCTTCAGAGAGAATGTTGACTGTTTTGACACCACCAGGCTTATCGGATATATTTTTGATGCTCTTCGTGAGATGGGTGTTCTGCTAACCGAACGACAGTCAGAGAAGCTTTTGCAGTTATTGATGAACGTACATAACTATTGTCGCAAATGGTCATTGCGCGGATGGTCTCCGATTGCTCTTGCTTCAAAAATCCGTCCGCAGATAGATACCATTTCCTTTGGTCCGGGACTTAAAAAGGCTTTTGAAGAGGGTTCCATTGATAAGAAGGAACTAATTGATTCCCTGATAAAACGAGGATTCAAGATTGACGAATCAAGTTAATAACAACGTGACTCTTGTCTGTGAGTATTTTCATGCGGAATTCTCCGGTAAATATCCGATGTTATTCTTTTCTATATTCGCTGTATTTAAATGAAATGCATTTTTCTGTAAAAAACAATATCAGCTATATACTTTTTATATAGGATTGAGTGGGAATAATATATAAATGACGGGAAGCCGCTTCTGATGCGGTTTCCCGTTTTTTGTGTGTCGGGCATGACAATAATCTGACGGGTGAAAGTCCCGTCACGGGTATTTACCGCTAAGTGCAGCGAATAGCAAGCGGTTTTGAGAAATAAAAACAGGGGAAGAAGCGGTGCAGCAAACCTTTGGATTCTAAAAACAGGAACTTGATATAAGGCTGAATGGTGGATAAGGTTGCAAGACAAAAGTTGTAAGATCTAAGACTAACGGATCAACCGATAATTATGGTATGTTTTTTAAGGCTTAAAGAAAAAAGACAGGATATCTGAAACTGATCGGATATCCTGTCTGCATTTTTATTTAATTTAAGGTAAAGCTGAATTATATATCAGACTACGCCCTGAGCGATCATTGTATCTGCAACCTTAACAAAGCCTGCAATGTTAGCACCTACTACATAGTTGCCCTCAAAGCCGTACTTCTTTGCAGCGTCTGCAATGTTATGGTAAATGTTGACCATGATGCCCTGGAGCTTCTGATCAACCTCTTCAAATGTCCATGAAAGTCTCTGGCTGTTCTGTGACATTTCAAGAGCAGATGTAGCTACGCCGCCTGCATTTGCAGCCTTGCCGGGAACAAACATGATGCCTGCATCCTGGAACTTCTTTGTAGCTTCAAGAGTTGTGGGCATATTAGCGCCTTCGCATACAGCGATAACGCCGTTGTTGATGAGGTTCTCAGCAGCCTCAACATCAAGCTCGTTCTGTGTAGCGCAGGGAAGTGCGATATCACAGGGAATTGTCCACATGAACTTGCCCTCGTGATATTCAGCGTTGGGACGATAGTTCTTGTACTCTGAAAGTCTTGCTCTCTTGACTTCCTTGATCTCCTTGACAGCTTCAACATCAATGCCCTCAGCGTCATAGATCCAGCCTGTTGAGTCAGCAAGTGTAACAACGTTAGCGCCGAGCTGCTGAGCCTTCTGTGTAGCGTAGATAGCAACGTTACCTGCGCCGCTTACGCATACTGTCTTGCCCTTGATGTCGATATCATGATCCTTGAGAAGCTCTTCTGTGATGTAAAGAAGACCATAGCCTGTAGCCTCTGTACGAGCGAGTGAACCGCCGTAGGTAAGGCCCTTGCCTGTAAGAACGCCCTCATAGCAGTTCTTGAGTCTCTTGTACTGACCGAAGAGATAACCGATCTCTCTTGCGCCTGTACCGATATCACCTGCGGGAACGTCTGTATCAGCGCCGATATGTCTGAACAGCTCTGTCATAAAGCTCTGGCAGAAAGCCATAACTTCTCTGTCGCTCTTGCCCTTGGGGTCGAAGTCGGAGCCGCCCTTGCCGCCGCCGATCGGAAGACCTGTGAGAGAATTCTTGAAGATCTGCTCAAAGCCGAGGAACTTGATGATACCGAGGTTTACAGAGGGGTGAAGTCTGAGACCGCCCTTGTACGGACCGATAGCAGAATTGAACTGGATACGGAAACCACGGTTAACCTGTACATTGCCGTTATCGTCTACCCACGGAACTCTGAACATAAGCTGTCTTTCAGGCTCGGTGATCCTTTCGAGGATAGCTTCCTTCTGATACTGGGGATTAGCCTCGATAACAGGCTCGAGGGATTCGAGAACTTCCTTGACAGCCTGTACGAATTCGGGCTGTGCGGGGTTCTTTTCAATTACTTTTTCAAGTACGTCGCTTACATATGACATGACGGTCACTCCTTAATCCTTTTTTTGAAATATTATTCAGATAATGCAATTCAGTCTCATTGCTTTATCACACAAAAAATATTTTAGCATAAAATTTCCTGATAATCAAGTATATTTTTAAAATTTTTGCAATTTTTTTTTCAGAACTTGCATTTTCGGATCTGTAATATCCTTTCGGCTTCTTTATATGCAGATCTTGACAGTATAAAAATCAAAAACATAATACAACAGCGAAAACTTTTTTTGTTAGTAAGAAAAGAGGTGACAAGGAGAATATATTCGTCTCATATAAGTGGTGCTGTCATCAACGGAAACAAGAGCCTGAATCTTACAAAAATCCGCAAGTTTGCGTGACAAATAAGTCAGCACATGATAGACATTGTATTATATATTCACTGTTAATAGTTAATAATGTGAGAATTAAAAAATGCGAAAAATCAATCCTTCTCAACCTATAGCAATCCAACAAAAAAGCAGCGGACTTGACATAAGTGATAAAATGTAGTTAGAGGTGTGCGCCGGTTCGGTGCTGAATATATAGCTGGTGGGAATCCAGTCCGGTAAGGTAGAGCAAGCCGCCGGTATCGAGACCTTGGAGTGCGTAGGCTAACGAAGCATTTAAGCGTAGGTCAGAGAGCAGAGAAGCCGTAATGCGAAAGCGTAAAGTGATAGAGCTCCGTAATAAAATCGATTGCGTGGGATGGTCGTGTACCTCTAACGGTCACCAACAAGGAACAGTCGTTAAGCGAGACTGTGAAAACACGCCGGAGTCCAAGAGCACGGCATATCTGACATTGATATATACAGCATACCCGGGAGACCTGGGCGGTTCTGTGAAAACAGTAGAGAGTATATCAAAAGATTTCTGATAGGCGAAGTAATGGAAGACGGGAAGAAACTCGAAACAGACAAAGGCACGGTTCAGGGTGGACTGATTAGTCCAGTACTTGCGAATGTATATCTGCACTATGTTCTTGATATGTGGTTTGAATACGTCAAGAAAAGAGAATTCAAGGGCGAGATGTACATGGTACGTTATAAAGAACGCGGAACCACCAAACTGAGAACCCATCAGAGAGGACGCAAGAGATTGATCACACCGGAGGATGATGAACGCATAAAAGATCTGATAAACAAGAATAATGACATCACGATACATGAGATCAATGAAACATTGCATCTGAATGTAAACGATGAAAGGATACTATTACAAGAGATCGACCAACGCATCATGGAAAAAGCTCGGAACAGAATGGGGCACAAATACAAGCGTTGCATTTGCACCCACAGCGGCTGCAGATTATGATATCAAGGTCGCAGTCAAGGACAGCACAGGTCAGATCGTTGAAAAGACTTTTACAGTAACAGCTGTTGAAGAGCTTGAGCTTACAAACGTTTCTGCCATCAATTGTTCAACATTGAAGCTCGGCGGAAATATCAAGCTCACAGGCAAGGCAGTAGGCGGCAAGGCTCCTTATACATATTCGTTTGCTTTCAAGAGAGCAACCAATACTAACTGGAAAACCATTGGTACTGCATATTCTGGCGAAACGACAGCAAAGGTCAAGCCAACTGCAGAAGGCGAATATGATCTCAGAGTAATCGCAAAGGACGCAGAAGGAACAAGAGTTGCAAAGACCTTCAAGGTCAAAGTAGTGTGATCCTGCGATTCCACAGGACTTAGGCATCGTAATGCCGCACTGATTAAAATTCATAGGATCCTATATAAAATGGAGCATGGCTGAAATGTTTTTTAGCCATGCTCTTTCACATTGATCGGAATTGCGGTGTGGTACAAAGCATCGCAGAATTTTTCAGTACGTAAAAACAGTCTGCCGCACTGATGTAAAAAACACAGTGCGGCAGCTTAAAGCATTTTATAATATTATCAGATATTATAATATTTTTCAAATTCTGCAGGAGTGGGGATCTTTGCAAGCTCAGCGGTTTCAGCACGCTTTGTCTTGATAAAGTTCTTTATAAGGGACTCCGGGAATACTCCGCCTTCCATAAGGAAGTTGTGATCTGCTTCAAGAGCATCAAGCGCTTCATCAAGTGAAACCGGAAGAGCCTTGAGTTTCTTCTTTTCTTCTTCGGGGAGATTGTAGAGGTTTACATCATAGGGACCCCAGCCGTTTTCGTGAGGATCGATCTGATTCTTTATACCGTCAAGACCTGCCATAAGTATAGCTGCATAGCAGAAATAAGGATTGCAGGTCGCATCGGGATTACGGATCTCAAATCTGCGTTCCTTCGGTTCCTTAGCATATGCAGGAATACGGATTACTGCTGAACGGTTAGAGGTTGCATATCCTACTGTAACAGGTGCTTCAAAGCCCGGTACAAGACGCTTGAAGGAGTTTGTACTTGGATTTGTGATTGCACAAAGAGCGCTGATATGTTTGAGGAGACCGCCCATGAAATAATGTGCAGTCTTGCTAAGACGTGCATAGCCTTCATCATCTGCAAATACAGGCTCGCCGTCCTTGAGGAGAAGCATATGTACATGCATTCCGCTTCCTGCTTCGCCATAGATAGGCTTTGGCATAAGAGTTGCACTCTTTCCGTATTTGGCGGCAGTGTTTTTGATTATATACTTTACCATCATGGTGGCGTCAGCCATTTTTGACATCTCTCCGAGAAGCGGCTCGATCTCAAACTGACCGGAAGCTGCAACCTCGGGGTGATGATACTTTACAGGTATTCCTGCTTCTTCCATAAGCATACACATTTCGGAACGGATCTCATATGAAACATCATAGGGCTTGGCGATGTGATATGCTTTCTGCTTAGGTACAATGTGACCCAATCCGTGATCCATGCTGTTCCAGTATGACTGTTCTGCATCTATGGTGTATGCATTGCAGTTTGCGCCGATCTCCCAGCCTACATTGTCAAAAAGATAGAACTCAAATTCGGGAAGGATGAGCATTGTATCAGCGATACCTGTAGATCTCATATATTCTTCTGCTGCAACGACAATATTTCTCGGATACTGAGCCAGCGGGCGGTTTTCCGGATTGTCGATTATCATGGCGTTGCCGCTCATGGTAAGGGTCTTTATTTCGCAGAAAGGATCGATCATAGCGGTGTCGGGATCCGGAATGAATACCATATCACTCTTCTCAACAACGGCATATCCGTAGTTTGAAGCATCGAAGCCAATGCCCTTCTTCATTATCTCTTCTGAGAAACTGCCGGCGGGGATCGTTACATGGCGGAACTGTCCGTTGATATCGACCATTTTAAAGTCAACCATTTTGGGCTCTTCCCTAAAATCCGTGGGTAAGAACCGATAAAATGTGAATAAAACAAAGCGTCACGAAGCTCCACATGATATACTTGAAATTGTGTAGAAATCAAGATCAGGAGTGGAGCCCCGTGACAA
>Ga0326512_10004251_pt1 | contig 10406 bp, 11 predicted proteins | sample 1_2617_0518_D_FD_203652 | JGI IMG/M metagenome (GOLD analysis project Ga0326512, IMG submission 203652) | Bovine rumen microbial communities from UC Davis, California, United States - 1_2617_0518 | ecosystem: Host-associated > Mammals > Digestive system > Stomach > Rumen | place: USA...
TCAGGGGCGTCACTTACGACGGGATGCCGCACGGGACCGGAGTCGGGAACCCGACTGAAGCGGCCGCACTCAGGACCGCCGAGGTAAGCACGAAAATGCAAAAACTCCGGGATACTGTCCAGGAGGTCGCGCCGGATATATACCTGTGGCTGCTGAAGGGCGTCACCGAGGGCGTGTCCTATGAGTACCTCAAGTCGGTCATGGGTATCCCGTGCGGCCATAATTACTACTGGGAAAAGCGGCGTCAGTTCTACTGGACCATGTCCCAGAGGATGTGAAAAAGAGGTGAACACGGGAGGGTTATCCGTGTTATACCTGTATCATGAGCGCAAGGCTGAGGGAGCTCCCGTCGGCCCTGCGCTCTTCTCACTCCCCACGCCGCCAGGCTGACAGGCGGCATAGAAGTTCAGCTGAAGCGGGCCAACTCAGGCCTGCTTCGGCCGAACCAGCGAGTGAGGAGCCCCGTCTGGCCCCGCGGGTCCTTCCTGAGGGGTGTTCCTGTGCGGGGCGATCGACGCCCGGAAGAAAACGGGCTAAAAATCTTTTTTGTCCGGGCTGTACTTTGGTTTTTGGGGGAGGTGATCACATGGATCTGGCCATTTTGGACGAACGCGTCAGCTCTTCCGTGATCGCCGGCCTGCTCGGGATCTCCACGATGACACTCAGCAACCTGGTCAGGGACGGCGTGATCAAGGCGGAGATCCGCAAGATCCGCGGCCGTGACGTGCGCTGCTACCCGCTGAAGGAAACGGTCAACGACTATCTGCGGTATCTCCGGGATAAGGAGAGCGGGGCAGCGGGAGACGAGAAGCTGAAGAAGCAGAAGCTCCGGGCGGAGATCCGGCTTAAAGAATCCCAGGGCGAGCTGCATGAGCTCAAGACCCGCATGGCTGCCGGGGAGTATGTATCCGTCGGCCAGCTTAAAGAGGATTACACCCGGTTCTTTGTCCAGCTAAGGACCTTCCTGCTCGGGATCCCCGGGAGGGTGACCGGGATCGTCTCCGGAGACGTGACGCCGCAGAGGGCGCGTCAGCTGGAGCACGAGCTGTCCGAGGACATGAAGACGCAGATGCGTGCATTCGTCGTCGCAAACAACGGCCCGGAGGTCGTTGACGCGAAGAAGCCCGGGCGGAAGCGCAGGAAGGCGGCGGAATGAGCACGCCGGCGTATATCTCGGACTGCCTCGCGGTCCTGCTCCCGCCTGAGACCCTGACGGTCTCCGAGTGGGCGGCGAAATACCGTAGGCTGGATTCCATGACCAGTGCGATGCCCGGCCCCTGGCGTAATGACACGACGCCGTACCTGGTCGGGATCATGGACGAGTTTACGAACCCGGAGACGGAGGAGATAGTTTTCTGCAAGCCGACACAGGTCGGCGGGACGGAAGCGCTCCTGAACATGCTCGGCTACGTGATCAGCAATGACCCGGCGCCGAGCATGGTCGTCTATCCGACGGATGACCTCGGCGCGGAGATCTCCGAGAAGAAGCTGCAGCCGATGTTCCGGATCACGCCGCCGATCGCGGCGAAATTTGACGCCCGCAGCGCGGATATGGAGCTGGGCTTCTCGGACATGTTCCTGCGGATCGCGGGATCCAACTCCCCGTCACAACTGGCGTCATTCGCCGAGCGGAACCTTTTTCTCGATGAGGTGGACAAGTTTGCGGGAGCGACTGCGAAGGAAGCGGACGCGCTCTCCCTGGCGGAGGAGCGGACCAAGACCTTCGCGAACTCCAAGATCTACAAGACTTCGACGCCTACGATAAGGACAGGCCCGATCTGGAAGGCGAAAGAAGCGGCGGATATCGAAAAGCACTATTTCGTCCCGTGCCCGCACTGCGGCGAGATGATAGAGCTCCGCTTCAAGCAGCTGCGCTGGCCGGGCGAGGAGGCTGGATCCTATGCGGACCGTGCCGAGTTCGCGAGCTATTGCTGCCAGGAATGCGGGTGCGCCATCACGGACGCGCAGAAGCGCGAGGCCGTCCGTCATGGTGAGTGGCGGATCGTTCGGCAGAACACGCAATACTGCAGGTCTGTAGCATTCTGGATGAACACCCTTTACAGCCCGTTCGTCCGGTTTGCGGATATAGCCAAGAAGTTCCTGGCGTCAAAAGACGATCCGGAGCTCCTGCAGAATTTTGTCAATTCGTGGCTCGCGGAGCCGTGGGAAGATACCAAGCTGAAGACAGACGAGGACCTCGTCCTTGAGCACCAGACGGACGTCGCGCCGTATGTCGTTCCAGAATGGGCCAAGCTGATCACCGCCGGCGTCGACGTCCAGGAGCAGAGCCTGTACTGGACGATCCGCGCATGGGGTGACTATATGACGTCGCAGAATATAGCGCACGGTCAGGCCTACAGCTGGCAGGAAGTCGAGAGCGTCATGAACGTGGAGTACGCGAAAGCGGACGGCGACCGCATGGTCGTCCAGCTATGCCTGGTGGACTCCGGAAACGACACGGATTCCGTATATGATTTCTGCGCGGAGAATTCCGACTGGGCGCTCCCGGTCAAGGGATCTTCGAACCCGATGCTGACCCACTACAAAGTCAGCAGCGTAAACCGTGCTGACAGCAGGGCGCACGGGATGCAGCTGATCATCGTGGATGGCGGGAAATACAAGGACATGATCGCAGGCCGTCTCATGAAACCCGTCGGGCGCGGTGCCTGGATGGTCTACAAAGACTGCGACGAAGAGTACGCGAAGCAGGTCACTGCCGAGCATAAGGTCAACGTCAAGGGCGGAGCAGGCAAGGTCCTGCAGCGGTGGGTCCCGAAGGCGTCTCATGCAGACAACCACTATCTGGACACGGAAGTGTATGCGATGGCAGCGGCGGACCTGTTGGGCGTCCGGTACCTGCATCTTCAGGAGCAGGCGGAATCAACAGGCCGGCAGCAGCCGAAACAGAGCAGGCAGCAGCAGCCGCTGCCGCCTGAAGAAAATTGGATCGATAAAAACGAGCGATGGATCTGAGGAGGTGAGCCGTATGGCAGAGACCACAGCGTTAACACTGGACGAGATCAATGCGGCCATCCGCACGATCTTGAGCGGCGGGCAGGAGTACACGATCGGGGACCGTAAGCTCCGCAGGGCGGACCTTGCGGACCTCATGAACCTGAGGGCCCAGCTGGCGGGGACGGAGGGCACGAGCGACGCGTACCCGCTGATGCCGGGCGTGTGCGTGTCCGTTTTTGACAGGAGGTAACCATGGCGGAATGGCTTGAAAGACTGATCCGGGCGTTCAGCCCGGAGACGGCGTACCGCCGGGAGGCCTGGAGGCAGGCCGGTGACTGCCTGAGGCGGTCGTACGACGCCGGCAGCGGCGATAGGCTTAACGCCGCCTGGCGGGCCGTGAATGAGAGCGCCGAGATGACGGACCGGTATTCCCGTGACAATGTGCGGGCGAGGGCCCGTGACCTGGAGCGGAACAGCGACCTGATGGCATCCCTGGTCGGTCCGTATAAGCGCAACGTGATCGGGCAGGGCTTTAACCTGCAGGCGAAGACGACGGACTCAGAGCTCAACGATACGATCGAGGAACTATGGCACGAGTGGTGCCGGAAGCGAAACTGTGACCTGACGCGCACGCAGAATTTTACACAGATGCTGCGGATGATCGAAGAGCGGAAGCGCATCGACGGCGGGATCCTGATCCATAAAGTCTACACCGAAGGAGGGCTGGTCCCGTTAAAGCTGCAACTCCTGGAGGTCGACGAGCTGGCCGTCACAGTCAACGCGCCGCATAATGCCGACTGTCGGGTGATCGGCGGCGTCGAGCTCGACCAGTACAACAGAGCTGTCGGATACTGGATCCAGAAATACGCGTTGGATGGGATGACGCTGCTCGCTGATCCCGTATGGGTGCCGGCCGATGATATGATCTATATCTACTCCAAGAAGAGGCCGTCGCAGATCCGCGAGATGTCTGACATGGCAGCCAGCATGTCCGGGATCCGCGACACCCAGGAGTTCCAGACGGCTGTCAGTGTGAAGCAGCGCATCGAGGCGTGCCTGAGCGTGTTTATCAAGAAGGTCGTCCCGACCGGCTTCGGCCGGAACGCTACCGGGAGCGGGACATCGAAGCAGTATGAGGGTAGGACCCTGACGCCCGGCATGATCCACGAGCTCAATGCCGGAGACGATATCGTTACGGTCAACCCGATGGGGCAGGCGACAGATGCGTCCCAGTACATCAAGCTGCAGCAGAGGATCCTCGGCGCCGGCCAGGGGCTGTCTTATGAGGCGACCAGCCGAGACATGAGCCAGTCCAACTACAGCTCGGCACGGCAGGGGATCATAGAGGATGAGCTCGCATATGTCGAGGACAGGGAATTGCTCATAGACGCAATGGATGAGATATATGAGAGCTTCGTGATCTCGATCGTCCTGGCGGGCCTGATCGACGTCCAGGACTTCTGGACCCGGAAAAGGGAATATTTCCGCCATGAATGGATCCGTCCGCCGAAGGCGTGGATCGACCCGGCGAAAGAAGCGAACGCGACCAAGACCGCACTCCTCTCCGGCCAGAAGACATTCCGCGAGGTGGCGGAAGAGAATGGGCAGGATTGGCGGGAGCGTGTCGATGACATGGCCGCCGAGATCGCATACGCAAAAGAAAGAGGCATAGACTTAGGAGGTATGGTATATGGCATCCAGTCAGATGATGACGCCGGCGCCGACTACGCGGGCAGTTAACAACACGGACTACACCAGGGACATGGGGACCTTAACGCGGCAGGCAGACAATGCCCGCCGTTTTACTTTGTCCTTCTCTTCTGAGGAGCCCTATGAGCGCTGGTGCGGCGAGAACGAGATCCTGAGCCACGCAGACGGGGCGGTCGACCTGAGCCGGTTCGATGACGGCATGGGCGTCGTCCTGTTCAACCACGACCGCGACCACGTGATCGGGAAGATCCTGGACGCTAAGGTCGAGGACAAGCGCGGTGTCGCAGAGATCGAGTTCGACGAGGACGAAGAGTCCGAGAAGATCCTGGCGAAAGTCGCGGGTGGTACGCTGAAGGGCGTCTCTGTCGGGTACCGCGTTACGGAGTGGCAGTCTGTCCAGGAAAACGAGACGACCACGGACGGCTTCGAAGGCCCGTGTTATATCGCACGGCACTGGATGCCGTATGAGATCTCAATCGTATCCGTCCCCGCCGACGCTTCCGTCGGCGTAGGCCGGGATCTTGACGATGCTGCAAACCTGTCTGATGCCGGACAGGATGCAAATAAAAATTTCCTGAAGGAGGAAAAAGCAATGGCAAAAGTAACTGATAATGCAACCGCAAATGCTCCCGTTGCTGAAGGCACGCGTCAGGCGGCTGCTCCGGTGAGTCCGGCACAGGCAGCTCCCGTAATTGATGCGGACCAGGTCAGGGCTGAGGAGCGCAGCAGGGTGACCGAGATCACCGCACTCTGCCGCGATTTCGACGTCGATCCGTCCGAGTATATCTCCGGCGGCCAGACTGTTGACGCGGTCCGTGCGGCGATCCTTGACGGCATGAGGGCGAAGCACCAGCCTGTCCCGGCACGCGGTACCGGAGACGTATCCGTCCAGAGAGACGAGGAGGACAAGTTCCGCGCGGCAGCGGCTGACGCGCTCCTGCTCCGCGGCGGCATCGATATTGCGGCACCGGCTGAGGGAGCATCCGATATGCGCGGCGCATCTCTCCGCGATCTCGCGATCATGACCATGCAGAGATCCGGCGAGAACACTGAGAGCCTGCTTGGGCAGACCGCTGACGAGGTGTACGGACGCTTGGTCAGTGAGCGTCAGTTCTACGCGCCGACCGCGGCATTCCCGGCGATCCTCGACACCGCGATCCGCAAGGCGTATGTCCAGGGCCATAATACGGCGCCGGTCACCTTCGACCGCTTCACCCGTAAGGGCAGCCTGAACGACTTCAAGACGGCCACGCACAATTACGTGGCAGGGCCGGGTGCAGAGTTCCTTCTGGTCCCGGAGGGCGGCGAACTGCAGCACGACACCCCGAGTGATGCGCTCAAGCCCACCAAGAAGCTCGCTACCTACGGCCGCCAGTTCACGATGACCCGCGAGGCGTTTATCAACGACGACATCGGCTTCCTTGCGACCATGCCGGCGCGGTATGCGGCTGCGGCTCGCAAGACCATCAACAGCCAGGTCTTCAGCATCATGTACAACAACAGCACGATCTATGACGGCACGGCCCTCTTCTCCGCTGCCCATAAGAACCTGCTGACCACCGGATCCGCTCCGAGCATTGACGTCGTCCAGAAGATGATCCTTGCCCTTGGGACCCAGACCGATGAGTTTGGACAGGCCGCGATCATCCGCCCGGCATACATCGTCTGCCCGGTCGGCTACGGCTTCGACCTGTACAAGATCTTCCACAGCGCAACGGTCCAGACGACCAGCAACACCCAGGCGGCAAACGCCCTGGCGAACTATGCGTCCCGCATCGAGATCGTTGAGGATCCGACCCTGAACGCGCTCGCTGGATCCAGCGCCTGCCCGTGGTTCCTTGTCGCGGACAAGGGCGACAGTGAATTCATCGAGGTCGACTACCTCAACGGCAACGAGATCCCGACCATCCGCAGGATGGAGACCCCGGGCCAGCTCGGCTTCGTCTGGGACGTCTATCTCGACTGGGGCGTCACCGTCACTGACTTCCGCGGTGCTGTCCGTAACCCGGGCGCGGCTATTGCGGATCCGCTGGCGTAATTACAAATTGAGAGAAGGAGGATAAAGATATGACTGGAACGTATATTCAGCGCGGCGACGTTATCGATTACACGAACTCCGGCTCTGCCGCCATCGCAGTAGGCGAAGTCGTGACCCTCGCGACCAGGATCGGCGTCGCATCTGCGCCCATTGCAGTGGGCACGACTGGCGCCCTCCATGTAGCCGGCGTTTTTGAGCTGACCAAAAAGGCCTCTGAGGCGATCACCCTCGGCGCGGCCGTCTACTACACCGCTGACGGCATTACCGCAACCGCGGGCGACAACGTCCCCGCCGGCTGGGCCGTCGAAGCTGCGGCCGCTTCCGGATCGACCGTAAAGGTCAAGATCGGCTGAGGCTGACATGATCAGGATCTTGGTCGCGACGCGCAGCATCCTGTACAACGGGCGTGAGTTCAGGGCAGGAGCACCGCTCCCGCTGGATGACCCCATGATGGTGGAAGCGTGGATCCATTACGGATCCGCGGTCTACCTCACGCCTGAAGCGTCGGACTCAGCTGCAGCAGGTCCGGATCCGGAACCGGTCCAGGCGGCTGAGCCTGAGGCAGCACCGAAGGCGGCTCCTGTCCATGCCCCCGTCGTAAAGGGCAGGACCCGCAAGAAGGCAAAATGAGCAGCACATTCAAGGACATCGTCGCCTCTGACCGGGCGGCGGTGTTCCTGAATCTGGATGAGTTCGGCACGGAGCACGATATCGACGGGGCGACGGTGACCTGTGTCGTCGAGGACATCATCCTGGAAGACATCAACCGCGATATCGTGCCCGGTGTGCTCGGTATCCGGTCCGACCATATGGGGGCCTATAAATCCGGCAAGCGCGTGTACGCGCTGGCGGAGTCTTTCAGCGATGTCCTGCCGGCCTATGGCAGGCGGATCATCCTGGATGATGAGTGGTACCTGGTCGCGTCTGCCAGGAACGAGGCCGGCATTTACGTGATCGACCTCGAGATAATGGAGCACGCATGATCGAGATATCAGTCAGCTCGGAAAATCGGCAGAAGATAGACGACGCGATCGGCAAGCTCGGGGGAGGGCGCTACATTATCCAGTCCCTGAAGGAGGCCGTGAACGCGACCGCACGAGAAGCACGTGAGCTCCTCGGAGAGACCGCAGAAGAGACCTACGACTTCAGCGGCGACCTGTCGAAGGGACCGGACGTCAAGAACGCGACCGCCGGCGACCTGACAGCACACCTCAAGTCGAGTGGACCGAAGTACGGAATCGAGACGTTTTCGGTTTCGTACGGCGACGACCTACGGGCCAGGGTGCTGAAGCACTCCGGGATGAAGCCGGTCAGCAAGCACGGTAACAAGGCGTTTGCGGTCCAGTTCAGGTCCGGGCACCGCGCGGTCGCGGTCAGGACCGGGAAGGCCAGACTGCCGATTGAAGCGATCATGGCGCTGGCGCTCCCCCAGATGTACGGATCCCAGCGTGTGTACGGCGAGAAGGCGGACGAGATCGGTGAGATCCTGAACCGACACATCGCCGAGCAGCTGGACAAGGTCCTGTAAGGAGGGGCACAGATGACTATCAACAATCTCCGCGACGAGCTCGCGGATGCCGTGACGGAGGCGCTGGAGGACATGCGTTTCCCGAAGGCGGACGGGTCTACCGAAGCTGAGGACCAGATCCCGATCAACATATACAAAGGACGCCTGCCTGTAAAGACAGGATCCGACGCGTCCGCGCCGTTCCCCTACGTGATCGTTAAGGTCGTGGAGGGCACGGCTCCCGGGGACCGGCGTGACCCGGCGTCATACCGGACGCTCCTGCTGATCGGTGTCAGGGAGCGCAACACGGACGCAGACGGGTTCTATACCGTCTCGGATATCGTGGAGCGCCTGCTGATCTATTTCAGCCAGCATCAGGAGCTGGAGCATTATTTCCGGGATGACCGGGATATCCGCTGGACCGTCAACGACTCCGACGAGCTCTTCCCGTATGCCTATGCGGGGCTGGAGCTTTTTTGGAGCGGGTACGCGCCCGCCCCGACAGAACAGGAGGACCCCTATATATGAGCAGGAAAAGGCAGGCAGCGGAAGCAGGCGCAGCCGCTGTCGACAGCATCATGTATATCGGGCCGTCTATCCCGCGTGTGATCGCGCACGGCGCGGTCTATATCGGCTCACTGCCGCAGGCTTTTGAGGACCTGGCTGCAGGGCATCCGTATATCCGGCTGCTCGCAGTCCGTCCTGAAGGAGCTGCGTCGGCCCTGAGGGATATGGCGGATCCCGGTACGCGTTTATACGCGGTATATCAGAAAACTATCAAGGAGGTAGTGCATAATGGGAACTTATAATCACGGCATTCGGGTATCTGAGAACGCCACGGTTGTCCCGTCGCCGGCTGTGTCTACGCTGGGCCCGAATGTTTTCGTGGGCATCGCGCCGGTCAACCTTGCGGATAGCCCGGCTGTCAACGAGCCGATCGTCTGCAATACCTGGGCCGAATTCGTGGAGTCCTTCGGATACAGCGACGACTGGGCGACGTATGGCCTGTGCGCGGCTGCGTATTTCGCATTCCGCGTCTATGGCATCGGCCCGATCGTCTGCATCAACGTGCTTGATCCGGACACCCACAAGACGGCTCTGAGCTCCACCACTGTAGAACTGTCCAACGGCGTCGCGACTGTCGAGACGGTCGGGATCCTCAAGACCGGCCTCACTGTCGTGAGCGAAGAGTCTACGCTGGTCGCCGGCACGGACTATGAGCTCGGATATGACGATAGCGGGTACCTGACGATCACGTCCCTCGCGGACGTCGCGCCGGAGAGCTACACTGTCACCGGCTACAAGATCAACCCGGGCGCGGTCACGACTTCGGAGGTCATCGGAGGCGTGGACAGCTCCACCGGAGCGAAGAGCGGCATCGAGTGCATCCGCGACATTCATCCGACCTACGGCCTGTATCCGGGCATGATCGCAGCTCCCGGATTCTCCCAGGAGGCAGCTGTCGCTGCAGCCCTGGTCCTTAAGACCACCGAGCTCAACGGCGTCTACCTGTGCGAGGCGGCGATCGACCTCGATTCCACCAACACCACGGTATACAGTGCAGTCGAAGCAGCCAAGGACGCGCTCGGGATCGTGTCCGAGCATGCGATCCTGCTCTGGCCGTCCGTCAAGGTCGGCAGCAAGGTCGCTCCGTTCTCCGCAGCGTACCCGGCCATGGCAGCATACACGGACTACGCGAATGGCAACGTGCCGAGCCTCAGCCCGAGCAACCAGCTGCTCAACATCGACGCGGTGTGCACATCTGCCGGCGTCGAGATCTACCTCGACCAGCCGGAGGCGAATGAGCTCAACGCGATCGGCGTCGTCACGGCCCTCAACCGTGCAGGTATCCGCGCGTGGGGCAATAACACCGCGGCGTATCCGGACGTCACGGATCCCAAGGACCGCTGGATCCCGTGCAGGCGTTTCTTCTCCTGGTGGACGAACTCCTTCATCGACTCCTATGTCGAGGAGGTCGACCAGCCGACCAGCTACCGGCAGATCATGAACTTCGTCGACAAGGAGAATATCAAGATCAACAGCTATGCCGGCGCAGGCCTGATGGCAGGCGGCCGTCTCACCTTCGACATCGATGAGAACCCGATCGAGAACATCCTCGCCGGAACGATCATTTTCCACGAGTATCTCGCGCCGTACACGCCTGCAGAGGATATCCATAACGTGCTTGAGTTCGAC
>Ga0326512_10004252_pt1 | contig 10406 bp, 6 predicted proteins | sample 1_2617_0518_D_FD_203652 | JGI IMG/M metagenome (GOLD analysis project Ga0326512, IMG submission 203652) | Bovine rumen microbial communities from UC Davis, California, United States - 1_2617_0518 | ecosystem: Host-associated > Mammals > Digestive system > Stomach > Rumen | place: USA: California...
GCTGGGCGACCCGCTCTTGTTGGTGATGGTCTGGCGGATGGTACGCAGGTGATGTTTCATGTGCATCTGCACCATCTTGAAGATAGCCTGGCGCGTGCGAGCCTCAGGCGTGTTGTACACGCTGGCAGGCATGTTTGGAGTGGTACGGGCAAAGGTCTTGCCGTTAACTGTGTAATAGGTGATACCATCAATGGTACCGGTACTCTTGCGGCCTATGCCGACTTGTTTAATCTGTGCCATAATTTAATACGGTTTTAATTGTTAATTGAAATTGTTTGTTGATGATTACTCCAGTGAGAGTGCTTGGGCGCGGGTGAGGGCAGCGTAGGAACCGTTGGCAAAGGCCTTGGTAAGCTTGCTGCGGTTTTTGCGGCCGCTACGCACGTAGCTCACGTGGATGAAAGAGGGATAAATGATGCACTGATCAAAAGCAATGGCATCATCCGTGATAATCTGGCGGAAGGCACGGATGAGGAGTTCGCGACGCGAGGGTTCCTCATTTTTTGGACCGTTCCAGCCTACATAGAAGTCCGCAGCCTGACCGTTCATGTGCTGACTCTTGACAGAGTGGTTGACCAGAAGGTGGTTGAGCTGCTTTGTGCGGTAGCCGCTGGTGATGATGATGGGAAGACCCAATGCCTCACGTAGAGGCTCCAGTGTGTGGACGCACAGTGCCTTGAGATTATCCACCTGTTCGGGAGCCGGCTCATTCTTGATGCCGTGGCTGCGAGCCGTCGCACTCTTGGTGAACTCGCTGAGCGAGAAGTGCGGGGATAAAGAAATGTTACTTGTCATACTCGTATACATTTTTAATTGTTAAACATTAAATTTGTCTGTTGAAACCGTTTCAGAATTGCTACCCGGGATGCGCTCCTGACGTGTTTCTGAGTGCAAAAGTATAGCGGCAGGTACCCCTTTTCCAATTACGTTGAAAGGCGTTTAAGAATGGTTGAAACCTCACCAAAAAACGGTTGAAAAACAGCGAAAAAACAATATGGCAGAAGAGAAAAGCAACATCATTTTCAACATCTCTGGCGGCAATAACCAAATACTGCCCAACGCCACCAAAGCAGAGCAGCATTTCTATGGTGACCAGTTTGCCAAGGAAGCCCTGCGCAACGGGGCAACAGATGAACCGCCGCTTACGGATGATGAGCGACGGTTAGCTATGTTTGTAGAGACAGAGGCATCACTGCGCAACTACATGGCCAGCCTCAAAGCCTGCAAGACGGCTGCTGAGGTTGGTAGAGTAGTTGTCATTATGAGCGAAAATGAGCCTCGTCTCACGGAAGAACGTATTGTCAAAGAGGATTTCATTGAGAAATTGCTCCCTTTCATCACAAATGTTCAAAATGGACGTGGTATAGCCAATCTTCGTGTTCAAATAAACAATGCTTTAGCGGAACACAAGCGAATCAGTAGGAATAGATAATAACAAAAGTCGTAGAGAAATGGCAGACAATTCGTTTGATATAAGCGGTGGTAGCAATCAGATACTGCCTAATGCTCAAGAAGGTAAGCAGTATTTTATTGGTGACTCAGCCATCAAGCAGGCTATGCAGCATGCAAAAGGTGAGGTCCTACAAGCTGAAATACTCGATATGACCTCTTATAGTGGCACGTTCCCAGAGAAGGTCGAACATGAGTTGTTGCGCGAGGTCCATCTATCGCTTTGCGAGGAAAAGCTTAAGGAAAATACTGTCGTATGTGTGACCGGCGAGGAAGGAGTAGGTATGACAACATTCCTTTCGCAGTTTGCTCGCAAACATCACGATAACTGTGTTAGCTATTTCTATAACGGATTTGACCGCATTCAACTCGACTCAGAGGTAATGGAGGGTGATATTACAGAACAGCTCTATTGGTATGCCAACAAATGCAGTTGCCCGTTTGAAGTAAAGCATGTCAACGAAGTCTATACTAGGGTGTTAAGACAATTGAGGCAGTCCAAGGATGGTGTGATGTATTTTGTCTTCGATGGATTCAGTAAAATACCCTCGGAATATAGGGAGAACATCTGTAAACTGATTGAACTGTTGCAATGGGAGAAGGCTCATTTCCTCTTATCTGGTGATAAAAAACAAATAGAAGACCTGTTCAAGCAGACAAAGAAATGGTCTATTTCAGAAGTAACTTTGCTACGTTTTAGCGAGGCTGACTCCAACGACTACTTTACCCGTTCTAAAACAGGTCTCGGGAAAGAGCAACTGTTTGAACTATACAAGATATCGCGGGGTAATGCCCGCCGTATGAACGATCTTCGCACAAAATACCTGTGTAACGACCGTATAGAAGAGTTGATGAGTGCGGACATCGATGCCAATAGTGATCTGAATCAAGAAGACTATGAGCGGATATGTCGCGATAGCGATCCTGCGGTGATTCCTTTGTTTGCTCTGTTGGCTTATACTGAGTTTGAGTTTACCTGTGATTTTTATGCAAATGTACTAGAAGTTTCTACCGATGTGGTGAAAGCCATCGCTGAGCACTACTCTGACTATATTCTTATCAAGGAAAACGGTGCTATCTGTTTGCGTTCTGAGGGATTCCGCAAATATTTATGTGGGCGACTGCAGAGTCATAAGCGCGATGTGGAGTTGAGTCAGATACGTGTTTTGGAGGGGATGAAGTTGGGTGAAGCTTATGCTATGGCTCTTCCTTCTCTTTACAAATCAGTAGGTTTGAACGAGGATCTTATTAAATACCTTAATGCAGATAATGTTCAGAGAATACTTGCTGAAGGTCATTCACAGGCGGTTCTCAATGTGCAGTGCCGCTTTGGCTATGAGGCATGTGAGGCAGTCCCTACAAAACACCTAACCAGCCGTTTCCGTTACTCTCTCAATAAGGCGGCTTCGCGCGAGATAGAACGAAACGAACTTTGGGATAATGAAATATCTGCACTCATCGCCATCGGACAGCAAGCCAAGGCACTAGCTCTGGCGCATACAGTATACCTCTCCGAGGAACGATTAAAATGTTATTTGCTAATTGCTCGTAAATCTAGTGGCCTGTCTTTTGACGACCAAGCTGCGTTAAAGGATAATATCCATCAGTTAGTAGAAGAGATAGATTTCGAGGATATCCCTGAAAAGTCAATGGAGCTTGCAAAATTGTTGCTGCCTATTGACTATAAGGCCGCCATTGGCATTGTTGACCGTATCAACAAGGCTCACCAGGAAGATATCAACACCGATAAGATCTTTTCGCAGTTCTCCCTCTTTGAGCCTGTTGACCCCGAAGAGGATGATGCCCGTCGCGACTTGGCCCGCTCCAAAATTCAGGATACTGGTCTCCGTGAGTTTATCGATGCTACAGAAAACCTTTTCAAAAAGGATGATGTAGATACTTTCCTCGAAGAACTCAAACGCCTTCCTAATTATGCACAGCAGCTGCGTCTGCTGCGCTATTGGCTCCCCGCCCACAAGGACAAGAAGGATATAGGTAAGGCAGTACTTGAAGCATTGCGCCTCATAGTGGCTGACTCCGATACAGATATGCCCAAAGCGCGTGAGCTGAACGATATTGTCAGGTTAATGGGTACTATGACCAGAGAGCAGATGGAGGAGGGACTACGCTACATCAATTCTTTGGGTGATACTATTATGCGGCCTACGTCCGACTATGTCGATGCCATGATTACCGTCATAGAGGGTAGCCGTGATGTATTGCCAGAGAAGAGTCAGGAGCTACTTGAAACTCTCTTCATTTTTGTTGATGACCTGAAGGACGAGGGAATGTGGCTTACCTGTACCGCTAAACTGTTGGGCCATTTTGATAGTCTTGGTGAGCCTGGAAAGGTGGGTGATACAATTGGTACAAAAGACCAATTGCGAAGCGAACTTGAGGAAAAGGCACGCAAGCTGTTTCTTGCCACAGCATATCACATAAAGATTGTAGAGGGGCCCATTGCCGCACTTGTCTGCACCGAGCCAGATTTGATTGAGAAATTTATTGCACAGGTTAATACTGCAGAGCGTCGCAGCCGTGCCTATTCATTTGCGGCAGAACAGTATTTGGTCCATGTGGAGCCAGAAAAGCTAGATCTCGATTATTTTTTCCATCTGCTTTCCAAGGCAGAGATTAAAAGAGGTGACTGCGGTAAACCGCTATCAATGCTCACAAACAGGCTGCTTACCAGTGAAAAATATAATCATGAAGCTCTTCTGCCGTTTGTCAAGAAGTATATCAAGTTTGTTGACATACTGGATGATGTTTGGCTTCAGAGTTCTATCTGTATGCGTCTTTACAGATGGGCTGATAGGCATTTCCCGGATGATTCGTTTGTTGGTGACATCAAGAAACGTATGCTGTCTTTTTGGGAGTCTATCAATCAACGCCAGGAAAAAATTGAAAGGGGCTTCTATATAGCAAAGCTATTAGCAAAACGTTCCAAGGAAGAGGCTGAGCAAATGATTTCTCGCTGTTCTGAGCTTCGTCATCAAGGTCCACTTACATCTTCATCATGTATAGATGCTTTTTACGAAAGTCATGGGCTCTATGTCGATTCGTTGGTTACGCTCATCATTCGTGGTCTGTGTGATGAGAGTACGCTGCAAGCATTCAAAGACGATGAGGATAATCTTGTCTGCGAGAGTGAACAGTCGAGCATGTGGGGACGAATCGCTTTAGCATATCATTTGGCTGGCGATGAAGATATGTTCCGCTCGGTTGGCGACCAGTACCTGCCAACGGACTATAGTCATTTCACGCCCGAAGAGCAGAAATGGCTCATTTATAATATTTCTCCAACTCTCTATCTTCGTGGCCAGCAGAAGTTCTTTACGCTCTTAGACGACTACGACGATGTTTTTCGTGATGCCTGCCTCAAGCGTGTATGTGTTTTTGTCATAACAAAAAAACTCGATTATATTGAGTTGGACATTAAGGGTACATACGAACTATCCTACAGCGATTACATCGACCTTAACACGCTCATTGATCACATGACAGATGAAAATGAGCTTTTCCAGATTGTAGAGGTAATCTCACGTAGTATCCGTTCCTCAAATAGGTCCATTTCACCCTTGAGTACACAACAGAAGAAGGCAATTCTTGGTACCACTACCGCCATAGTAGAAAAGAAATTCCCTGCGCCTGGAGGTATTAGCCATGATGGTTACAAGATAGCCAGTCTGGCTGTTCTCAAATATGCCTCTGGCAGTTTCCTGACTCCGGATAAGGCCGGTTGGAGGGAAAGGATAGAAACTGTTGACAACAAAGCGGACCGTGCGTTCCTTTATTTCTATATTGCACCATTTTTTGGCAAGCACACTGATAAAGAAGATTTCCTTCATAGAGGCATTGAGGTGACGCGTGACGTTCATTTTGCTTTCGATCGTTTGACCCGTTTTGACATGGCCATTACTGAGTGTGCCATCAATAACCTCGGTGCACTTCTGCCTAAAGTGGCAGAGGAGGCATTACTTTGTCTCAAGACAGATGGTACTGAAGAACAGTATGAAGGATTATTAGACACTATTCATCAGTATAAGCCTGAATTAGCTGAGAGTATCATGGTAAAGCTCGACCAAGATCCTGCTCGTGTCTATAACAAACGGAAGTTGCTTAACCACCTTGAGTCAGTAAAACGTTTAGAAAAGGCGGGGAGGGAAATGAACTCCATCAACGACCTTAACAGAGAAGAGCAGCGTAAATTCTTCGAGGAGAGGCTTAAGAACCTCCGTAATGGCAAGGGGCAGGTTCAGTCAGTAGAAGATGTTTTTTCTCTTACAATGGGCCATCTTTACGATAATATTCTCACGGATGCAATTCCTGCTGTCCAATACCTGATGGAGACAATCAGTCAGCGTCAGAAGATGAATAAGAACTGTAAGGACCTTCTCATGGCCATGCATCAGGTAATCCGTCATAATCTCCGAGTTGTTTTGTCGTTGGCTTCCGATACAAAAGAGCGTTTGGAGCAGGTGAACGCCATGTTTGACAACTGTCCTCCCGCTCCTGAAGGGTATATAGGCATAGGCGAATACCAAAAGGCTGTTGATTACCTTCTTGGCTGGTATAGGGAGTGTGGCTATAATGAACTGACTATCATAGATCCTCACTTTTATCCCCAAGACCTGAATATCATCAAGCAGTTGGCAGACGAGAATAACGATCTATCTATCCGCATTCTTACTCACAAATACAAGTATACTATCGAAGACTTCACATCTGAGTGGCATAAGGTTTCTGCAGGTGTGAAGACCCCGGTTCAAGTTATGCTTATCGGAGTTGTCGACAAACCGTCCACAGGCCCTCTCCATGACCGCTATTGGATTAGCTTCGATGAGGAAAACGACAAGCGGCTTGGCATATCGCTTAATTCCCTCAACGGACTAGGGAAGAAAGAAAGCTCTATCCAACCTATTGAGGATACAACTGCTCTCTATGCACTCCATTCATATTCCCGTTACGCAAAGAAGATAGTCAAACGGATTGATGATATGGAACTTGAGTATATTGATTTCACATTAGAATAAATGCATGCTAAAGCCTTTAGCCATACTCTAGGCTTACTCTAAGCATACTCTAAGCTGCTTCTAGCCATACTCTAGGCTCGCTCCAGGCTTACTCGGTGAGTATGGGTAGAGTATGGGTGAGGGGAGAGTGAAGTGAAGAAAAATTAAGGCAAATAGCTTATGACACAAGACGAGAAGTGGCTGTTGAAATACAATAAGGTGGTTGAGTTTATACAGACTAATCATAGAAATCCATCGAAATACAATCTGGAAGAGCATGATATGCTCAATTGGCTTAAGGCCACAAGAAAGCGATTAAACGCAGGGGTGTTAAAGGAGTCTAGATTGAGTATGTTCAAGGAATTGTTGGCGTTGAGTGAACGGTATAAGAGGATGAATCAGTACCAATAAAGAAATGAAAATATTTCCTTTAAGAGCAGCATATGGCGATGCCTTGGTAGTGGAAACTACCAGCGAAGAGAGGACTTATCGAATCGTGATTGATGGTGGGCCAAAGGAAACCGAAGAAAAGATTGCAGATTATTATTGTCAACTAGGTCATATAGACTTATTTGTATTGACTCACTATGATGAGGATCATATAAAAGGCATTATTACTTTTTTGGAAAGTTTAAATGGTAATGACCGTGTCATAGATCTTGTATGGGCAAATTGTGCTACCATAGTAGAATATGATAACGAAGAGAATGCCGCTGCTTACGAAGATGCATATACTCTGGCGAAATTGCTAAACAAACTGAAAAGAAAAGGTATAATAGGCGAATGGGAGGATGATATTACCATAGAGAAGAAACCAATCAGCATCGGCCCTTTTTGTATAGAGGTGCTGTCGCCAACGATAGAAATCAATGAGGAATTAAAAAAACGCTATAAAAATTATATAGAAAAGGAAGGATTGCAGGATGACCAAGACCAGGATGAGGATGTGTCATATGGGAGGGTGTTACAAGATGCATCAAAGACATTTGATTATTTAGTTGAACACTTTAAATCGACAAGTACGACATTCATGAACAAATCATCAATTGCACTTAAAATATCGGCAGAAGAAAAGACTATATTATGCCTGGCTGATGCGGATGCAAAAGTGATGGAAGATGTGCTGATAGGAAAAGGTTATGATGAAAAACATCCTATACAGGCGGATTTGGTTAAAATGTCGCATCATGGAAGTAAAGCGAATATCCGAAAGAAATTGATAGAGATGATTGACTGCGATAAATATTTATTTACTACAAATGGAGGAACGGCAGGGGCTTATCATCCAGACAGGCAGACATTGGCATGTGTTAGCCAATGGAAGCATAATGATATTACTTCTATTACCTTCTATTTTAATTATCCATTAGACACCATTATGGAGCGTACTACTGGCTTGTTGAGAAATGAAGAGCGGGAGCTAATGAACATAGTAGACGACTATAAGGGGTACTCAGTACCAACCATCGAGATATGATTGATAATCTAGAATATTTATCTGCAAGGACACTACATCAGATCAATTTTCCCGACAAATATTTGCAAGGAACAGGAACGATTATTGCTAGTCAGGGGAAATATTTTCTTGTGACTGCACTTCATTGTATGCGTCAACTTGATGACGAAGGGAATGAAATTGTTTCGCCAGACTGGAAGAAAATGAAGGGCACCATCTATTTGAAAGATAGGGAAGTGGATCTGGAGTTTAAAAGTATTGTTGATGCAGATGACATTAACGATTGGGCCATTTTGGAAATTGAAAAACCTAATAATGGTTTTGAATATGAACAATCTGTGATTCTTACAGATGAATATAACATGCAAGGCGAGTTCCAAGCGTATGGATATCCTCATAGCGTAGCAGACGGCATGTATCTAGATTTTATGCCAGCAAATAAACGAGGCTGCTTCTGGCGATTGAAGGAAATGGTGGAAGGTGGTTCTACCAAAGCGATAACAGCCGAGAAAGGTTGCTCGGGAATGGGCCTTTTTTATGAAAAAGATGGCAAGTATTGCTGTTTGGGCATCATCAATAAAACTGCTCCGGGTGGAGATTTTAATGTGATGCAGCTTATGAGCATTACAAAGCTAAGAAATTATTTCCCAGACTTATTTAAAGACCATAATAAGCAAGATGATACTGTAATGCCAACAGATGACGAACTTGGAAAACAGATAGAAGAGAGTGGTAATGTCTTCTCCGATTTGTCTGACCAAGAATTGAGCCAGCAATATGTTGACTTTATGGAATTGTCTCAATATAAAGATGCTCGCGAACCCATTGAGACTTTGTGGAAACGACATCCAGAAGACGAGTGGGCAACTCTTAATTATATACGTGTACTTGCACTTACAGCCCCCAGCGAGTTAAAGAAAATGGAGCAAGTGGGGCTGGAAATGAATTATAGCAATCCACAAGCGGTCGTATTTGCAGCTAGAACATTCGCGAAATATGGTTATCCTCAAACTGCTGTAGATATATGGTATAACAATGCTCTGAAGTTTAACGATAATGAGCTCGATACGCTATTCTATGTTGAACTATTGGGTTCACCCATGAGTAAAATAGTGTATAAAGAATATGATGACGTTACTGAGGGCAAGTGCGTATTGTATGCTGACGAGCAAGATAGGAGGCACTGCCTAATAGCCAGTGATAAAACACTGATGGCGAGAACAATGCTCGGTCATAAGAAGGATGATGAGATAGAGCTGAATATAGCAGGAGAAGAAAGGAAAGTTGTTATCATTGCTATCCATGACAAGTATTATAGCCTCGTGCATAGAGCATTACATGACGTGATGGAACAAGGCGGCAATTCTATAATGAAGCCGTTTAAAATTGGCGAACAAAAGAGCGGTGAAGAATTTCTTAAGGCCTTCTGTAATGCCACAGGTATAGATCCGACGAGAAACGTTGATCAAGAACTGCAAGATGAATACAACACACTACCTTGGCTATTGAATAGTTGCAAAACATCGGATGTGTTATGGGGGTATTATAGGCTACTTTTTTCTGATTTTAAATTGATGGCTTGCCCAATTAAATTTAAGAATAAGTATAGGTTCGAATTTATTACCCCATCGACTAGATTTATACTTGATTTATCATCATTGTTGGTTCTTTTTGAAAAGAGTTGCAATGGAACGAAAATGCCTCAACGGAAGTTTATTATATCTAACTTTATGTATGAATACATCAAGGAATATAAACTAAACGTAGGCTGGCATATAAGTTATGAGATGAATAAGGTTCTAAGTATTGGTAAAATCCATAAATTTAGCGATAATGGTAGAGAAGACGTAGAACTTCGCTACGATGCATTGTTGAGGTGGATGGATGAGTATTGTATAAGAGAGTCAAGCCCACAATTGCTTCAGGCGAACCAGCAATTGACAGATTCGAATGACCTCAATAAAATGTATATGAGTACCATGACGCTTTTGCTCGATGAAGAGAACAGCGTTCTTGTGACTGAGGATTGGTATTTTAATCTGGTTTATAAAGGAGATGTGCCAATTTTTGATGCTGCAGAAATAATAGCTATTGGATAAGAGCATGAAGCAGCACTATATTCCCAGATGCTATCTGAAAAGATTCTCTGATAATGAGAAGAGCATTCATACCTACGACAAAACAACATCAAAGAGTTACAATGCTTCGTTGATGTCGGTGTGTTGTGAAGAGGATATGTACACATTGTCGGATGAATACGTAAAGAAGTGTAGAGAGGAGAATAATCAAGAGATTAATAGGTTGACCATTGAGAAGGAACATTTTGCAAGAGATATTGAGCCACTTTATTCCAGACTGTTGTCGGATATAGACACTATTAAAGAAGAGTGGATGACGGGTAAAGATCATTACCGTCTGACTTATTACGAAAAGAAAGAGTTGGCTCTGCATATTGCCACACAATATTTTAGACATCCACTGATAGGAGA
>Ga0326512_10004253_pt1 | contig 10406 bp, 14 predicted proteins | sample 1_2617_0518_D_FD_203652 | JGI IMG/M metagenome (GOLD analysis project Ga0326512, IMG submission 203652) | Bovine rumen microbial communities from UC Davis, California, United States - 1_2617_0518 | ecosystem: Host-associated > Mammals > Digestive system > Stomach > Rumen | place: USA...
AATTCAAATGATTTTTGTGGCTGTTCTTGTTTTGAACAAATTATATTATGAGTATTTTTTATATCATCTGCATCAAATATATAACTGCCACCACCAAAATGTACTATATAATCTTCTAATTTAATTTGTTTGTAAGGTATTTTTTTATCAATTAAATCTGCAGTAAATGCTGCTCCAGTATCATACAAAGTAATATCATCACTTGTTATACCAAGCATTCTATTTTCATCAAAATAATTTAATTCCAATTTTTCAAGATTGAAATATAAAAGATATGGAGCTAATCTATGTTTCTTTGCTTCATTTTCCCCGACACAAACATAATTTCTATCAATTATATTAAATGGATTTTGTTTAAAAAGAACATCAGAATCAGCTAAAATCAAATCTTTAACACCTTCTTGTTTAAAATATTTTAAACAAAAATCTATTGTTTTACAATGAATAATACTTGCAAAACGATTTAATAATTCTTCACCAACATCTACAATCCATCTTCTAGGAATAGCATCGGTATAACATCTTGTATTGTCTAAAAATAAGATATTATTAAATCCATAGTTAAAATAAATATCTTCATTAAATTTAGCTGAATAAGAATTATCAAATATACAAAGTGTAAAATCATCTTGATTTACATTTTTATAAAGACTTCTAATCATTGGATGAAGAAAAATGTCGCTGTCGCAATTAACAACAAGCAACATTTTTTCTTTCATTTTAAAATCGTCTGTATGTCTTATACAATTAGGATGAATTTCTATTTTTGATTCCTTTTGTAAAAAACTGTCAAATGATTTTATGTTTAATTCATTCATACCTTTAACTTTCTATCTCTAAAGTATGGTTTTAGATTATCCAATTCACGAATAACTACATTTTCAATATGGGCAATATCATTTTCCAAATTCTTAATGTGTGTAGTGAAATCGGTAATATCTTTCTTGATTTTATCCTGGTCAGTCTTTTGCAAACTAATAACCTTTTGGTCGCAAATGTATTTTGCAGCATCAGTTGCATAAGATTTTCCCTTCAAACCAGGCATATTATCAGCGATATATTTGACTGGGTCTTTTTCTTCCAATCCCTTAACTACAACCTTAAGATTTTGTGATGCAAGAAGTCTCCAATTCATTTTTTGTTTCTTATCCTCGTAGATATTCTTTTCTACTTCGCACATTTTGGTTTCAACTTCTTTTCTCCAGTCAATCCATTTATTCATTAGTTCAATCATATTAGGAATTAGAACCTTTGTATCTACATCCTTCGCAACATCTTTGGACTTGGTTCTCTCAATCGCATAATAACGATATGATTCACTCTTGATTAAATGTTTATGAATTTTACTTTCAAAATCTGCTTCGCTTTTGAGCATTACTTCCAACTTACACGCTTCGGATTTAGTTGAAGAATCGTTTACATACAAAACAGTTCCATCGTCAATCATACTAATCATTTTGTTAATGAAAGTATTTGGCGAGAAACCAGGACAATATCCAGTAATTGTCAATAGAACATTCTTTTTATCTCTAACGAGTGTGTAATCACATTCGTATTTGATAGAGCCTTCACCTGTTGCATACAAATGCTCAATTTCTTCTGGTGTAGAAAGAATTTTGCCACCATACTTATAATCAGGACCTTTCAAATATTTCATTATGTCCTTAATTTTAGTTTGTTTGCCTTTCTTAACTACAACCTTCATTGCTTCTACAACTTCTTTCAAATTGTGAGCAGGTATATTACAATTCAAACCAACGGCAATACCAGAACATTCGTTAATAAAGAAATTTGGCAAGCGTGTAGTCAATACAATTGGTTCTTTAAATTCGCCTGTGTAATTTGGGATGTAATCAGCTACATCCATACATTCAAGCATTTTCATACCAATTTGAGAAATCTTTGCTTCTGTATATCTATCAGCAGCAGGACCATCAGTCAAACTTCCCCAGTTTCCCTGACCGTGGATAATTGGATATTCACTTGTAGCCATTGTAACCAATGAACCATAAGAATTTCCGATGCGGATGGTATTTTCCGCATACAATCACCCGTTATACGAGCTGATTTTACGGTTTTATTATCCCATGTAGCTTTTAATTCACGAGAAGTCCAAAGTAATCTACGCTGTGCCGGTTTTAAACCATCTCTATAATCTGATAAAGCACGATCTTCAACTACATCCAAGCCATATATAAGCATATTTTTGTGCAACATTTGATCTGTACCAATAGTTGCTCCAATTTCATTATCAAAAAAATTGTCAATCGTTGTTTTATTTTTCATTCTTTACCTTATATTGTTTTAAATAATTTCTTCCATATACATTATTCAAATAATGAAATACAAATTTAATATATTTTGAATCTAAAATAATAGCATTATGTTCAATCATACATTTATATTTTGCATTATCTAATGTATTTTCTATTTGCATTTTCTTTAATAAATAATCAGATTTGACCTCAAAAATTAAATCATCTATAATAAAATCAGGAAAGTATTTATGTTGTCTATTTTCAAATATATAATCAAATGATTTTGTTGGATGAAATTCAAATTTTACATTATTATCAGTTAGCCAAATATAATAACCTAATTCCCAACTACTATCAAAATATATTTTATCATAATAGTATTTTGAAACCATTTTTGATCTTATCTCTGGTGATTGTGCTGGATTATCCACACCATAATGATTTCTAAGAGTTTCTTTCATTTTATCATAAACAACTTTTGATTGTGCTGGATATTCAAAACCTAAATTTTTCAAATGTATTTTTTTAATATTTTCTTTTACTTCAGGATTTTTAGATGGATTATCATAACCTGTTTTTTCTTTATATAATTTTTGACGAGATTTTATAACTGATGGATTAGAAAAATTATGCTTATATCCTGTTTTAGTAAAATAATTATCTGACCATATTTTTTTAACTACAGGATTCAACATATTATGTGTATAACCAGTACGTTTTTCATAATTTTTCCACATTGTTTCAACCGCACCAGGAACGCAAGTATTATTTATTATTTTATTATTTTTAAATTTTTGTCTATAAAAATTTCTACGATTTTCTGTTCTTATTATATTTCCATCTTTACATTTCATTGAACAATATTTATTATATCCATTACTAAACTTTAAAAATTCTGTTGGTTTACCACAACCAGCACAATATCCTTCTTTTGGATCAGTTTTTAAAAATTTATCATAATATGATTTACAGGTTTCATTATGAACTTGTTTTATATGAATACTTAGACGATTAGCCCAAGTAAAAGTTTCTCCACAAATTTCACATTTATATGTAATTTTCATTTTATTCCTATTTTGAAATGTATTTATATTCAAAAATCTTTACTCAACTTTTTCTCTTTGTCAGCTAGTTCTTCTTTCTTATGTAACAGAATTGCTTTATCTATAATTGTTTTCTGTAAATCACACCAGTTTCTAAAATTTTCTAAACCTGAAAAACCTTTACAGTCATCATTATATACATATTCCGATGATTCATTTGAAGTAAAACTTTCTTTTCCATTAGGAAATAAAGTATAAGAAATCGTATTAAACTTTATTCTATAACATCCATACAAAGGAACAAAAACTACCCTTGGGCTTGGTCTGCGTTTACAAGGATTGTTTAATGAAAATGTTTTAAACTTTGGGTCTTTGTTTGTATTATCAAAACAAAATTCCCTTAAAATATCTTCTAGCTGTGGCTGTAATTCATTCCAATTCATACAATAAATATAAAAAATAAATCCCGATTTCTCGGGATTTTTAATTTTTTGAAACTTATAAATTTTAATTTGTTAGAAGTCTTCAGCCATACTTTTGAATTTCGCCAATTGTTTCGTCAAATTTTCAGCACGAATAGCGGCCTTTGCATTGTTCGCTAAAATTTCTTTAATCTCCGAAACCTTCAAATTTTCCTTCGTCAAATCGTGAACTTTAATGCCGTATCTATTTTCAAAATCGTCTAAATGATTCAAATCAATCTCAACAGTCAATAATGAAGAATAATCATACAATGTTGCTTCATTATTCCCATAGTAAAAAACAGGCTTGTTCGCCAAAAAACTTTTTTCTAGAAATGAAAACATCCACACGCGGGAATTTAGTTGATTCGTAGAGTAATCAACATTATTAACTTCTTCAAAGAACGCAGCATATACACGCAATTCATTAAACAACGCAGTGTAATTAAATATGTTTGGAAATTTATTAACCATATTATTATATATTTAAAAATCCGTTCTCATATTTTTAATGCGACCCTGTTCAAATTGTTCTTTAAACAAGAGTGTTTTATCCAATTCTTTTTGTGTATTTAAATCAAAACCATTTGCCTTGAAAACTTCTTTCAAATGCTCCAAACCACGATTAGTCAAATACAACTTCCAAGATTTTGGGACCCTATCAATATATCCCCAATACTTCAAAGATGTCCACACCTGGCACTGACTAGAACAATAACCAATAGTTTTAATGATTTCGTCCTTCGTTAAACCTTCGGGATAACACGCAAGAACTTCACAAATGAGGGACCAAAATGTTCGTTCCTGGGTAAACGCATTTTCGTGAGAAGAAAATCGTTGCTGCGTTTTCCGAAACATTTTATCGCACTTGATATATTCCATAATTAATATCCTTCTTCACCAGGGAACTTCACACCAGGCATTTGAATACGCATAGCGGGTTTCCACCACCAATCATTTTCATCGCCGTGCATTCCCAAACCATTGTCAAAATTTGCCTTCATCCAAATAAACCATTCTTTGAACTCTGGCGAAAATTCTCGCTTCAGCTTCTTTGCTTCTTTAATTAGTTTTTCATTCCTAAAACCGCTAATTCCGGTTCCAAGAATTACGAAAGGTATTTCGTCTTTGTTGTGTAAAATTACATTTGACATTTTTTGTTCTCCAATTAAATTCTATTGTTCATTTCGGCAACAATCTCATCAATCGCACCCTTAACATTCTTGCCAGTGCAATCTATGATGCGACCACCCATATTGTCAGACCAGTGAGAGCCTTCTTCGTCATAACCAAGCAAAATTTCGCACAAATCAATGTGGTGCGGTTTTGCAGCAAACGGCTTGATATACAATTGTGTGGCATTTATGCAATTAACCAAACCTTCGTGCTTGCTGCGAATAGTAACAACAAGTTCGTTCCCGTTAATTGCACCGGAAATTCGTTTGCTAATTTTCTTATTAGCATTAATGAAAGAGGCGAGCAGGTTTTCGTAGAAATTGGTAATGTTTGTCATAGTGACCTCTTGTTTTATCGTTTACATATAGTAATATAGAAAAAACCATTGAAACTGTCAATGGTTTTTATGTAAATTATTGTAAAATTTCGTTTACATTAGTCAAAATCTTCATTCAATTTGTTAGTTTTAACTAACATTTCTATTTGTTTTATGGCAAGTTCTCTATTTTCTGCATTTTTGATTTCGCACCATTCCAAAAATATCTTTTTCCAATCTTCTAGAATTATATTAGTGTCATTTTTTATCATAAAATCGTCAACATATTCTTTTGTAATAATTTTCGCTTCATTACAACTACTATATTCTATTGGTATATCTTGACAAGTCGGATATTCAAACATATAACTCAATTTTACACGAATAGAACAATCAGCCATATTGTATAATTGTCCGCCGAGAATTGACAATCTAATGTTATGCTTTTCGTCCGTATCACAAAAACCTTTATTTTGGAGAAAACCTTCCATTTTCTTCATATACCATTGGACTGTGCCATTAAATTCATTAAATTGTTCTATAATTCTCTGCATATAATTTAATATAGAAAAATCTAGGGCATCCGCTCCCTAGATTTTCTTTTTTCGTATATGGAAATACTTCTATTTGCTAATACCAAGTAATTCTTTACGGAACGCTGTATCTTCACCCATTGTATTTTCACAGGCTTTTTCTACTAAATCGTTCCACTGTAATTGTATTAGTTTTCTTGTATTTGGATTTAAGCAAAGTTCACTCAATTGTTCAGCATTTGCTTCTCCCCAACCCTTTAATCTAGATACAGTGTAATCAGTGCACTTCAATGCTTTCATTTTCTTATCTACTTCAGCACGGGTCATACCAAATGCTTTTACCTTCGCACCTGTAGCAATAAACAATGGAGCATCAATGATATACAAGTGACCGTTCTTGATTAAATCAGGCATATAGTTAATAAAGAAACTTGTACACAAATTACAAATGTGGAATCCATCAGGGTCAACATCAGCTAACAAAATGACTTTGCCAAATCTCAATTTGCTTTCGTCATAATCGTCCTGAATACCACATCCTAATGCTGCGACCAAGTCTTTAATCTCTCTATTACCTTCGCATTTAGCTTCACCCTTCTTTGTTGGTTTACCAAACAATTCTTCTGGTGTGGCCTTTGCAGCATTAATAATCTTACCACGGATTTTTAATTCGCCCTGGAATGATTCTCTTGCCTGCTTAAAGTGACCACCAGCGGAATCACCTTCTACGATAAACATTTCTAAGTCCTTTGGATTTTTGTGCTTTCTTCTATCTGCATCCAAGAACTTATCACTAATGTATCGTGAACCAGCATTTAATGTTTTCAATCCCTTTAACAAATCCTTAGATGCTTTCATTTTCTCTTTTTGTTCAAGCATCTTTTCCGCATAAGTCACTATACGATTTAATAGTTCCTTATTTCTACGGAAGAATTTGGTTAGTGGTGGGGTTAACTTCTCAATTATTTCTTTTTCAACTGGAGTATTAGTCAATTCGTTCTTTGTTTGACCCTGATATTGTGGTTCAGCCATTTTATGATGAATGGCACCGACAATACCTTCCATAATGTCATCATTGAGAATCTTCTTTTTAGAGTTATCTTTAATCACATTACAAATAGCCTTCTTCAAACCATTCAAATGTGTTCCACCCAAATTTGTATAACAAACATTGACGAAACTTCTAAATGTATTACCATCTTTCTTTGTGAAGTTCAATGCTACTTCAGTATAATCGTCAGCGTATGTAAACAAATCAGCATTTTCATCGGCATCTGGGCAAACTAATTCTGCCAAACCCTTTTCGGAATAATACTCATTTTCTTCGCCGTCAATATTTGTATGGATATGTAAACCAGGACACAAATATTGAATATCTTTAATTTCTCTCTTTAATCGTGGCAAATCCAAGTCAATAGAATCAGTAAATATAGTTTCGTCTGGAATCCACGTTACGATAGTGCCCTTCTTTTTAATTAACTTCTTATATTCTTCAGGCAATCTACAACGAGTAACATCACTGGTTGCTATACCCTTTTCAAATGTTTGTGTGTACCACCAATTATCTGTACTATTATTAGACCAAACTTGTAATGTTTTAGATAGAGCAGCAATTGCTTTTTGACCGATACCATTCAAGCCAGACGAGGTAGCATAATTCTGCTTGTCAAACTTACCACCAGCGTGTAATTGAGTGAATACCAATGTAAGAGAATCCATTTGAGCCTTTTCGTTCCAACCAACTGGAATACCACGGCCATTATCTATTACTGTAATTCTCTTTGTTTTAGAATCATAGAAAACATAAATTTGTTTGTTATATCCAGCCAAGTATTCATCAATTGAATTATCAAGTGCCTCCCTGAAAAGTCTATACAAACCATCAGATGGATTTCCTGATACAGCACCAATATACATACCAGGTCGCTTACGAACTGTTTCTAGTCCTTTCAAAAAATCAATGCTATCCGCACCATAATTATGTTCTGCCATTAATCTTCTCCATTATGCTTGAACTTGATAAGTGTTTCATCTTTATCTGCATTATATTCAACACATTCTACACAGAAATCAGAGTCTAGTTTTTTAAAATTAGATAACCAGCAATCTATATTCTTTTCTTTGAATATGGGCATTACTTGGAATTCAAACAAGTCATATTGTCTAGACTGACCTGGTGTAGATTCTGCATCGTCTATTATTGTTGCTTTATTTTTTGATATTTTTACTTTTACCATAATACCCTATTTATAATTATTCAATTCAAATATAGAAAAAAGGACCAAATTGTGTCTGGTCCTGTAAAAATTTTATTTTGTATTGAACTTATTTATTGTATAATTTAAATGCTTGTATAACCATTTCATATTGTGGATAACGAAGCATTAGACCTTCTCTTAAATCGTTCCAAATATCACCGATACCATTATACCACATTACAAACCACCATAAATTAGAAGTTCCATAAATGTTTTGTGATATAATATCAGGTCTACCAACTTCATAATAGTGAACCATATACGATTTCGTTTCGCCAAAATCGTAATTACCAAAGTCAATACTTCCCAAATCATACTCAAGGAAACCTTCAGTATTTTCTTCTTTAAGATAATTTGGTCTGTATGTTATGTTATTCATTTATTAAAACCAAGCCCAATCGTTATCCCAAATATACTTCAATACTTCTTCAATGGTATCACAGTTTTCTACTTCACCATTACCATCAGTACAAATATATTTCTTTGTGCTGTCATCATAAACTATATTGCCGTCGCCAAATTTAACCATATTACAATTTATGCGAACTTGAATACCATAGTTTTTGTATTTCTTTAATGCGTTATACAAAGCATCAGTTCCTGGTTTCCATACTGGAGTGTTAATTCCATAGTTCTTTTCTATTAGATAACCATTCTGATTTAATATCTTTTCTGCTTCATTTAATTCCATAATTACCTCGTTTTAAAATCTTTAAGATTTATGCCCAAATTTGAAACAAAATCAATATAGTAATCACAATTATTTATAATAACAACATTATTTCGTTTTATACACTCATATTTTTCTTTATTTTTACCTACACCATTTATCAGCATATCCATAAATGGTTTTGATTTTATCTCAACTAATTGTCCTTCAACTGAAAAATCAGGAAAATAATAATGGTCTTTTTTATCAAATTCACTATAATACTTTATTCTACAAGGCTGATATTCAAATTTTAGATTATTATGTTCAAGCCAAATGTAATATGCTAATTCCCAAGAACTGTCAAATTTCGTATTTTTATACTTATATTTACTTCTTTGTTTGGCACGAAGTTCTTTATTTTGGGCAGAATAATCACAGCCATAATTTTCTCTCATAGTTAATCTGGCTTTAGCATTAATAATGTTATTAGTTAATGGACTTTTAGACTTGTATTTCTTTTTATTTGTTTGTTCTTGTTTATTTTTAACTTGTTGTGACTGTGCTGGTCTAGCTGTGCCATATTTTTTCATTGAAGTTTTAGTTACACTATCCCAATGTGCTTTAGACTGTGAATGAAATTCTACTCCATAGTTTTTTAACATTGTCTTTTTAGTTTTTTCTTTTACAGAATCCAACTGAAACATATTAGTTACACCGTGCTTTTTAAATAAAAGCCATTTATATGAACAATCTCTGCACATACACGGTGCTTCTGTTATTCGTCTAATTTGTCTAATTGTTGGCTGTTGGCACCAGTCACATTTAAAGAAAATTTGTTGTGACTGTTTATATTCTAATTTAATTTTATTAAAATCCTCTTCAGTTTTTACTGCTATCGGATTTAAAGAAAATCGTTTCTTTCTCATTATGTCTCCCGATTTATTTTATTGTGGTAATATATTTATAAAAAGTTAGGGCGAAGTTCACCACAAACTTCGCCCAATCGGGAGACATGACCGACTGTCCTTATATTACCCAATGTATATAAATCCGGTGGGGGGATTCTTTATCCACACGTTCAATTGCTGCATCGTATCTTTCTTTATATGAACTATACAATGAGTCGCCATTTAACTGACCACCACCAGCAATAGATAAACTATACTTACGAAGTGAGTTAGTCCAAATCATACCTGCTTTACATACAACAAGTTCTTTGAACCAATAATCATTAAATATTTTATATGATTTTTGTTTCTTAACTACTTCAATAAGACCGTGGACTTTTCTTCTTGGAGTCGGCCATACTGACAATTCTTTTTCTTTCATATTATAACGAACTTGGTAACTTTCACCCAAATCAAATTTAACCTGTTCAAGCCAGACTAATTGGGCGTTAAAATTACCCATTACATCGCCATAACTAGAATCGCCATAGCACATACCATTATAACTAAAACTATTCATACCCATCATCTGGTCATACAAAACATTGTGTGGGATAGTGAATAATTCGTTTATATTACCTAACCAGCTCGCAGTTTGAAAATCTACAACACTTTCCAATTCTTGACAAAGTTTATAGTGTGTTTTACCTGGTAATAATTCCATACACAAATAATCACGATAATTACCTTCACGATAATAGTATCTTTGGATATATTGAACAGTATCTCTAATAATATCAATTATTTGTGAATCACTAATTT
>Ga0326512_10004254_pt1 | contig 10405 bp, 11 predicted proteins | sample 1_2617_0518_D_FD_203652 | JGI IMG/M metagenome (GOLD analysis project Ga0326512, IMG submission 203652) | Bovine rumen microbial communities from UC Davis, California, United States - 1_2617_0518 | ecosystem: Host-associated > Mammals > Digestive system > Stomach > Rumen | place: USA...
CCTGTTGAAAAAGATGGGATATTTACCCGACAAAAAGATAAATATACTTCATGTTCTACAGATATTGTTTTTCACACTATTCCAGATGAACGCAATCGTATTTTTACTATTGAAGAGGAAATGTAAATGAGTGCAGGTAGACCCAAGAAATGTATGATATGTGGCGAATCTATTATTGGAGAAGAAGGAATTCTTTATAAAAATAATAGATTTGTCCATTCTAAATGTTTTCAATCCGAAGTAAAAAATATAGCTAAAGAAAAGCAAAAACAATTAAATAATACTTCAACTAATAAAAGAGGTAGAAAACCTAAACCACAAGCAGAATTAAAAGACGGTCTTTCGGAAGAAGAATATAATGATAAAAAAACATATTATGAATACATTAAACAGCTAATGAACAATGAGTCAGATGAACCATTTGACCCAAAAATTTATGCGATTTCTACTAATATAAATGAGAAGTACGGTATTCCATGGAAGTGGATGTACCTTACTTTAGTTTATATGAATGAAATTATTGAATATAATTTTGATTTTAAAAAAGGTGTTGTTGGTTTAATTCCTTATTATTATAGTCAAACTAAAAAATTCTATGAAGAATTAGATAGAATAGAAACAAATAATAAAGATTTAAATACTGATGGGATGTATAAAGAAACGACAATTTATATTAAACATCCAAAGCGTCCCATTAAACAATTAAGTATTGAAGATATAGGGGAGTAAAATGAATGTATGACAACCTATCAGATAAGAGAGCATATTCTAATACATTGGGCTGTTTAATGTTAAATACAGCATTAATTGATGATATTGACAGACCATTAGATAGAACAGATTTTAATACAGAATCTTTCTATGAATTGTTATATGTTGCTATTTATAATCTTTATATGAATGGTTGTGAAACAATTGACGAATTTTCAATTGATTCCTATTTAAAAGATTATAAAACACAATATGCTATATTTCAAGAAAATAATGGATTAGAATATGTTAATAACGCTAAAACAATAGCAGACTTAGGAAATTATGATTATTACTATCATAGACTTCGTAAGTATGCTTTATTGCGTTTTTATGAAAAAAACGGATTAGATACCAGATTTATATATGACCCTACAACTGTTGATAAAGAACTGGATGCGGAAAATATAAAATTTGATAATTATACCGAACAGGATATTGTAGAAGAAATTGAAAACAAATTAATTATTGATGCAAAAGCAATGTATTGTACGAATACATTAACACAAAATATCCAAGCAGGTGATGGATTAGATGAATTAATTGATTCTCTTCTTGAATCTCCAGATTTTGGTTATGCGTTTGCGTCAAAGGCATTAAATACTATTAGTCGTGGAGCAATGGCAGGTCGTTTAATTCTTAGGTCTGCTTCTACTGGTGTAGGTAAAACAAGAAATTTCTTAATGGATGCTTTAAAATTTGCATGTCCTTATACTTTTGATTTAGATAAAAATGAATTTATTTACACTGGTTGTTGTACTCCAACATTATTTCTTGGTACTGAAGGTTCTTTAAGTGAATTTCAGACCATTTGTTTAGCTTGTGTATCTGGTGTAAATGAAGCACATATTATTAAAGGTGAATACCAAAAGGGAGAACTTGAAAGAGTAAGACAGGCCGCTAAATATATTAAAGAATGTCCTTTGTATCTTGTATATTGTGACGATTACAATATTACAGATATTGAGAATATTGCAAAAAAATATGTATTACAATATAAAATAGAAGTTTTTATTTTTGATTATCTTCAGACAAGTTTAAGATTAATGACAGAAATGCGAAATAAAACATCTGTTAGAATGCAAGAATATCAAATTCTTATTGTATTTGTAACAAGATTAAAAGCATTAGCAGAAAGATTATCTATTTGTATTTTAACTGGCACTCAGCTTTCAAATGAAGCAAAAGAGGCTAAGTATAAAGATTCTTCTGTAATTCAAGGTTCTAAAAGTATCCCCCAGAAATGTGATGTATGTCTTATTATTTCAGAACCAAATAGAGCAGAACGGGCTAAACTTGATATTCTAACTAGGAATATGGTTGGTGTACCTGTTATTAATATGCTCCAATGGGTATATAAATGTCGTAGAGGTGAATATACTAGAGTAGTTGTAGCTTCTCATGTAGATTTAGGTACAATGAGAATTAAGGACTATTTTGTAACAGATTTTGATTTAAGTGAAACTATTGCAATGGACTTTAGTGATATTAAAGCAATTGAAGAAATTGTTAAACAACATAGTGTTGATGCTAAAGTTGTAGAATCACAACTGTCAGATAATCCCGAAGAGAATAATATTACTCAAACAGAAGAAATAATAGATGAAGTACCATTTGAAGAGGATAAACCTAAGAGACGTAATTTTGGTTGGTAAAGGAGTATAACTATGTATTTAAATTATAAAGCTATAATTAACTCTCTTACCGAAGATGACATTATTAAAGTATGTACTGCATTAGGTAATGGAGAACATACAAAAGGGAATCATGATAGTCTGTGTTTTAATACCTGCTTATGTCACGGTGGTGATTCACCAAATAAACTAATATATTATCCTCATAATACTGAAGGTGATGGAACTGGCAGATTTCATTGTTATACTTGTGGTGATACATATGGTATAATTGAATTAATAATTAGAGCGCACAGACAACAGGGTAAAACTTTAACTTGGTATAAAGCACTTTATTTCTTAGCTAAAACTACAAATAAAATTATTGAATCTACACCAGAAGAAACAGAGACAAAAACAATTAATACAGATTTAGCTTGGATGAATCGTATTAAAAGTTTTAAAAATAAAAAAATTAATTCTATTCCTAATCTAAAAGAGATAAGTGAAAACTATTTGGAATTATTTTGGTATAATCCAGACCCGCTTCAAGATTGGATTAATGAAGGAATTAGTACAGAGGCTTTATCACGATATGAAATTGGTTGGTATGGTTTAACTAATCAAATTACAATTCCTGTTAGGGATTCTAATGAAAAATTAATTGGAATACGTTGTAGAAATCTTAATCCTTTAGATGTAGCTAAAGCCAAATATGATAATATGGTTATTAATGGACAAAAATTAAAGTATTCTACTGGTTCTACATTATATGGATTATGGGTAACTCAAGATAGAATAAAACAAAATAAGAAAATAATGCTAGTTGAAGCTGAAAAATCATGTTTACTTGCTTATACTTATTTTGGTGAAAATTCTTATGTTGTGGCTACTTGTGGTTCAGCAATTACTTTTACACAACAAAAGATTTTGTTGAATGAATTAAAAGTATCTGAAATTATATATGCTCCAGATAGAGACTATGAAGAAGCTGATTCATATGAAGCAGAAATTTGGATGAAAAAACAAATTAAAAAATTAGCACCATTTGTTCCATATTGTCAAGTATATTTAATTGCAGATAGTAAGAATAGATTAGGATTTAAAGATAGCCCATTAGATTGTGGGAAGGATATTTTTCTTGAGTTATATGAAGAAAAAATTGAGATTACAATGGAGGATGTGAAAGGGTTGAAAGATGAGTGCTTTAGAGGATAATTTAAAATGTTATAAAAAAGTTGGTATACAATATACATTACATACTGATTATATAGATTCTCATTCTAATCAAGGTTATTGTTTACATATTTTTGACCGTCAAGGATACTGTACAGGAAATACACAAGCAGATTTGGGATATAATTATTATAGTTCAACTGGTGAATTAGAATGGTTATCACGAAATGGATATTATACTAGTGCTAGTCAAATTGTTGCACAAGGACATAAATTAGTTAATTCCCCATTTAATTTTGATTTTGAAGGAGAAGAAAATGAGTGATATTGCAATTATTATTGTTTTTACTATTTTATTAGGAATTTCTACAGGACTAGGATTTAAAAAAGGTAGAGAAGTCGGATATGAAGAAGGGTATCATGATGGAAGAAAACTATATAGGAGTTAATTATGAATGAAGCAATTTTAAAACCGTATATAAGGGCTGTAGACCCAGAGAAGGATAAGGACTTGCCTGTTTTCTCGCATAGTAGTTTAGAGCAATTTGTGAATTGTCCTTATGCTTATAATTTAAAATATAATGAAGATAAACGAAGTGAAGATACTACATTAGCTTTAGAGTTAGGTTCTTTGCTCCATAAAATTTTAGAAATTAAAGGACATTGGGTACATTTAGGGGTTGACATTGACTTTAATAAGTTATATAATATTATTGAAAGCGGATATGAAGAACAAGATGAAAAAACTTCTGAGAAGTTAAGAGGTGTTAAAGCTTTAAAACGTTCTTATTTTGAAAACTGGTATGCTAAAGATAATGCCTCTGGAATGACTTATGAAGAAAAACTAAAAATATTTAAATCAACTGTTCTTCAAAATGAAATGACAGACAATGAATGGAAACCTGTTTATTTTGAACTTCCATTTGAATTTGTCTGGAATGATAGATGTATTATTCATGGTTTTATTGACCGTGTTGATATTAAGGATGGTGAGTTTAAAGTTGTAGATTATAAAACAAGTAAGAAAATTTTTGATGATTCAAAGGTTAAAACAAGTCAGCAGTTCGGTATTTATGCTTGTGCAATTTTAAATATGTTTGGTAAATTACCTATTGAATATGAATATGATTTTATTCTTTTGAATCAAAAGCAACAAGCTATGTCTACAGGTTGGGAAAAACGATTTATTAAAAAGATTGAAAAGATTTTAGACGCTATTAATAAATGTAATGAATCAAAAATTTTTAGTCCTAAACCATGTCCTCTTTGTTACTATTGTAATTATTGTGCTAATAATCCTAATGCTAAAGAATATCAAAATGAATGTGTTTATTTTAGTTTATGGACACCCACTGAAAAGTCCTTTAGTGTTAATAAAGAATTTAATATTTTAGATTTTAAAAAAGATAAAGAAAAACCAAAGGCAGAAAAAAGAAGAATATTTTTTTAAAGGAGAAAACATAATGGTAAAGATTGAATTAAAACCTATGATTTATAAACATGAACATAATAGAGAAATTCTTGCTCATGATGTAATTGATGGGTTTGAATTTTATATAACTAGTCTTGGTACTCATCCATGTGCTTATATTCATATTCCAGAAACACATTCTTTAAGTGGTTTTAACTACATAGACGAAGTAGAAGAATTAGTTAACTGTCATGGTGGAGTTACGTGGTTTGAAAATCATCTTCCAAATAGTCAAAAACATATTAAAGGTAAGTGGCTTGGTTGGGATTATGGTCATTGTTGTGACTATATGTTCTATTGTGATGGTTTTGCAAACGAAGGTAAAAAGTGGACTACAGAGGAAATTCTTAAAGAAGTAAAAGAAGTTATTGCACAGATAAAATAATTTAATAAGGAGAATTAATATGAATAAGATTAAAACTATTATTGCTATTGCTTTTGTAATGATTTTTGCTATTACCACTACTATTTCAACTAACGCTTCAGAATATAATTACCATTATTACACCAGACATTATGTTGACCATAATATTCCATATTATCAGACCAATACGTTCTATGTAGAAAAAGGTTGGGGATGCGAATGGTTTGAATGGGATAAGGAAGAAGAATGTTTTTGTAGTTTAGATTGGAATAAGAAAGTCGAATTCGGTTCTAATATTATATATGGAACTTATAAAGTAATTTCTTCTACTAAGAAAGAAATTTGCAAAGGTGGTAATATTTATCAATATTCTACTAAAATTAAACATGGAAATAGAATTTATACGATTAGTGCCACTGGAAAAAATTCTAAAGGTAAGGCTGTAAAGGTTAAGAATAATAGAATCTTTGTAAGTCTTAATATGGCAAAACTTATCTATAAATTCTCAAAACAGAAGAATGGTTTACAGATTCTTCTTAGGAATACTACTATTAACAAACAGAAAATTGATGAATTTTATATGTATGGAGATGGAAGATGGGAGTAAAACATAAATATTTAGATGATATTGGAGTAGAATATAAACAACTTTTCCCTTATCTTTATGAAGAAGAGAATAATAAACTTCATACTGATACGCAAAAGTTCTTTCAAAAAGAATACGAGACTTATGGATTTACTAGTAGAGAAACATGGAATTTAGACGAAACGTTTTATATGTGGCTTTATGAAAGAGTTAAGAAATTTGTTGAAGTTGGTGTACAAATAGTTGACCTTAATTATCATAAATTTACTTTTAAGGGGAAAGAATATACTCAGCTTGAATTAATTAATGCAATGCTTGAAAGATTAGAGTATTACTTCAAAGAAGATGCTATTGATGATAAAATGGATGAATATAGAAAACAGGGAATGAGTATAGTTGAAGCTGATAGAAAAGCTTATGAACCTGTTGTTGAAATTGGTGAAATTTGGGCTATTCTTCTTCCCAGTATGTGGTGGTAAAAATGAGTTATATTGGTATACATAATCATACTGACATTGGTAGTAATCATGAATTTAGAGATTCTATCAATAAGCCTACAAACTTAATTGAATATGCCCATTCTATTGGTCATAGAGGTATTTGTATCACTGACCATGAATCCTTATCTGCTCATTTTAAAGCATTAGATTATTATGAATCTAAAATGAAAGAAGATGACTGGAAAGATTTTAAACTTGGTTTGGGCAATGAAATTTATCTCTGTCCAGATTTTGTTACAGCAGAAAATGTGGGGAAGAATTTCTTCCCCCATTTTATTCTAGTTGCGCTTGATGCCTTTGGTCATAAGGGGTTGCGTGAATTAAGTACAAAAGCATGGACTGAGAATTGTTTTTTTTCTAGATGGAATAGAGTTCCTACTTATTATAATGATTTGGCAGAAATGCTAGATACATATAGAGGACATATTATTGGGTCAACAGCCTGTCTTGGGTCTAGTATCAATAGACAGCTTCTTGAATATAAAGATAACTCTTCAGAAGCATCAATTATACGTATTCGTCAATGGCTTGCTTTTATGGTTGATATATTCGGAGAGGGTAATTTCTTTATTGAACTTCAACCCAATCCTAGTGAAGAACAGGTTTTTTGTAATAAACAATTAATTAAACTTGCAGAAGAATATAATCTTCCTTATATTATTACAACTGATGCTCACTATCTTAGAAAAGAAGATAGAGCAATTCATAAAGCTTATATTACAGCTAATAAAGAAGATGATAGAGAAGTAGACTATTTTTATCAAACAACTTATGTAATGTCAGAAGAAGAAATTCATTCTTATATGGATGAATATTTAGGATATGATGCTGTCCAAAAGGGTATTGATAATACAATGCTTATTTATGACAGACTTGAATATTATTCTATGAAAAAAGATTTGGAAATCCCTTTTCTTCCACTTGACAGAACTGAGCCTAATAAAGAGTTAGTAGATAAATATAGTAAACATATTCCTCTGTTACGAGAATTTGCTGAATCTGAATATGAATCTGATAGACACATGGTTCGTGAAATGCTTAAAGGTATTGAAAAAGACGAAGTGTATCAGACTGAAAGAGGATACAATGCTACTAATCAATGTTTGTCTTATATAAAGCAATCTTCTGAAAAAAATAAAGTAAGATGGTCGGCATATCTTGACCAGATGACAGATTATATTAATGTTATTTGGGATTGTGGTAGTGTTGTAGCTGTAGGTCGTGGTTCTGTTATTGGCTTTTGTATTGCTAACCAAATGGGGATTACACAGATTAATCCTTTAAGAGAAGACACAGCTACATTCCCTTGGAGATTCTTAAATCCAGAACGAGCAAGTGTTCTTGATATTGATACAGATATTAATCCCATTTTTAGAGATAAGATTATAAATAGATTTAAAGAAATTTATGGTGCTGATAAGGTTTGTAAAGTCCTTACTTATTCTACTGAAAAAAGTAGAAGTGCTATATTAACAGCAGGTCGTGGTATAGGACTTGATAATGATTTAACATCTTATATCGCTTCATTGGTAATATTTGATAGAGGTAATCCTCGTTCATTAAAAACAATGTATTATGGAGATGAGGATAATAAACCTGTTCAAGAATTTGTTAATGAGATGAATAATCATCCAGACTTATGGGAAACTGCTCAAAAACTGGAGGGTCTTTGTTCGGGCATTGGTTCTCATGCAGGTGGAGTTATTATTTGTGACAAACCTTTGACGGATACTTGTGCTTTGATGAGAACAAAATCTGGAGATATTATTTCACAATATGACCTCCACGAATGTGAAGCAATGAGTCTTATCAAGATTGACCTCTTGGCTACTGATGCTATGTCTAAAATTCAAGAATGTCTTGAATTATTAGTAGATAAAAATAAAATTGAGTGGCAAGGTAGTCTTCGTGATACATATGAGAAATATATTGGTGTATATAATCTTGAAAGATATGCAGAAGATATGTGGAAACTATTATGGGAGCATAAAGTTATTAGTGCCTTCCAGTTTGAACGAGAGTCGGGAAAACAAGCATTGGCTTTAATTAAACCATATTCAGTAGACGATTTAGCTGTTTTAAATTCAGTAATTCGTCTTATGGCACAGGAAAAAGGGGCTGAAACTCCATTAAATAAGTTCGCTAGATTCCATGAAGATATTAATGAATGGTATCAAGAAATGGAAGATTATGGATTAACAGAGGAGGAACAGAATATTCTTAAAGAAATAGTAGGTGTTTCATATGGTATTTGTGAAGCGCAGGAATATCTAATTCTTCTTACCATGCATCCTGCAATTGGTGGATTTAGTCTTTCTTGGGCAGACAGTTTACGTAAGGCTGTTGCAAAAAAGAATCCTAAAGCTTTTGATGAATTGGAAAAACAATTTTTTGATAATGCCGTAGAAAAAAAGCTTAGTAAGAATTTAATTAATTATGTTTGGAATGTATTAATTAAAACTCAAAGGGGCTACGGGTTGAATCTTTAATTAGACCCTCTTATACAGTAATGTATATTAAAAAACTCTTTAAACTGCGGGAAACTCCTTAGAGCATTAGTAACCAAGTTTAATTAGTAATAATTGAATGGCAAACAGTAACGTGTTTGGTAAGGTAATAGCACTAATGATTGGACAATCCGCATCAAAATCTCTCAAATAAATTATATAGAAATGGAGGAAAAATGGGATGTAAAAGATTAAGTGATGAAGACGAAAGAAAACTTGTAGACGAATATTTAAAAGGTGTTGCTGTTAAACAATTAATGATTAAATATGGTTTTGCAAGTAAAAAGTCTATAATAGATAAAGTAAAGAAATATTATCCAAATTATAAAGAAATATTGGAACAGGCTAAAGAAAATCGAAAAGCATATTCATTAGACTTATCAAGAATTAATAATCCATTTAATGCATATTTTATTGGATTATTATTAACGGATGGTTATATTATTGATAATAATAAGTTTGGTTTGCAATTAACAGATGAAGACTGTATTCGATTTATTTCTGAAGCAACTAATAATTCATATTATTCGTATGAAACAGAAGGACATAAAACAGAATATAGAATTGTATTTAGTGGTTCTCAATATATTGAGCAATTAAAAAGATATAATATTACTGCTAGAAAATCATATACTATTAAAGGATTTGATTTTTATGAGGACGAAATTAAATATATCCCCTTTTTAATTCGTGGAATTATTGATGGAGATGGATGTATTCATAAAACCACTAAAGGAAGTGTGAGTTTTTATATTTGTTCAATGTCTTATGATTTTATTTTATGGATACAAGAAATATTAGAAAAGCGTCTTTTTATAGAAGATACTCATATAAAACAAAGTAATACAAATAATATTTGGATAGTTGAAACTTCTTTACAAACTAATATTTTTAAATTAATGGCAATTGTTTATGACAGACCCTACGGTATGTCTCGTAAATATAATTGTTTGAGAGAGATGTTCAGAGACTATAATAAGAGTAACCAACAAAATTTTATTTGGAATAATGTTGGCTTTGGCTAATGGTATAGTCCAGACCACAACCTTAATAGGGCTTGGGAAACTAAGTGTGGTAAAGTAATAAGTCCCATACACTTGCTTACTCAATGATTCTTTTACAGGAATTAAATCTTAATTATAAATGGAATCCTATTTATTGGCAAACAGCTAATCTTATTGTAGATTCTGGTTCATTAGATACTGATGCCAATGATGCCACTAATTATGGTAAGATGGGTATTGCTATAGCGTCAGTTAAAAAACAGGGAGTAAATATTGAGATTCCATTAATCAATGAAGCAGGTTTTGGTTTTGAACCAGATGAAGTTAATAATAGAATTATTTTTGGTTTAAAAGGTATTAATGGTATTAATACTAAAATATCACAAGCTATTATTCAGAATCGTCCCTATACTTCTATGGAAGATTTTGCAGAA
>Ga0326512_10004255_pt1 | contig 10399 bp, 9 predicted proteins | sample 1_2617_0518_D_FD_203652 | JGI IMG/M metagenome (GOLD analysis project Ga0326512, IMG submission 203652) | Bovine rumen microbial communities from UC Davis, California, United States - 1_2617_0518 | ecosystem: Host-associated > Mammals > Digestive system > Stomach > Rumen | place: USA: California...
CGGCACGCGGCGGCGGGTTTGCAACCACTGCAAGTGGCTGTACTACGTAAAGCCCAGCCGTGATCGTGCCATCCTCCGCGAGCTGGAACAAAAGCATAGGTTTCGCCTGTCGAAACAATAGCTTTTACATATCAAAAGCATAGCTTTCATCTGGCGAAAGCTATGCTTTTATTTTTAATCAATCGGCGGTGACGGTGAAGCCTTCGCGGGTGGTGACGTTGCGATCATCGCAGCGCCAGTGGATGGTGAACTTCTTGATGCCCCACGACTTGGCGTAACTCTGCAGGATGTCGACGTTATTGTCCATGATGTCCTTCGACTTCTTAACTACAAAACCAATGGTGTTAAGACTGGTGGCAGTCTTGTCGGCAATCTTGAAGTTGCTGGCATAAAGGTCGGGGAATGCATTGCGGATGTTCGACTCAAGCTCGCCCTGAGCACCTACAACTGGCGATGCTGCCCACTCATCGATGGTGACATACATGCGCCACGACTGCATGGCTCGGTTAGGCTCTATGAGATCTTGTGAATAGGTGGTTCCGCCAGTGTTGTCGTAAACGTATTTGTTAGGGGCATTCTTATAGCCATTCTGAACCTTATGTACAAACAATAAAGCAGCAGTTTCTGGAGATGACGTGATGTTTACGGTGTACTGTTTTGCTGGATTATCAACCGACCAGCATATCTCCTGACAAACATCGGCATCGTTAATCAGGATTGCGGCAGGAGTCTGATGGCAGTAGTAAATGGTGCTGCCCACATTCTCATAATACTTAGGCAGAGCTCCGGTATAAGTCCACGTAACTTTTGTATCCTTGGTGTTCTTCTTTACGCCCAGCTCCTTGTTGGATTGCTGCATGCCAATAGAGAACGAGCTGCCGGTAGTGGTGCCCACCGAGTAGCTACCACCAACGCTTATACTGCCCATAGGTCCGCTCATATTGGCTCCGCCACTGGCACCCCACGAGATGCCGACAGTTTCACTCTGAGAGTACGACGAGCCGGTAGATACGGTGGTGTTTGCAGTGTTATTATCGGTATTAGGTGCCGATGCTTCCAGGTGTATGCTGCCGTCGCCCGAAAGATTCATCGAGGTTTCGTACTTCGAGAGAAATGCTCCATACCAGTTGTTGTATTCGCCGAAGTTGGTGGCACCGTACCATGAGTTTGAGTTGTTAACTGGGTAGAATATCTTCCAACCATCCTGTTCACCCATGCAGAGGGTGACGTTCTGCTTAAGATAGTAGTAATCCTTATTGGTTTCCATGTTGTGTACTCCCCACGAACTTACCTTCATTTTTATACGGTTGTAGCGTATCCTAGAGCGGTTGTCCCAGGCAAGAAAATTAATATTGCCGGTGAAGGTGAATGTCTCGCTGGCATCCATCAGCTCGTTGATGTTTGTGCTACCTGTGGCGCGAGTCATGGCGCGGGCAGCGGCCTCCTGAGTCTTCTCGGTGTCGTTGAGCCACTCAGCAGCTGCATCGGCCAGCATACCGCTGATGGCGGGTGTACGCTCGGATTTACCGGTCACAGCCTGTTCCTCGGTAGTGTTACCATCTTCATCGCTCTCGCTTACATACGATGTGAACTCCTCTTCAAAAGGTGCCTGCATAAAGTAGTCGTTCGGGCCAAGGATAATCATCTCGGCAAAGGGGTCGTTTTCATCGCTGGCACCTCGGGTTCTGGCTACGTTCTGCATGGTGGCCATACGCGTACGCATACGTTCAACTCGCTGCGAACTTGATGCAGCACTTTCGGCTTCTTGGTCGGTGATGTCGAACATATCCTCAAAGAACTCCTCTTCGAGCGAAAGCAGTGCAAACAGATAAGTAAGTGCAAACGCGCCAGCCTGCTCGGTATTCGGGGTTGTCAGGCATACGTAGCCGCCCTTCATGGTGAGTCGGGCTGCATCTTTCATAACCTCGAGGCCGTTCTGTTGTTCAAAGTTGTCGAACAGGCTGCCTGGAATAACCATCATACGCGTGTCGGCATCGACGCTGGCAGTAGTCTTGGGCAGGCGCTTTACGAGTGCTGCCGCAGTGCTTCCATCTTCGATAGTGCCAAGCACGGCAGTGGGCAGATTGGCTGTCACCGTAACGCTCATCTGGTCGGTAGTGGGCTCAGTGTGAGTGATGGTTTCAGTAATGCTTGATAAGTCGGGCGAAACAGCATTATCGCTCTCTACGCACGATGAAACACTCATGCCTGCAGCTACTGTCATGGCGAGTGAAAGATAACTAAAAAATCTTTTTTTCATGTTCAATAGTGTCAAAAAAGTTAATATATCTGCCGCAAATATACGCACAAATTTTCAAATATCAAAATATTTTTGCGGGAATGTAACTTCTTTTCTAAAGAGCATCTTTCGAAACGAAAGAAATAAGGGAATGAAAAAGGGGAAAATTGAATTCCCCCTTGACTATTCTTCTACGATTGGATAAAGCTCGATAAACTCGCCTTGGTGGTTATGACCATCGTTGATGAGTTCGGCCGTCTTCTTACCTACGGTTTCAATATCGTGGAATCCGGGCAGTGCCATATTACCATTAAGATCGGTTGTGGTAGGTCCTGGGTGAACAGAGAATATCTCAACAGGAGTATTGCTCTGCTTGAATTCAATGGCCATAACGCCCATCATGGCATTCTGAGCAGCCTTGCTGGCTACGTAGGCAAGCGGATGCCAATAAGGACTGATTTCTGATGGAACGGTGATGTTTACTATTCGACCGTTGTTCTTAGCCATCAATGGTATCAGAGCCTTGGTAAAAGCGAATGTGCCGATGAAGTTAACATCGAGTGTCTCTTTGATAACACTAATCTCTGTATGCTCGCTGTCGACGCTCATGTCGCCAGGAATACCTGCATTGTTAACGAGGAGCGAAAGTTCGGGGTACTTCTCTCCTACTTCCTTGGCTGCCTTTTCAACACTGGCGAGATCGGCCAGTTCAATGTTCACCCATCCGAGTACATCGATGCCCTGACTCTTAAGTTCACTGATGGCTTTCTCAGCGCGCTGCTCATCGCGTGCGCCAATGATTACTTTATAACCGCTAAGGCCGAGATGCTTTGCTATCCCAAATCCGATGCCCTTGTTGGCACCTGTAACTAATACCGTTTTCATAATCCTATCTAGTTTTAATAAATAATTCGCCCGCAAAGGTACGCACAAAATCTCATCCCGCCAAATTATTTCGCGAGAAATAAGTGATTCATTATTTAAATACAATCATATCGGCCAGTTGCAGGAAGTAATTGTTACTCCAGATATCGAGCTCACGAGGGTTATCGATAAATCCCTCAACATCCTGCTTTACAAGATTAATATCCGCAGAGGATAGCTTTTTACGAAGCTGCTGCATAAATGTTTCTTTCTCAACTACCTCTCCACTAAACTCACGAATCCTTTCCTGTAGATGATTATAGTCAAGTGGTATCTGATGTCGCACATACCACTCAAAATCATACCAGTCACGTCCCTTTATTCTTCGTTGCCATGCACGATAAACTAATGCATGCATTTTACCTGCATATAGGTCGGGCAATGTAAAACAACGAGTCATAAAGGTATAAGGCAAAATCAGAGTTTTCTGCTCTGTCTCAAATGCCAATGGCGGATTAGTATCAAGCTCTATCTTTACCTTAACCGTTTTCTTAGTCTGAAACTTAATATCGTATGCCTCAGTATTATCCTTAAGGAAAGCCGACTCTACACGTCCGAATATCTTCTTCTCTTTCTTAACGATGTTTACTTCATGACCTGCTAACTTAAACTCCTCGATGATAGAGGGAAAGTAGTTTTCTAGATGAATATCATCACGCTTTTCAACCAAAGAGAAATCCATATCCTCCGAAAAACGTGGCAAGTTATGGAATATTCTTAAGCACGTTCCACCATAAAAGGCTGCATGCTGGAAGAATCCGCCTCGCTGCAATCCGGCAAGGGCTATGCGCTGCATTACCTCTTGCTCGACGTTTGGTGTAGCTGCCCCCACTCTCTCGGCTAATTGTGCAACCATTTCGTCGTATATACTCATACTCGCTTTATTATTTTAATGAGGTTATTAAAAATCTGTTCCTTACCGCCTGTTTGGGCGCATGACTCAATTATATTGACATCTAGTTCGCTCAAGGCATCCATATCAAAACGCATATCCTCTTCAAGATATTGCAGTAATCTAACAACCGATTGCGAGGGCAAGTAAGAATCATATAACATCGTATCGCAAAGTGCCTTCTCGGGAGTGGCCATAAGGCAGTTCACGCCATTCTCCTCGACGCTTCTGATGCCGATAGGAAAGTAACTGGGCTTAACCTGATAATAGGTAAAACGTCCTAAATCATTCTCAAACTCTCTGCTACGTTTTGTTGTGATAGAGGTCATGGTATAAACACGCTCTGGAATAAGCCCATACCATCTCAATGCCCATTGTAGCGACACATACGATGGACCATAGATATGATTGGCACACAATCGTACATTGATGGGCTTGCCACTTACTCGCTTATCAACCACATATAGTCCGCGCTTTAGTCGGATAAGCTGGCCGTCCTTTTCTAAGGACCGTACTTTTTCGTTAGGGGCTGCCAGATAATCAAAACAAGCAGCAATAGTACCCGTCTGTACGGGCACATTCCCTAATTGGATTAAAGGATTTTCCTTCATAAGCACTTTACTTTTGGCTGCAAATCTATAAAATATTGCACAGAAAACCAAACAATTCTTTGTTTTCTGTGCAAATTTTAATAGTTTTTAAAATTAATCTGCAAAGGCTGGATGTATTTGAACAGATGACGGTCGCTCTCATCCATCATCTGCCATGGCATCGTCCTTAGTAGTACCCTCTTCGGTGATGAACCCTGCCTAGGGCAACAACTCCCGTAGTGCCTTGACAATCATCTGTTCCGAGCCCTTGTCGACATACGACACATAGTCGTGGGCATGTTTGCGCTCAACCCTGTCTACCGAGAAGTTAGCGCGCTCGTTCTTAATATATTCACCAGCCTGGCGTGCCACCTGGCAAACGTCTAATGTCAATCTTTCAAAGTCAATATCTGATATCATAGTTCATTAATTTGCTAAATCCATTGCTGCAAAGGTACAAACTCTTTCTGAAACTATTCTCTGTAGAAATTACCTGCGTTGTACAATTTATCCATCGCCACCTCATTGGGTTGCCAAGTGCGGATTTTAATCTGGGGCGAATCGTGATCTGTCATATCTACAAGTAGAAACAAATAACCTTTGTCGCCATAAGTTGTTGAATTGTATTCCTGCCCTATCTGGATAGCAAATAATTCTTCCTTATCGTATTTCTCTAACCACTGTACTTCATTATTAGAGAAACGAATATTGATAAACTCATTACGTTTGAAACAACGCTCCAGGTTTCTAAGATACTCGTCTTTGGAGTATCTGTTATAACGGATTACATTTTGCCCCTCAAGTGACACAGGACGTTCCTGATTAGATGCTTGTTTAGATCGCGGCCTTGCCACATTGCCAATGATTATAATTGCATCATCTGCAAAAATACTCCTGATATAATCAAGTCGCTTAAGGCAATATGCAGTTTTGTAGCTCTCCATAAACTCCATAATCAGTTCTCGCGTCTCGTCTTTCCAACCTGGGGCATATTTGCATAGAATATCGTTTTCGGCTATATCCCCTAACCCGAAAGCAACATTTTTTATTTTCTTATCCTTATCAAAGGTAAAAACGACATCCTCAACGAAAGTCTTTTTTGTACCCGACTTAAACGAGAATGACATCTGCAATCCTCGAGCCACAACATTGCCATTAGCACCTTTAAAATACTTTATATTGGGGGTACCCACAATACGTCCTGTACCATAAGTAATGAGTTTATTATACATCTCTAACCCATCAAGGGTAAAGTATTTATATGCGCCCGAATAGTTCTTTGTTCTAATTGTTTCGGCTACTTTTGCAATTATATCTACATAGTCGTCTTTCTTTTGAACAACCTGCTGCTCAGATGGCATTAGATTTACACCCGTCATTACCGGCGTTGCTTGTGTTGTTTCTGCCTTGGCATCTTCTTTTACCAGAATTTCTGCATTCTTGAAGATTTTTTTTGAGATAACTCCTAAAACACTCTGCATCTCAGCATCGCCACGAGCCTGGCCTTTATATTCGTATTCAATATTAATATGATAAGTGTCTGTCTTGTAACCTGGTATCATTTCTATCATGCCGCGTCCATCTTTGGCCGACCCTAAGCAATCAGTCCTGCCATCAGAATATGTAAATTCAAGACTTGAAACGGGACTATGGTTATAATAGAATAATAGGTCAACACAATCGCCATCACGCTTGTCAAACTTCACACTTATATCACTCAAAATACTTTCAATCTTTAATGGAATCCAATTAACAAGCACATTTCCTTCAGCATCTCTAACCATCGTTGGACGTTGTACTGAGCGAACAAGCGAGTAAGCCCAGTAATAATACTGCAGGGCCATGTCGATTTTACTCTTCCTCAAAGCTTCATCGGCAATCTTAACCATATCGCGAGCCTTCGTTTCACGATCTTCATAAATCTTTGCCATCTCCGAACGTTTGATATAACGACGCACCTGTATGTTTGGCTCCTTGCCAACAACCCATTTTTCCACGTTCATCAATGTAGAGTTAGAATATGTATTGATGCAATTATGCACTCTTGACTTGTGTTCCAATTGACCATTAGTATTCTGCTCATCCATCAGGTATTGGAATTCTGTTGATACGTTAGTCGCTATCATGCTTACCAAATCGGCTATAGCGCGTTCAGAGGCTTCTTCCTCATTAGATCCATACCCTACTCCATAATAGTATTCGCCCGACTCGCGTATATAGTCCCAATTCTGAGCCATCACAATAACTGGAAATATCAGCAGAATTGCAAATAATAGTTTTCTCATAATCTATAACCTTAAAGCTTAGTTACAACCACTCTATTATTGCCTTCGTAACTAATATAAAGTTGGAATTTATAGCTGCCCGCCTCATCAATAATGAGGTTTGCACCATTCTGGACTAAATCATCAAAATGATGTCCATCCTCATTTGCACAGCCCCAATTGAAAAGCCAGTCATGATTCATACGGAACTTTAACTTGGTAGCATCTAAATTAAGTGTGGTCTCCCAACAACCGGCTTCTTTGTTATAGGTCATGTCAACGTCATTATCCCAACCACTGAATTCGCCAACAATACTTATGGCATCTACCTTTGTCAAGGTATAATTCATGGCTTGAGCATCCAGATTTATCTGATAGAATCCTTCACCTGGATTTGGACAGTCTTTTTCTCCAAAATATGTAAGTGTACCGCCAAGCGTGTTGCCTTCAATATACTCAAGGTCATCCACCCAATCCTCAGCATTTGGTTTGAACTTAAAATTGCCATTCAAATAGTAGTAGCCTATATACTTACCATTACCAGTAGAATCAAAGAGGCGATTATTATTGCTCCACCCACCATTTTCATCAACTACATAAAAATATGGTGCAAAATCAAATGACGTGACCTCATAAGTGTAATCCCGCATATTTATAATCACACGGATTTTCTTATGGCCTGCAGGGATAAAGAAAGCGGCATCATTGTCAGAAAGGTTGCTACGTCTATCAAGAGAGCCCGATGTACCATTATTACCAGTGCCCGGTTTCGGAGCCAAAAGCAGAGACCAGTCGTTATTCTGAATAATCGCATCGCAGGCCTTATCATCACCAATAGCAAACCACGTATCCTCTTCAGGTGCATCTACAACAATAAAGAATACAGGATCTTCGTAAACATCCTTATTGCTATGGTTAAACTTAAGCGTTTTTTCAGCAGCCGTTAAAACCCAATCCTTAAGACCTACTATATAATAATTATTAGAGATTTCTGCTGCAGCTGCCTGGTTTACTGTGATAGAAACTGTAGCATATTTTTTATCTCCTAATATAATTGTTTCTGTACGAGTGTTAGGGGTAATGTTTCTTTCGGCAGCAATAGCTATAGTGCTGCTGCCACTAGCTGCATTAGAGGGGGATATGCTTATCCATGAGGGGACTGAAATTGTCTCCCAGGCAAAATTAGCGTTAACATTAATATATATAGTTTCTCCACTTGCACTGAAGCTGAGAGTTGTTTCACTTGAAGTTATCTCTGGTGTTACTGCTGGGGAAGGCGTATTTGATGGAGGAGTTCCAAATGCCATATTACCCGGAAGATTGTCTTCAGTACATGATATAAACAAAATGCAAACAGCAAATAAATAAAATATCTTTCTCATAACAGTCTTGTTTCTAGAATCTTACATATAACCCTATTCGGAGATTGGCACCAGTTCCCCAGCCTTTAATCTTGCTGGAAACCTCTTCCAACTGTTTAAACACCTCTTTTTTACTTACTGCAAACTGACCTTCAGGAGCAAGACTTAGACCTACATTATTAGTGAAATCTATTTCCACCCTTACTCCTGCAGTAGCACAAGTTGCATTACTACCTACACCATCTCCACTCACATTCAAAACACCAGCACCTATCTGAGGTGTTATCCTGACAGACTCTCCAGCCTTGATTCCCCATCCCAGTTTACCTCCAAACATCATGCCGGAAATACTGGCTTCTGAAGTAGCAAGAGTACTTGTGTTGTACATGGGTACTGTTTCCTTTGCCATTGTCATTGTGGCATATGCTTCGATATTAAAACCAGAGATATAAGCACCTGCGTTGGCACCATATCCCATCATTGTTCCTACTTGAGCTGAAGCTTGTATATATCCACAACTTGTTGATGAAGCATTTGTTTGTTTGGCTACTTTAGTAGCCTTCTCTTTGGATCTTGCATTTTGTTTCCTCATTAATATGGATTCCAATACAACATCTACCGTTGTTGTTTCGTTTTCCTTGATATTGAAGTACTGGCTCTTTGACTTATAGCCATCCATAGATATAGTTACAATGTGGTTGCCTATCATCTGATCGTTGATGTTCCGGGGAGTAACACCATAGCCTTTACCGTCAATAATGATATTACCACCAGGAGGGGTCGAAGTAATAGCCAAGGTTCCTGTCATAGGTGCAGGTGCACTCAACATAACGGTTTGATTATTATCATCCGTAACAGTGACATACTGAATAGTTGTATGGTGATTAGGCAGTCGGCATTCCACCTGGTAGTTGCCAGATTTGAGAATACCAACCCAAGTGCGCTTTCCTTTATACTCTCCATTAATATAGATATCTGCATCTGTATCAACGTTAAAAGTCATCTCTGCTGCATTTGATTTTAGATTTACTATTTCTTTTTGCGTCTTATTACGATCTGTCAGCGTGAGCCGTCCTTCCGACGTATGATAATTGTTTGCGATAATCTTATAAGTATACGTTCCCAATGGCAATGCCTTTGCCACTGAACCTGTTACATCAGTAGTGCCGAACATCTCCTCCTGAGAATTAGCATTGTTACTTTTGATAGTAACAACAGCTCCGGCATTGGCTGGAGTTACATTAAACTGAACCATCTGAGTATATACAACAGGTTTTGCTGCATTTAGCAACATAACATACACTTTTCCATCTTGTATAGTAGTCTTTAGATCGTACTTATTCAAAGTTGTATAACCATTTCGGCTAATGGTTACAAGTTTAGCGTTTTTCTGAACATAAACCCATAATTCATTATCGTGCTGCTCAACAATACTTTTCAGATTCCCGAAATTGAAGTTATACTCCATTAGATTGTCATCTGGGTTAGTAGAACTAACCTTGATTATGGCATATCTAAATCCGCTTCCATCAATCTTTTCATACACTTTGTTCTGAGGGGTTGTATCAAAAGGATCAAGTTCAAAACTTGAAACTGAGAACTTTAGCTTTTGTTGAGCCCCTGCTGAAATTGAGCCAAGTAAGACTATCAATAAGCCTAATAGTAATTTATTTTTCATCGGTTAATGAAATATTTTTAGTATATAAAACAAAACGCATGTTACCACAACTATGATGACAAACAAGCGATGTTGCAAAAGTACATATTATTTTCGAAATAAGCAAGAAAAAAAACAAATTTTTGTTGCGTCAGAAGAAATGAACATACATTTTGGCTAACTCGATAAGGGCGGTTTTCTTGGAAACGGCCTTGTTTTTTTGTACCTTTGCAACGTCAATCAGAGATGATGACTGCAAGCAGGAAACGCCTGCCCTAAGTAGTTATTAACGCAGTAGGGATGCGAATCCCGAGTAAAGAAAGGAGGAAAAAATGGCAGTATTGTATCGATTATCTCAGAACAAGATGTCTAATTCTAAGGCTAACGGCAAATGGTTTGCACAGGCAGTAATGACCGGCACCATCGATACCGACGCACTCGCAGAAATCATGCAGCGAAACTGTACCGTTAA
>Ga0326512_10004256_pt1 | contig 10396 bp, 7 predicted proteins | sample 1_2617_0518_D_FD_203652 | JGI IMG/M metagenome (GOLD analysis project Ga0326512, IMG submission 203652) | Bovine rumen microbial communities from UC Davis, California, United States - 1_2617_0518 | ecosystem: Host-associated > Mammals > Digestive system > Stomach > Rumen | place: USA: California...
ATAGTAGAACTCGGCGAAATCGGAAGTACCATGCGGAAAGACATGGACAGCCTGAAAGCCTTTCTGACCAAATCTATGGACGAATACCGTCAGCCATTCGGCAAGAAAAGCCTGAAATACCCTCGCAGAACCGTATTTGTCGGAACAGTCAACGATGAAAAATATTTGATTGATGAAACTGGAAACCGCAGATTTGCGACAATTCAAATTAAAGAAGGAATTTCTCTGGACTATGAAACCCAGATAGCAACATTCGACAGCTTGCAGTTCTGGGCACAGATTTACGAAATTGTACAAGCGGAAGTCGAATGTGGAGCAACTGTCGGCGGATGTTTCCGACTGACTGCCTCAGAAAGAGAACAGCTCGAAGAACGCAATAAAGAATTTACAAAAGAATTAAAGGGCGAAACAGAAGTAATTGATATTCTCGCTATGTTCGATAATCCAAAAAATAATATGCAAGTGGAATATCGGCTTGCTACCATTACTGAATTTTGTGATTATCATCCACGATTAAACAAATACAGTTCCGTGCAAATCGGAAAGGTCTTTAATAAGCTAGGCTTCAAAACCGTCATAAAAAAGACAGGTGGCATAACTACTCGCTTAAAGATGCTCCCCTTCTGGAAGTATTGTTAATCCTAAGGACATGCAACTGTATCATAATAATAAAAACAATTTAAATAGTACAGTTTTGATATAAAATCAAGATTATACAAGACTACAGATGAAGTTACAAATGAGGTTACAGATGAATTCTTTCATCTGTAACCTTTTTTTTTCATCCGTAACCTTTTTTAAAATTAGCCGCAAAGGTTACAGATAAATTTTCGGGTTACAGATGATTTTAAAATTTATCTGTAACCTATATTTTTATAGTAATACAGCCGTTTTTTACTGTTTCGGTTACACTTGGTTACAGATGAAAAAAGTTTATCTGTAACCGTGTTTTTGTAGTAATATAGCCATTTTTTATTAAAAAGTTACAGATGATATGAAATTACTGCTAGGAGTAATGAACTTACACGACACTTTTTTAAAAACAGTCTTGTAAGTTATAACCCTCCTATAGTAACAACTGTGTCATCTGTAACCGGAGAGCATAGAAATGGCTTACCTACGGGGCAGAGGTGGGTTACAGATGCTTTTTTTCATCTGTAACCAAGTGTAACCGCATCTGTAACCTTACCTGTAACCGCATCTGTAACCCTGCTTTTTTTCTTCAAAAGTACACCCGAAAAACGTCCTGAAAAAGTGTTCCATATAAGTCATATTTTAATATTGACACATATTCCGAAATATGTTAAACTTAAAGCAGATAAATTTCATCAGAAAGAAGATGTGTTTCAATGGCAGAAAAAGAAAAGACGTACATCGGCTATGTCCGAGTATCCAGCACCGACCAGAACGAAGCCCGTCAACTTAAGGCTCTGGAGAACTTCGGCAAACCTATGCATAGGATTTTCATTGATAAGTGCAGCGGAAAGACCTCTGACCGCCCCGAACTCAGGAAAATGCTTGATTATGTCCGTGACGGTGATGTGCTTGTCGTGGCTGAATATGCCCGTCTGGCTCGGAGCAGTGCGGATATGCTCAAAATTGTGCATGATTTACAAGAAAAGGGTGTTGAAATTGTAAGTTTGAGAGAAAATTTTGATACCACTACTCCGCAGGGAAGATTTATGCTGACCGTGTTCGCAGGGCTTGCCGAACTGGAACGGGAAACCATTCTGGAGCGACAGCGTGAGGGAATCGCCATCGCTAAGGCGCAGGGCAAGTATAAGGGCAGACAGCCTATCCCTATTGATGAGGAACGTTTCAAGACTGAGTGTGCCAAATGGCGAGCAGGTCAGCAAACCGCAAAAGCAACTATGAAGAAATTAGGCATGAAACCTACTCGGTTCTATCGAAAAGTCAAAGAGTTCGGAGTGTGATTGTCTTTTCATAGAAAGATATAGTTTTGTCATGGATTGTTTAGTTTTTAAAAAAAATCATTTATTTCAGAGTATTTATCATTGTTTTTCAACAATCTTTTTAAGTCTTTATTAAGATTTCATAATTATAATTTTAGTAATGAAAAAATCTGAAAGGTGGTATTTTTTATGAAAACGAAAATAAAGAAATTAACAGCTTTTACAGCAGCTCTTGCTTTGAGCAGTACGCTTACTTCTTTTTATGTTTCAGCAGATGCTCCCAGCGGTTCGCCTCCGGATAAGCCTTCCGGTGAGCCGGGCGGTTCTTCCTCCACACCGACTTCATGGGACGCTGACCTGACTTATACGGCATCTGACAATAATTCAGAAGATACTGCCTATTCACCGTCAGTTTCTTCTACTTCAGCGGATTACAATGCAATTCTGAACAGTGGCGGAACGATATGGCTTTCTGATGTGACTGCTTCGAGAACGGGTTCTTCTTCTTCGGGCGGTGATTCTGCGAGCTTCTACGGCATTGGTGCGGCGATTCTGACAACAGACGGCACAACTTATATCGACGGTGCAGAAATCACGACTACGGACAAAGGCGGAGCAGGCATTTTCTCGTATAATAACGGAACGACTTATGTCAGAAATGCGGAAATCTCGACAACTTCCAACACGGCAGGCGGCATTCATGCAGCAGGCGGCGGCACACTGTATGCTTACAATGTGAATGCGACAAGTGCAGGACAGTCCTCAGCGGCTCTGCGTTCGGACAGAGGCGGCGGAACTATGGTTGTCGAGGGCGGTTCTTATACTTCTAATGGCACACGTTCTCCTGCTGTTTACTGTACAGCAGATATTACTGTTGCAGATTCCGTTCTGACTTCTACAGCGTCAGAGGCGGTCTGCATCGAGGGCATGAACAGCCTCGCTCTGTTCAACTGCGATTTGTCCGGCGATGCGCCGACAGAATCAGAAAACAGTAATCTGACATGGGGCATTATCCTCTATCAGTCCATGTCCGGAGATTCTTCTGTTGGAAATTCTGATTTCTACATGCAGGGCGGTACTTTAAACTGCACGGCTAACGGCGATACTTCGACATTATTCTTCAATACGAACACTGAATCTACTATTACGCTCAACAATGTAGAGATTGATACCAGTGCAGACTATGATTATTTTCTGCTTGTATCGGGATTCAGCAGATGGGGAACAACCGGAAGCAATGGTGCTGACTGCCTGTTTACGGCAGTAGAACAGGAGATTGACGGCAATATCGGCTGGGATACGCTCTCGGAAGTAGATTTCTATTTAACAGACGGTTCTGTTCTGACGGGTGCAGTGGTGAATGATAATACTTTCGGACAGTCGGAATCCGGTTCAGGTTATTGCAATCTGTATCTTGATGATTCTTCCGAATGGGTATGCACCGGAAATTCCACTGTCACGAATCTGTATAACGCAGGCGGAACGATAAAGGACGAATCCGGCAACACCGTAACGATTGTGCAGAATGGAAATACCGTTGTTTCTGGCAATTCCGCCTATACTGTAACTGTTACCGGCACATATTCCGAAAGTGATAATACTGCCAATGCAACAAAGGCATCATCTTATAGCTATATTCCCTATTCTTCATGGAATCCGTGGTCTGACGGCGGTACAGTACAGGAATCAACAGAAGTTTCTCAAGACCCCACCGAAGAAGAAACACAGCCTTCTGAAACAACTTCCGAAACTCAAGAACCGACAGAAGAAACACCACCAGAAAAGCCCGACGGTACAAAGCCAACTGGAGAAACACCACCAGAAAAGCCCGACGGTACAGAGCCAACTGGAGAAACACCACCAGAAAAGCCTGACGGAACAGAACCAACTGGAGAAACTCCCTCTGCAAAACCGGAAGACGATACCACTGTTCCTTCTTACGGAGATGTTGACGAGAACGGAACAATTGATATTCTGGATGTCATTACCCTGAATAAAGCTCTGCTCGGAAAAGAACTGCTTTCCAAACAAGGCAATCTGAATGCCGATGTCAATCAAAGCGGAACGCCTGATTCTTCCGATTCACTGAATATTATGAAATATATTGTCGGATTAGTAACAGAATTTCCTGTATAATGCATAAAAAAATTGAGCCGGTGCATTGCATCGGCTCGTTTTTGATTCTTGACAAGAAAATCAAGAAATGCTATAATAAACATAAGAAAAGGGGCGTGATTCCAATGACAAATCAGAAAGGCATGAACCGGCAGTATCGGGACAGGCTGTTTAAATTCATCTTCGGCAATCCAGAGCATAAAGAATGGACATTAAGCCTGTATAATGCCGTAAACGGAACAAATTACACCAATCCGGAAGATATTCAACTTACCACTCTGGACGATGCTGTTTACATGAATATGAAAAATGATACTTCCTTCCTGATTACTGAAACTATGAACTTCTGGGAACAGCAGTCTTCTTTCAATCCCAATATGCCGATGCGTATCCTGATTTATGCCGGCATGATTTACGCAAAGTATGTGGAAGTTACGGAAGATTATCATATCTACAGTTCCAGACAGCAGAAAGCTCCCGTTCCGAAGTGTATCTGCTTCTATAACGGCAAAGATAACAAGGAAGATAAAGTCATTCTGAAACTGTCTGATTCGTTTCCGGAAGGCTCTGAGTCTGATATTGAAGTCAAAGTCACTATGATAAATGTGAATTATGGACATAACAAAGACTTGATGAAAGACTGTAAACCGCTGAAAGAATATTCTTGGTTTGTGGATAGAGTTCGTTTCAATCAGAAAGCAATCGGAAATCTGGAGAAAGCTGTTGATGCTACTCTGGCTGAAATGCCGGACGATTTCATGATTAAGCCGTTTCTCCTGAACAATCAAGCGGAGGTGAAGCGTATGTGTATTACGGAATACAATGAAGAAAAAGTCTTTGCCCAGCAGAGAGAAGAAGGTCGAGCAGAAGGGAAAGCTGAGGGCAGGCAGGAAGGTGCACTTGAAATGCTCATCGGACTTGTAAAAGATGGTATGCTTTCCTTGAATGATGCCGCTAAACGTGTGAATATGACAGTTGATGAATTCAAAACCAAAACGGGATTGAAAGCATAAATCATAAAGCCAATCTGTTATGGATTGGCTTTATTTATATATTTATAAATTCAAAAATTCACTTGACAAAAAATTTGATATATGTTATACTAAGAGACCACGCACCTATTAAATGCCGTTACAGGCATTGTGAGCGGTCTTATCAAGTCAAGGTAAGTTATCTAATCATCAGACATACAACGCTGTATAAGGCGGTATAACCGCTTTATGAGCTTCTTTTCAAAGTGAATCTATTAACCAAACAGCAGAGGTCTTTCCGGTGCGCAGGTTTGAAAAGCCAGCATCGCATTTGGCTGTCCGCCAAACGCTTGCTGGTCGGGGACAAGCCCCCGAACCCCCAATCACCAGCCCTGAAACAGGGCATCAGAAAGGAGCGATGCCATGAGAAAAAGAAATGTGACAATCACAATCCGATGCACTGAAGAAGAACGAAACCACATCTATCAGAAAGTGAAACAGCACAATCTGAAACTGAATGATTTCATTCTTCGGTCGGCAATGGATAAGAAAATCATCAACATTGACGGACTGTCAGAAGTCATGCGTGAACAGAAAGCTATCGGAAGAAACCTCAATCAGATTGCCATGCTCGCCCATGAAGGCAGACTCAAAGCTGTTCAGCTGGACAAGCTGATAGAACAGCATAACCGAACAACAACTGCTCTCTGCGAGATTGTAAAGGCGGTGAATTGATGCCGATTATTCATTTTATCAATAACAAGACGCAGACTTCCGGAGGGCTGAAAACAGTCCTTGCCTATATCAGCAAGGACGAAAAAGTCAGTCATGACAGCCGAAAATATATCACGGCTCTGAACTGTTCAGAGCCAACAGCATACGATGAATTCAATGCAACTAAGAATCTGTTTCACAAAAACGACGGACGACAATACTATCATGCCGTCCAGAGTTTCCCAAAAGGATATGAAATTTCTTACGAACTCGCTCACAAAATCGCTATAGAGTTCGCTGAAAAAGCCTTCGGAAATTACGAATGTGTAGTCGCTACACATACTGACCGTGACCATGTTCATTCTCACTTTGTATTCAACTCTGTGAGCTTTCAGGACGGAAAGAAGTATCATTCCAATCTGAAATCTGTACAGGAACTCATGAATTTATCAGATGAAATCTGCCGGAAATATGGTGTGCCTGTGCTGGATGAAGCCGATTTCAGTACCGCACATCCGGCAAAAGATACTATCTCAGACCGTGAATTTCGTTCTGCTCAGAAAGGTGAAAGTCAGAAATTCATTCTGATAAATGTCATCACACAAATCATGAAACAAGCCAAGACGAAGAAACAATTCTGTTATCTCATGCAGCAGCAAGGCTACGGAGTCGTCTGGGAGGACAATCGAAAATATATCACCTATACCTGTCCTGACGGTAAAAAATTCCGTGACAAGCGACTGCACGAGGAGAAATTCAGGAAGGAGATGATGGAACTTGAGTTCGAGATTAGACGAACTGAAACAGATGTACTCCAAACAACTGGAACAGGCGGAGGACACGCCTCCGGCAACACTGGTACTGGATTCCAACTGGAAAGCTCTGCTGGAACTCAATCAGCAGATGTGCATGACACAGATTCAAATTCTCAATACACTGTCGGTTCTGATGCTAAAGGAAGATATGGACAAGTACCTTCAGGAACTTCACAGCGGACAACTTCATACACTCCGCCAGTGCAGAACGATTCAGGAAACCACAGCGGAACAGACACAATCAGCCATTCTTCAGCTGACGGAACAGAATCAGAAACTATCCTTACAGGCTGGGAATCTGAGCGAGAAGTATTCTTCTCTGCTGAAAGAATCAGAAGAAAGCGAACGCAGGAACAGAAAGAAATGGCTTCGAGCAATCTTGATTTCGCAAGTGTGCTGGATGGTGTTATCCGTGATATTAGTGATGCTGTCACGCTGATTGATGAACCTGAACCAGATACAAGCAAATCAAATGAAGACCATACCGACAGCAAGCGATTTGCAGAAGAACGCAGACGAAAAGAACAGCTCGGTATTCATATATAAAAATCAAAAAAGCACAGATTCCCGAAAATCTGTGCTTTTTAGTATACCAATGAAATACACGCTAATGAGATCGTGCTGTTGGCGTACTATATTGCCACGATCAACATTGAGGAAACCTTCCACGATCTGATCGGAGCTGAGGACTACACAGCATTTGAGGGTATTGTTCTGACAGATACCTTTGCAATGACCGAAAAGCAGAAGGCAAAGGAGACAGAGGGTGAACAGCTCGTCCAGATGTTTGCTGAGAACTCGGCAAGAGCTGAAAAACAGTTGAAAGCACCTATTACCGTCATTATCGGCAACCCACCGTACTCGGTCGGACAGAAAACAGCGAATGACAATAATCAGAATACTACCTACGAATTTCTTGACACAACAATCGCAAATACTTATGTTGTTAGGTCTAAGGCAAATAACACAAGAGCCGTATATGATAGTTATATCAAGGCATTTCGTTGGGCTACTGATAGGTTAGGTGATAATGGTATCATCGGTTTCGTAAGCAATGGTTCTTGGCTTGACGGTGTAGCCTTAGACGGATTCAGACAGTGCTTGATTGAGGACTTCAATCACATCTATGTATTCAATCTCCGTGGTAATCAGCGTACATCGGGAGAACTCTCACGAAAAGAGGGTGGAAAGATATTCGGTTCAGGCTCACGCACACCTGTGTCGATTACTATTCTTGTGAAACGAAAGGGCGTAAAAAAGGACGGATTTGTACGCTATCACGATATTGGGGACTACCTTTCCAGAGAGCAGAAGCTTTCAATCATCTCTGAATTTGGCGATATTAGTGCTATTAAATGGAGTTTCATCACACCTAACGAAAATAACGATTGGATAAATCAGAGAAATCAGTCTTATATCAATTTTATAGCTGTAGGAGATAAGAAACGGAATGAAGCTCTATCTCTATTTCTCGACAACTATGCAATTGGCTTAGAAACAAGCCGTGATGCGTGGACTTATAGTTTTTCAGCAGAACAGGTGCTTTCGACTTCCGATCGAATGGTTGATTTTTATAATGAGGATAGAGCAAGATGCCACAATGAATACACTACTCAGGTAGAGAGCAATCAAATTTCTCAATCAACAGAAGCTAAGACAGCATTTATCTCTAATATTCGTTCGATGGATGCGACAAAAATCAATTGGACTACAAGTTTATTCACACATTTCCTTAATAACACACCTATTGAACATACTGCGAGAGTAGCTACGGTTGCTTACCGACCTTTCTGTAAAAAGCACCTTGCCTATAATGTGCCGCTTATTCATAGACCGTCGTGCTGGGCAAGCATATTCCCGACTGATGATACTCAAAATTTGGTGATAAGTATTTCGTGTGCGCCAATAAAAAAGCCTTTTTCCGTTTTGATTACAGATACAATTCAAGACAGAAATATGTTAGAACACGATCAATGCTTTCCAATGTATATGTACGATAAGGTAGAAAAGCACGGAAATGCTCAAATGACATTGTTCGGAGACACGGAGGAAGAAGATACCGTAGGATACAAGAAACGCTTTGCTATTTCAGACGCAGCACTCACCAAATTCAAAGGCATCTACGGTGACAGAGTTACCAAAGAGGACATTTTCTACTATCTGTACGCCGTCCTGCACAGCAAGGACTACATTGAAGCCTATGCGGATAACCTCGCAAAAGAAATGGTGCGTATCCCGACACTTGAAAAATTCCCGAAATATGTGGAGATCGGCAGACAGCTCGCTGAGCTGCACCTGCACTATGAAGCCCCTGCCGATGCCGCTGCACTTGGGCTGGATATTGCTATCACCAAAGAGGACTACACCGTTAGCAAAATGCGTTTCAAGAAGGTCGGCAAGGACAACGACAAGGGTACGATCATCTTCAATGACTATATCACGATCAGCAATATCCCCGAAAGAGCGTATGAGTATGTAGTCAATGGCAGATCGGCTATCGAGTGGATTATGGAGAGCTATCGTGTAAAGACCGACAAGGACAGCGGTATCACCGATGATCCGAACACATACGGCGATGAGAAGTATATCTTCAATCTGCTGATCTCGGTCATCAGCGTTAGCCTGAAAACGCTTGACCTGATCGAGTCGATGCCTGAGTATAAGGAAATATAACGAAAATAGGGCGGTTTCCAGACCGCCCTATGCTGTAAATATAGAAATTCCCCAGTGAGAAATGTCGATTTCAGGTTTGATTTACTGTTAGAATTGTACAATGCGCCTAAATAAATTCGCAAGTAGATTTGTTGAAAATGCAGAACTTGAAATAATATACTTGACTTGATATTCCCTGTGGAGGTATAATATAGAAAAGATACTTTGTTACCTGTTTGGTAACAAAGCGTTGGATTTAAGTTTTCAGAAAGGACAGTGATCGATTATGGCAGATACAAATACAGTTATGCACCCAGGCGAGCGCTTGCTTTCTGAGATAACGAAACGTGGAATGAAACAATCAGAGCTGGCTATCCGCACAGGGGCAACCCCTAAGCATATCTCTACGATCATTAGCGGTACGAAGGAAATATCCTTATCCTTTGCCCGTAAACTCGACATAGCTCTTGGTGAGAAAAGTGGAACTTGGGCAGCTTATCAGGCTGAATATGATGCATATCAAGCCGAAATAGAAGAACAGAACGGCATCACGGAAGAAGAAACTGCAATATACAAAAAGATGAAAGACATTGTTGATTATTTCATTAAAATCAAAGTCATGTATAATAATTGCGGTATTCCTGAAAAGATCATGCAGCTCCGTAAATTTCTCCGTGTGACAAGCCTGACCGTTATTCCGCAAATCACCTACAATGCGGCGTATCGCGCTCAGGTCAAGACCAGCACGGCTGTTGATCCGTATATCCTCTTTGCGTGGCAGAGATTATGCGAAATACAGACTGAAAAGGCAGAGATTGCAGTTCAGTTTGACAACAAGAAGCTCTCTGACAGTATATCCGTGATCAAAGAGCAGATGTTTGAAACTGATCCTATTATGTCGAAACCATTGGTAATATCACTGATGAAGCTGTACAGAAGTATATAAAAGAGCAGGCAGAAGAATCAAGAAAAGAAGATTCTAGTAGTACCGCTTTATAGCGGACCAGTAAAAGTGCTTGTGACACCGCCCTGTGGGGCGAGTAGTAATATAGCCCTTTGGAGGGCTAAAATCAAACCACCAGTTGAACTGGTGGTTGGTGACTTAGATTCAGTATTATACAAGGAGTTAATAAATATGCGGCAAGGTATTCTTAAATAAACTGTCAATTTGATAGTGGGAACAAAAAGTAGCAGTCCCGTTTCACTTTTAATATGG